>JAEEGI010010546.1_pt1 | contig 20050 bp, 17 predicted proteins | sample 8958751 | NCBI WGS metagenome assembly JAEEGI01 (sample SAMN16246545, study PRJNA631951) | gut metagenome | biome: gut microbiome; feature: rumen; material: KS-attached | host: Bos | place: Iran: Karaj | collected 2018-10 | reverse complement strand
TCACATATGTTTAAACTATTTATTTAGTTTTTCCACTTAATGATTTATTTCATTATCATGGTTTTATTTCATCTTATGTTGATTTATTTCTTCATTTGATGTTTATGTTGTATTTATTTGTGTCCATAACCTTTTGGTTATGTAAGTCTTTATGACTTTAAACTATTTATTTAGTTTTTCCACTTAATGATTTATTTCATTATCATGGTTTACTTGATTCATCTTTGATGATTAATTTCATTACTTGATGTTTCTTGGGTTGGTAGCTCGAATTTGATTTCTTGTCATGTTTAGGTAGGAAAGCTATTTATTATAATAGTTATTATCACCTCTAAGCTATACCAATTGTTATTGAGAAAGAAAACTCGAAAGATAACCAGTTGTGATAGATACTGATAATATCTATTAGTATATTATTCAATTTACTTAGTAAATTCTTAATATATGGTTGCAACATCTTTTAAACTCGAATCAATATCTTTTATCAGAGGATGTTGATTTTTGTTTGCAATAAAATAGTAATTATAATAAAATATAAGTGGTGATGTTTGATGAACCGAAGAATAAAAAGAATAGAAAAATTATCGAAAGATGAACTTAATAGTTTTATAGATAAAATTAAATATATATGGCAAGTAATTGTTTTATTTTTTAAAGAAAAAGGGAAATGGGCTAAAATAAAAAAATTATTTAAAAATATTCATAAATTTTTACGAAAAAAGAGTATTTATGCTATTTTTCTTTTTGTAATTATCTTTATAATTATGGATTTTGCGACAAGATTGTTTGCTTCTGATATTAGTTTTTATAGATTATGGAGGTTAATTCCAAGATTATTCTCTGTAAGCTATATTATTTTATTTATAGGATTAATATTTGGTTTAAAAAGAAAGCAAGGATTAACTTTATATAGTTTAATTTTTGGTGTTTTCTTTATTTTGTTTTTAGTAAATAATGTTTACTATGATGCTACAAAGAATTTCTTTAGTTTTTCAATGCTTGAGTTAGCAGGGGAAGGCTCTAGTTACATGATGGATGTTGTTAAGAATTGTAATCCTCTTGTCTATGTTGTTTCATTAGTAGTAATTATTTTATTTATCTATTCAATTAAGAAATTTCCAAATAATAAAGTAGTTAATAAAAAAAGACTATTTACTTGTCTTATATTATTTATTTTATGTCATTTTATTTCTGTAAAACTCTTAGGTAAAGGTAATCTTGAACTTACATGGGATTCATGGCGTACACCAAAGAATATTTATAATAATTTTAATGATAATAATAAGTGTTTAGCTTTAACAGGTTTATATGAATACAGTATTAGAGATTTTTATATGGTTTATTTAAAACCAGAAGAAACTTTAAGTGAGACTGAGAATAATTTCTTAAGTGATGTATTTAGTACAGCGAATGATCATCATGTTAAAAATAAATATACTGGTAAATATAAGAATAAAAATGTTATTTTCTTACAACTTGAAGGTATTGATGATTGGTTATTAACTAAAGAAATAATGCCTAATACTTATAGTTTACAAGATCATGCGATTAATTTTACTAATCATTATTCATTTTATAATGGTGGTGGTAGTACCTTTAATTCAGAATTTGCAGTTAATGTAGGTTATATGACACCATTTACATACCCAATAAATGCTTATACATTAAATAAGAATGATTTTCCTTATTCTATGGCAAATCTTATGAAACAAGAGAATTATAATATTAAAGCTTTTCATATGAATAGTGGAGAATATTATAGTAGATCAATTAATTATCAAAACTTTGGTTATGATCAATACTTTGGTCTTAAAGATTTAAATGTTTATAGTGATAATGAATACTATTTGGATCGTGAACTTATTCTTAATGAAACTTTCTATAATGAAATGTTTAAAAGTGAAGGACCATTTATTAATTATATTATTACTTATAGTAACCATTTACCTTTTACAACTAAAAAAGGTGTTTGTAGACAATTACTTATGATTGATTATGAAGATGAAATAAAGGATATGTCAAGTAGTGAAAGAAATGAATTCTTTGATAATCTTAATATGAGTGAAGAAGATTGTATTAAAAGACAAGCTCGTGAAACAGATTACTTTGTTGGTTTATTAATGCAAGGATTAAAAGATAATGGTCTTTATGATGATACTATTATTGTTGCTTTTACAGATCATTATTTATATACAGTATCAGATACAGAGATTCTTGCAAAGAATGGTAAAGATGTTAAGACAAATTTAGTTAATCATACACCATTCTTTATATGGAGTAGTAAGACTAAAAAAGAAGAAATCAAAAAAGTAACAAGTCAATTAAATATCTTACCAACATTTTTAAATTTAATGGGTGTTAATTATAATGAAAAATGGTATGTTGAAACAGATGCTTTAGATAAAAACTATCAACCAATAACCATCTTTAGTGATTTTTCATGGTATGATGGTAATGTTTATGTTGTTGATGGTGAAGTATCAAATAAAAAGAAAATAAATAAAGACGATTTAGATAAGAAAAATAATTATGTTGAATATTTAATAAAGAAAAATGATTTAGTACTTAAATATAATTATTTTAAAGATATTATTAATTAGGAGAGATTATGAAAAAAGTGAGTATCATTGTTCCATGTTACAATGAAGAAGAAAGTGTTCCACTCTTTTATGAAGAAGTAAAGAAAGTTTTTAAAGAACGTAAAGAACAATTAGAATTAATTTATGTTGATGATGGTTCTTCTGATAATTCTTTAAAAGTAATAAAGTCTTTAAAAGAAGATCCATGTGTTAAATACATTTCTTTTTCTCGTAATTTTGGAAAAGAAGCTGCTATGTATGCAGGACTTATGCAAGCAACAGGTAATTATATAACAATAATGGATGTTGATTTACAAGATCCACCATCACTTCTTCCTGAAATGATAAGATTAATTGAAGAAGAAGGATATGATATTGTTGGAACAAGAAGAGTAACAAGAAAAGGAGAACCTCCTATTCGTAGTTTTTTTGCAAGATGTTTTTATAAGTTAATAAATAAAATGAGTAATGTTGAAATGGTTGATGGCGCAAGAGATTTTCGCTTAATGAAAAGAATTGTTGTTGATAACATTTTAAGATTATCTGAATACAATCGTTATTCTAAAGGATTATTTAGTTTTGTTGGTTTTAAAACTAAATATTTAGAGTATGAAAATATTGAAAGAGTAGCAGGTACAACCAAATGGTCATTTTGGAAATTATTCAAATATGCTATTGAGGGAATTGTAGCTTTTACAACAATACCGCTTATCTTATCATTTGTTTTTGGAATACTTTTCTTTATTGCAGCTATTGTAATGTTTATTCTTGCTTTAACAACTGATTATAGTTCGTTATATCATATTATATGGATTATTCTATTTAGTAGTTCCATTATTTTAATGATGCTTGGAGTTATTGGTGAATATTTATCAAAAACTTATTTAGAAGTTAAGAATCGTCCAGTTTATGTTGTTAGGGAGACGAATATTCATGAATAAGATAAAAGAATTATTTGTTAAATATCAAGAAATTATTAATTATTTAATATTTGGTGTTTTAACAACAATTGTTAGTTTAGCAACATATTATATATTAACAGTTACAATTCTTGATCCAAAGGTAGCATTAGAACTTCAAATAGCTAATGTTATCTCTTGGATTGCTGCTGTTAATTTTGCGTATTTCTCTAATCGAAAATGGGTCTTTAAAAATAAAAATAAAGCAAGTCTTAGTGAAGCAGGTAAGTTTTATCTTGCAAGAGTATCAACCTTACTTGTTGATATGGGATTAATGTTTATTTTTGTTACTAAAATGGGTGTTAACGATAAAATAATGAAGATTATTGTCCAAGTTGTTATCACTGTACTTAATTATGTATTTAGTAAGTTTATTGTCTTTAAGGAGAAGAAAAATGAAAATAAGTAAAAAACAAAAAGATTATTTAATTATTATCATCTTAATTCTCTTTTTTGTTTTTTTAACATATAGGTTTAAGAATGTATTTGGTTCTGATACTGATTGGATTAATCAACATACAATTATTCCTGATTATTTTCGACAAATGTTTTATAAGACAGGGAAACTTATCCCTAATTTGGCATTGAATTATGGAGCTGGTCAAAATATTTTTAATATATCTTATTATGGATTATTAAGTCCTTTGATCTTACCATCATATTTTTTCCCTTTTATGAGTATGCCAACTTATATTACGATTATTAATATTATTACCTTAATTGCATCAGGGATTTTATTTTATAATTTTCTTGAAAGTCATAAATATAAAAGAAATGTAACGTTGTTAACAACCATAATATTTGTTTTAGCAGCTCCTTTTATCTTTCATATGCATCGACATATTATGTTTGTTAATTATATGCCATTTCTTGTTATGGGATTAATGGGAGTCGATAAATATTTAAATAAAAAGAAAAAAGGTTTATTAATTATTAGCATCTTTTTAATGATTATGACTAGTTACTATTATAGTGTATGTGGACTTATGGTAATTGGTATCTATTACTTACATGAATATTTAAATAAAAAGGAAAAGTTTGATTTAAAATTATTTTTTATTGATTTAATAAAGTTTGTTTTAGTTTTAATGATTCCTATTTTACTATCTGGTATTTTATTAATACCTACAATGTATACGTTATTCTCAGGAAGAAGTGTTAGTGAATCGGCTTATAAATTAAAAGATTTATTAATTCCTGATATGTTATTTAGTAAAATTTTTAATGGAACTTATGCAATTGGATTATCGATAATTGGCTTTATATCATTATTATATTTATTCTTTACAAAGAAGAGAAATAATATTATTATGGCAAGTTTATTATCAATTATTTTATTTTTTCCAATCTTTAGATTTCTATTAAATGGAGGATTATATTTAAGAGAGAAATGTTTTATTCCTTTTATTCCTTTATTTAGTTATTATATTGCATACTTTTTAAAAGATTTATTTAATAAAAAAATTGATTTAAAGAAATTTAGTATATATCTAACTATTGTTTTTGTTTTATTATATTATTTTAATCAAGTAAAATGGATGTATGGCTTAATTCTCGTATTTATTATTTGTTTACTTTTATATAAAAAGTATCATAAAAATATTATCATTTATCTTATTATTTTAAGTATTATGGTAGGTACATCTATTTATGAAGTTTTTAAGGAAGATGAAGTTTTAATTAGTGATTATAATAAAATATTCTCAAGTGATGTTGATAAAGAAATAGTAAATGCTATAAATAATGATTCTGGTTATTATCGCTTTAGTAATTTATATTATCCAACTAAAACAGTTAATAAAATATATCATGAGAAGTATTTATCAACAAACTTCTATTCATCTACATATAATGGTGATTATTTAGATTTTATTCGTAATGATTTTCCATCTAATGAAGTTGAATATAATAACTTTTTAATACCATCTAAAAGTAATCTATTATGGAATAGTTACATGGGAGTTAAATATGTCTATAGTGATTATGATCTTTCGAATGGTTATACTAAGATAAGTAATAATATATATTTAAATAATTATGCTTTACCTCTTATTTATGCAAGAAGTAATTATCTATCAATATATGATTATAAAAGTTATAATTACCCATATAATGAAGCTATATTACTTAATAATGTAATTACCGAAAATGAGACAAAAAATCCATATTTAGATTTAAATATGGAAAAAGTACACCTAGATTATGAAATTGTATCAATAAATAATATTGAAGTAAAAGAAGATAATGGTTATGATCTTGTTTCAAAAGATAATGGAGAAATAATTGTTAAATTTAATGATGATATAAAAAATAAATTACTATATATAAATGTTTCTGGTTTAAAAGAAAATACATGTAGTATTGATAATATATCAATGAAGATAAATAATGAAGAGAATATTTTAACTTGTAAAAGTTGGATTTATCCAAATCATAATAATACTTTCCATTATATTTTAGGAGATAATAATAATACTTTAACAATAAAATTATTAAAAGGAACATATCATATTGATAATATTGAAACATATTTAGTAGATTATCAAAATATTATTAATAAGAATTATGATTCAATGAATATAATAAGTATTGAAAATGATGAAATAATAGGGGATATAACTGTTAAAGATGATAGTTATTTAGTAACTAGTATTCCTTATGATAAAGGTTTTAAAATCTTTATTGATGATAAGGAAGTACCAATTGAAAAAATAAATAAAGCTTTCTTGGGATGCAAAATAACTCAAGGAGAGCATCATGTTAAAATAACTTATCAATCACCATGGCTTAATTATGGAAAGATAGCAAGTATATTAGGACTATTATTATATATTGGAATAATTGTTTATGATAAAAAGAAAAAGATTTCTAGTTAGAAATCTTTTTTAATTTATCTAATTCTTTTTTCATAAGACGGCAAGCTTCTGCTCGATGACTTATTTTGTTTTTTTCAGATGAGGTTAATTCTGATACATAACGTCCATCTGGTAGAATGAAGACTCTATCAAAACCAAAGCCGTTTCCAGGATGTTCTTTTTCTGCAATTGTACCAATCATTTTACCTGTTGTTGATATTTCATGATCTTTATCAATATATACAAGAGTACATAAAGCTTGGATTTCTTTATTAGATAGTTCTTTTCCTTTATTGATTAAAATCATGTTTCTTTCATGTTCATCATCATCATAGTTATTTGCAATTCTTTTAGTGTTAACGCCTGGCCAATCACCAAGTTCTGTAAAGATTAAACCAGAGTCATCTGCTAAAGTTGGAAGACCTGTTAAATCAAAAATCGTTTTAGCTTTCTTATAGGCATTTTCATAAGCTGTTTTACCATCTTCAATAACATCTATATCAATATTAACATCATTTAAACTTTGTATTTCATATCCTTTAAAGATTTTTTTAATCTCTTTGATTTTTCCTTTATTATTACTTGCAAAAATCATTTCTATCACCACTAGAAATTATACCATAGTAATTTACTTTTTTCTATAAACATAATATAATATTCGTTGGTGATATGATGTATACAAATAAAAAAATTTTTATTTTAGGTTTTGCAAGAAGTGGTTATGAAGCAAGTAAATATTTATTAAAAAATAATAATTATGTTTTAATAAATGATAAAAAAGAAGAGAAAGATCACGATATTAATAAAATAAATGAATTAAAAGAAATGGGATGTCATTTTATCTTTGGAACTCATGATGTTGAGTTAAACGGTTTTGATTACTTTATTAAAAACCCTGGAGTTCCTATTGATCATCCTTTAGTACTTAAAGCAAGAGAACTAGGTATTCCTGTAATTAATGAAGTTGAAATGGCTTATCATTTATTACCAGAAAATATAACACTTATTGGTATAACAGGAACTAATGGTAAAACAACAACAACAACTCTAACTTATGAAATACTACATGAAGCATTTAAAGAAAGAGTTCATTTAGTAGGTAATATTGGTTATCCTTTAACAAGTATTGTTGATAAAGTATCTGAAAACGATATTGTTGTTATGGAAGTATCTGTTCAACAAAGTGAAAATATTATTGATTTTCATCCAAATATTGCGTTAATTACTAACTTTTCAGAAGCTCATGTTGATTTCTTTAAAACATATGAAAATTATAAAAGAGTTAAATCAAAAATGTTTTATAATCAAAGTAGTGATGATATTGCTATTCTTAATTTAGATAATAGTGAAGTTCTTGATGAATTAAAAAATATTAAAAGTCAAAAGAAGTATTTTTCACAAAAAGAAAAAACGGATTGTTATTTAGAAAATAATAATATTTATTATAATAATCTCTTAGTAATACCTATTAGTGATATTAAGATACCTGGTATGCATAATGTTTATAATGTTATGCAAGCTATATCAATTGTAAAACTTCTTGATGTATCTAATGAAGTTATTAAAAAAGTAGTTAGTACTTTTAGTGGAGTGAGACATAGACTTGAATTTGTAAGAGAATTTAAAGGTGTAAGATTCTATAATGATACGGAAGCAACTAACATTAAATGTACTCAAATTGCGTTATCATCATTTACTAATCCTACAATAATTATTCTTGGGGGATTAGAACGTGGACAAAATTTTAATGATTTAGATGATTATATAGAAAATGTTAAAGCGATTATTGCGATTGGATCTTGTAGAGATAGAGTAGTCGAATTCGCTAATAAACATCATATCCCAGTTTATTCATTTGAGCATCAAAAAGATTCATTTGAAAAAATAGAAGAAATAATGGATAATGGAGATATAGTATTATTAAGTCCAGCATCGGCATCATGGGATCAATACAAAGAATGTGAAGTTCGCGGGGACGAATTTTGTGAATTAGTTAATAATTTGAAATAAATATAAGGAGGAATTTATGAAAATTAAAAATGTCAAAGCAAGAGAGATTCTAGATTCTCGAGGAAATCCAACTGTTGAAGTTGATGTTATTCTAGAAGATGGCGTAATGGGTAGAGCTGCTGTACCAAGTGGTGCAAGTACTGGAAGCCGTGAAGCTCTAGAACTTCGTGATGGAGACTCTCGTTACAAAGGAAAAGGAGTACAAAAAGCTGTTAATAATGTTAACACTCTTATTCGTGAAAGAGTAGTTGGTATGGAAGTTGAAGATCAAAAAGCTATTGATATGGCGATGATTGAACTTGATGGAACTAAAAACAAGAGTAAACTTGGTGCTAATGCTACATTAGGTGTTAGTATGGCAGCATTCAAGGCAGCTGCTATTGAACACAAAGAACCATTATATAAACATTTTGGTACAGGAACAACAATGCCTCGTCCAATGATGAATATTATTAATGGTGGAGCTCATGCTGATAACTCTTTAGACTTCCAAGAATATATGATTATTCCTATTCGCGATAAGTTTACAGAAGTTATGCGTGTAGCTAGTGAAGTATTCCATACATTAAAAGATATTTTAAAGAAAAAAGGACTTGCAACTAGTGTAGGTGATGAAGGTGGTTTCGCACCAAATCTATCTAGTAATGAAGAAGGATTCCAATTAATTATGGAAGCTATTTCAAATGCAGGATATACACCAGGAAAAGATGTATGTATGGCAATTGATGTTGCTGCATCTGAATTCTATAAAGATGGTAAATATGTACTTGCTGGAGAAAATAGAAGTTTAACAACAGAAGAATTAATTAAATATTATGAAGATTTAGTTAATAAATATCCAATTATATCTATTGAAGATCCAGTAGATGAAAATGATTGGGAAGGATTTACTGCTATTACAGCTGCTTTAGGTGATAAGATTCAACTTGTTGGTGATGATTTATTTGTAACTAACAAAGAATGTCTACAAAAGGGTATTGATTTAAAAGCAGGTAATGCTATTCTATTAAAAGTTAACCAAATCGGTACTTTAACAGAAACATTTGAAACAATTGAACTTGCAAGAGCTTATAACTATAAAACAATTATTTCTCATCGTTCAGGTGAAACAGAAGATACATTAATCGCTGATATGGCTGTAGGATTAAATTTAGGACAAATTAAAACTGGTTCTATTTCTCGTACAGATCGTATTTGTAAATATAATCAATTAATTAGAATTGAAGAAGAATTATCTGAGTAGGTGACTTATGGAAAAAGAAATAGTAACTGATGCTGAAGGACGTGTTTTAGTTGAAGAAAGGCCTGAGCCAACATTAGAATATCAAGTTCAAGAAAAATATCAAAAAGTTAATAGAGATCCAAAACCTGTTGGTGAAGAATTATGGCTAAGAATTTATGTTGATGAAGAAAACAAAAGATATTTTATTGATATCTTTGCGGCTTATTCTTTAAGAATGATTTCTTATCAAGAAGCTTGTGCTCGCTTTGATAGAGGCGATAAATATTTCGAAATATCAATAGAAACTTTAAGAAAACTAGAAACATTGTTTAAAAATCGTATTCATTATATTAGAATTAAAACTACTAATAAAAACTATAATTTAGCTTATCATAATGAAGATAATAATGAATTTGGTTATTTTGATACCGAAGGAATCGATAATTACGATGATAAAAAATATATTGGTGAAGAAGAAATAAATAATTATAAACAAGCTTTTCCAGAAATTTTTAATAATAAAAAAATGTAATAAAAAAGAATAAAACTAGTAAATCTAGTTTTATTTTTTATTTTATTATATAATATTATATCGGTTGGGGTTTATTATGAAATATCAAATAGTTAATAATAAAGGGTTATATAAATTATTAAATGAAAATAATGATGTTATAGCAATTGGAAGAAGTATTGGTATAAATAATTATAATAATCTTCCTTTTAGTGATTCTTTTTCAGTTTATAATAAAAAAATTGATGATTATGATCGTGTTTATTTAGGTAATTCCTTAACAGAGCAAAGAATGATATCAATTGGTAACATTGATGAAGTGTATAATATATTAAAACAAGTTATAAAAAAGAATTGTGATAAAACATTTGTTGATAAATGTGCATCTGTTTTAGAAACTGTTAATTTTTATTTTGGTGGTTTTGCCTGTGCTTCTGAAAGATTAGCATATTTTCCCCTTGAAAAAGATGTATCAACAGGAAATGTAGCTAGAGGAAAACTATCAAGTATTAAAAAGAAAAATGTTGCTTTAGGTGAAGAAAGAGCAATTCTTTCACAAAATTTATTACAATATTTAGGATATGATTCATTAATAAAATTTTCTTTAGTTAATATTTGTGGTGAACATGAAGAAAAAGAAATTGTTCACGCGTATAATTTGATTCAAAATGATAATAAATATTATTTATTTGATGCTACTTATCCAACACTAACAGATGGAAGAATGAGCCCTATTATAATGGAATTAGATAAAGATATATTTGATAATTTAGCATACCCATTAAATGATGATAAAGAAATATTAAAAACAAGTGTTGATGTTGAACATTTTGATCCTTTATCCGTACAATTTATTAAAATAAGATATAATAGTAATATAATAGATGTTAAGCAAAAAGTAAAAAGGTGAATATGAAAGATTATAACGAAATAATTGAAGAAATATGTGAGGAAGAGAATATTAAACTATCTCTTTTTCAACGTAAATGGTTAAAAATATTAGAAAAGAATGATAAAACAAGATATATTGTTGGTTATAAATTCTCTTTAAATAATCAAGGTATTAGTAATATTATGGATGATAAAGGATTATTTTATTACTTGTTAACTTATAAAAAAATTCCTATAATTACGCATCATTTAATTTTTAATAAATATGATAAAGAGGAAATAATTAAGTTATTTAATGAATATAACCATAAAGTAATTGTTAAAGGTAATATAGGAACATGTGGTAAAGAAGTCTATAAAATAGAAGATGAAAATCGTTTATTTGAAATTATCGATAAATTATTAGAAACACAGTATTCATTAAGTTTATGTCCATATTATGATATTGTTAATGAATATCGTGTTATTGTTCTTAATAATGAAGTAAAATTAATTTATGGTAAAGAAAATGCAAAAGTAGTTGGTGATGGTATTCATTCATTACAAGAACTTGCAATAGATTTTAATTCAAGTTATTATTCAAAACATCAATTAGATAATTATGTCCCTAAAAAAGATGAAGAAATTATTCTTGATTATCGATTTAATTTATCTAATGGTGCAAGAGTTGTTGAAGAGATTGATAAAGAATTAGAAAAAAATATTAAAGATTTAGCAAACTTAGTTATTAAAGAAACTAATCCCACTTTTGCTAGTATTGATATTATTAAAACAAGTGATAATAAATTATTAGTTATGGAAGCTAATAGTGGAATAATGATGTATAATTATCTTAGACAAACTAATAAATATGATTTAGTTAAAAACATTTATAAAGAAGCAATTGAATTAATGTTTAAGGAGGACTAATGAAATATTATATTGATTTTGATAATACGATTTTTGATACAGTATCTTTTTATAATGATTTATTAGATATATTATATGATAACGGTGTTACTAAAGAATATGTTGATGAATACTATCAAAATAATCGAATGAACCCTTTAGAATTAATTAATAGTATTGATAATGTTGAAATAAGAAACAAAGCCTTAAATCATTTTAATGACACAAGTAAATATATTTATCCAGATGCTATTACTTTTTTAAAAAACAAAAATGATAAAGTTTTTATACTATATACTCATGGTTATTTAGAATATCAAAATAAAAAAATAGAAGGTAGTAAAATATTAAGTTATTTTGATGATTTAATAGTAACTGAAGAAGATAAAACAGCGTTAGATATTGATTATCAAAATGGTATCTTTGTTGATGATAATACGAAAGTATTAAAATCATTAATTAATAAACAAGCTTATAGAATTTATCGAATTAAAAGAAAAAATAATCATCATAGTGAAGAAGTCCTTGAAGATAATCAAATAATTGAAATATTTAATATGAATGAAATAAGAGACTAGTAATAGTCTTTTTTTAATAGTATAATTTATACTAGGTGATAGTATGAAAAAAGATACGATAGTTATTCTTATAATTGCTATTTTTCTAATGGTAGGAGGTTATTTTTTAACCAATAATCTTCTTAATAATAAAAATAATGATTTAGAAAATGGTTTAGAATTATCAAGTTATAATGTTGAATTATTCGTTGGTGATACATATAAAGTAAATGCTAAAGTCCTACCAGAAAATACTAAATATAATAATGTTATATGGTATAGTGAAAATACTAATATTGCAACAGTATCTAATGGCATTATTAAAGGTGAAAGTAGTGGTAGTACCACTATCAAAGTTACAACAGAAAATAAAGTAGTTACTAAAGAGATAAAAGTAAAAGTTATAAAAAAAGAACAAGAACCTAATATTATTATTAATAATAAAGAAATAGAAATATATGTTGGTAATAGTAGAAAAATAGATTATCATATTGAACCAACATCAGCTACTAATAAAACAGTAACATGGTCATCTTCTAATAATGATGTTGCAACAATAGATAACGATGGTATTGTTCTTGGTAAAGGTGTAGGAACAGTAACAATCAAAGCTAAATTAAATAATGGGAAAATGGCAACTTGTACTGTAAAAGTAATTAAAGAAACTCCTAAATTAATAAAAATCACAAGTCTTAAACTTGGATATAATAATAAAGATGTTTCTAATAAATCAATTGATCTTAATAAAAATGATTCAATTAGATTGTTAGTAGGAATAAGTCCATCAAATGCTACAAATAAAAAACTTACCTGGACAAGTTCTAACAAAAGTGTTGCTACTGTTGATAGTAATGGAAATATAAAAGCAATAGAAAAAGGTACTGCTAAAATAACAGTTGCTACTAATGATGGAAGTAATATAAAAGTAAGTGTTACAATCAATGTAATTGATACCAGTACTCAAAAAATTGATATTACAAAGGCAATTGTATCTAGTGTTAATGATCAAAAATATACAGGAAAAGCAATAACCCCAAAAGTAACAATTAAATATAATAATAAAACTTTATTGGAAGGTACTGATTATAGTTTAACTTATAAAGATAACATAAATGTCGGAAAAGCAACTATTACGATTACAGGAAAAGGTAATTATAAAGGAACAAAAACAGTTAACTTTAATATTGTAAAAGAAAGTGTTCCTTCATCCAAAAGAAAAGTGACATTTAAACTTCCAGCATCAGGTATGACATTTACATTAAGAAGTGGTATAAGAGGAGATAAAGGTAACGTTACTCCTACTAATAAATCAAGTGATGGTAAAACGATAACATATACAATTCTTGATGGTAGTTATCAATATGAAATATCAGGTAGTAATTATTATAGTTATAAGAAAAGTGTTGTTGTATCTGGTAAAGATATAACAATAGATGCTAATCCAGGTCTTCGTGGTAAAAATAACTATGAACCATCTAAAACAGTTATTCTTGCTTATGCTGATTCTGTTTTAAATAAATTAAAAATAAGTGATAGTTTAAAAAAGGAATATAGTAATATTTTTACAACACCATCATTTAATAGTTCAAATAAAAAACATGAATTTACGAATGCTACTGAATCTAAAAATTTTATTTCAAAATTAAATGATAGTAATGACAATATGTATGTATATAGTATTGATCCATTAACGGTTGTTATCTTCTCCAAAACAAATTTAAATAGTTATAGTAAAGTAAATGATGCTCTTAAAGTTTTAAGAAATAGTAATAAATTAAATATTTTCTATACAGCAGAAGTTCATGGAAATGAGCCAGCAGCAGGAGAAGGAGCTCTTGCAATGATAAAGATGCTTGATGGAACTTATGGTAATAAGATTTTAGATAAAGTAAATATTGTTATTATTCCTTTAGTTAATCCTAATGGTGCTAAAAATTATAGTAGAACTAATGCTAATAATGTTGACTTAAATAGAGATTATTTATATTCAGCATCAAAAGAAATTCAAATAGTTCATAGTGTTTATAATGTACTACTACCTGAATTTGCTGTTGATGGTCATGAACATAATATTAATAGTTCTAAACTTAATGGTAATTATGATGATGTTCAAATTGGACTTGCTTATAATTTAAATAGACCAAAAGGTGTAAATGATTTAGCTACAACAGTTCTTAAAAATTTAATATCAGATATTAGAAAAAAAGGATTATATCCTGGTATGTATACAAGTGATGGTAATGTCACACGTCCAACAACCGCTCGTGTATATAATGGTTTATATGGAAGTATTTCCCTTCTTGTTGAAACAAGTGGTGGGGGAAACTTTGGTAAAGAATTATGGCAAAGACGTGTTTTAAGTCAATATGTTACGATTGAACAATACTTTAATTATGCCGCTAATCATGCAAGTGATATTAAAAAGATTGTAGCTAATTCAAGAAATGAAATAGTAAAACAAGGTACAAAGTTTAATAGTAATAATAAAGTAGTTATTAAACATAGTAGAGCAGATAATCGAGCAAGACCATTTATCATTGAAAAAAGAACATTTAATTTATCAACAGGAGAATTAAAAGTAAGTAAAGCATCATACGGATGGATTGATCGAATAGGTAAATCAAGACCAAGACCAACTGCGTATGTTATTAGTAAATCTGCAAATAATGCTAGTACGGCTATTCAAAAACTAAAATATAGTGGAATAAAATGTTATAGTACTTCTAATAATACAAGTTTTATGTTAATGCAATATAGTGGTAGTAAGACATCGGCTTCTTATTCATCTGAAAAGAAAGTAACTTTCCCAAATGGAGCTTATGTTTGTACAATGAATCAATATGGAGCAAATATTTTAGCAATGGCAATGGAACCTGATAATGGTGATAATGATAAAGCATCATTTGTTCAAAGAGGTCTATTAAGTGTTTCTAATATTTACCGAAGCCATAAAGATTTAATTAGTAGTAGTGATAATGATGCTATTAATAAAATGAAATTACCTACTGTTAAATAAAAAGAGAACTTATGTTCTCTTTTATTATTGCCTTAATATTTAATATTTTATATAATAAACGTTAGGTGATTAAAAATGATAAGTGTTAATAATGTAACCTTAAGATTTGGTAAAAAAACATTATTTGAAAATGTTAATTTAAAGTTTACTAATGGTAATTGTTATGGATTAATTGGAGCTAATGGAGCAGGTAAAACAACTTTTTTAAAACTATTAAGTGGTGAACTTGAAACAAGTAGTGGTGAAATAACAATTGGTAAAGATGAACGACTTGCTGTTTTAGAACAAGATCATTATAAATATGATAATTATAGTGTTATTGATGTTGTTTTAATGGGAAATAAAAAATTATATGATATTAAAATAGAGAAAGAAGAACTTTATAATCATACAGAATTTAGTGATGCTGATGGAATTAGATTAGGTGAACTTGAAGCAGAGTTTGCAGAAATGAATGGTTGGGGAGCTGAAAGTGAGGCCGGTGAATTATTATCATCACTTGGAATTCCTGTATCAGAACATTATAATTTATTAAGTGAAATAGAAGATTCTCATAAAGTAAAAGTATTACTCGCAAAAGCCTTATTTCAAAACCCTGATATCTTACTTTTAGATGAACCAACAAATAACTTAGATCTAGCAGCTATCGAATGGTTAGAAGAATTTCTTATTAACTATGAAAATACTGTTATTGTTGTATCTCATGATAGATATTTCTTAAATAAAGTTTGTACCCATATAGTTGATATTGATTATAATAAAATGACACTATTTATGGGTAATTATGATTTCTGGTATGAAAGTAGTCAATTATTAATTAAACAAATTAAAGAACAAAATAAGAAAAAAGAAGAAAAGATAAAGGAACTAGAAAGCTTTATTGCAAGATTCTCAGCAAATGCAAGTAAGAGTAAGCAAGCTACATCGAGAAAAAAGATACTAGAAAAAATTAAGTTAGAAGAGTTAGTTCCCTCTACAAGACGATATCCATATATCGATTTTAAACCTGAAAAACCAAGTGGTAGAGAAGTATTAACAATTAAAGATTTAGTTTATGAAGAAAATGGAAATAGAATTCTTTCTAAGATAAATATTACGGTTAATAAAGGTGATAAGATTGCTTTTGTTGGAAGAAATAATATTGCTAAAACAGCATTATTTAATATTATTGTGCATTTAATTAAGTTTAATAAAGGTGAAGTATTATTTGGTAAAACAATTAAGCCAGCTTATTTTCCAATTGATAATACAGAATATTTTAAGAGTGATAAAGATATAATGGAATGGTTACAAAGTGAAGTTAATATTCCTGATCCTCAAGAATTACGTAACTTCTTAGGAAGAATGTTATTTAGTAATGAAGATGTTTTCAAAAAAGTTAATGTACTATCAGGTGGTGAGAAAGCAAGAGTACTACTTTCTAAAATGATGCTTGAAAACCCTAATTTTATTATTCTTGATGAACCAACAAATCATTTAGATCTAGAAAGTATTACAAGTTTAAATAAAGGTTTACAAAATTTTGAAGGGGAAATCCTTCTTGCTAGTCATGACCATGAACTTATTAGTACCGTTGCTAATCGTATTATTGAGATTAAAGAAGATGGAACAATTATTGATAAATTAAGTGATTATGATTCTTATCTTGAATGGCGAAGAACCTTTTATTAGTTGAATAATGATTGATTATATAAGGAGAGAATATGAATAAAGAAAAAGGTACACTAGAAAATCCATATGGATATGGTGATGTTGCTAATATAGTGGCATATAGTACATTTATAAAGGAAAATAAACCAATTTATATTAAAATGATAAGAGAAATGGAACCCCAAGAAATTATTGAAAAAATAAGAGAGTTTAACAAAACAATTGAAGATAAGTCCATTTATAAAATTGAAGAAGAAAATGATGAATATACAAGAATTGGTATTATAATGCAAATTGATTATAAAGATTTTCCAACAAGCGAAAATGGACAAACGGTTCATGCTCTACCTATTTTTAGAGTATATCATGACGAATTTGATTTTTCTTATCCAGGAAAGTACATAGTTAGTGAAAACATTAGCTATTCTAATGAGCATGTTCATCAAGGTGATGTCATAGATTATGCCGTATTAATTCGTTATCCAAAAGGACGCGATGATAGTAACATAATATTAAATATTCCAAGAGTACCTGGAAAATCAGATGATATTCAATATTTTAAAATTCGATGATAAAAAGCTATCTAGTTTACTAGGTAGCTTTTTTATTGCAAAAAAAGCGTTTTTATGGTATAATATAGCAGTTTTTAAAGGGAGTATAAAATGGAAAAACATTATACAAGTTCGTATGAATTAATACAAGATATCAATTCTTTTGAAAGAAAGATAGATAATATTGGTGACGAAAATATTATTAATCATAATAGAGCAGAAGAAATTGAAAAAGATATTAATGATATTGCAAGTAAAATTAAAAGAACTAATCGAAGAAATAAATTTTCATCTATTATTAAAAATGTAAAAATCTTTGGAAGAGCTCTTCAAGGAATATTTCCATATGCTCTAGTAGTAGGAACTGTTTTTGGTTTACAATCTTTAATATATGATGTTCCATTTATTAGACAAGATCAATATAAAATTGCAGAACATAATGAAGTAATAGATAATAATGGAATTATTTATGACAAAGTTAATTATGTTGTATCATCAACTAGATTATCTAATTCTGCTTATTATAGTACAAGTTGGGAAAAGAAAGATGATGGAAAATACTATCGAACAGTTAAAGAATATTTAATAAGAAATAGTGATATTGAAGAATTAGAGGAAGTAGTTAATAATCCAGATATCACCTTTGATGAAGCTTTTGGAAGACCTGATATTAAATATGAAATTAAAACAGAAGAAGAAATTACGGAAAATGATTTAAAAGAAGTTAAAGGATATAAAATAGTATATCGTTATTTAGATGATGAAGATTTTATAGTTGAGATTCAAGATGTTGATCAAAACATTGGTTTTGCCGTTATCTATGTAGTATTTACGGCTTTATGTTTAATACCAATCGCTTTATTTCGTAAAGAAACAAGATTTTTTGATTTTAAAGCACATCTTTATAATCTTCAAAAAAAATATCAAAAAATTGATTTAACAGAAGCAATTAAATTATTTGAAGAAGGAAAGATTAAATTTTATAGAGTTCAACATGAAAAAATCAAATTAATAGACCCAATAACTAATGAAAAAACATATCTTAAAGCATAACCACTTGTCGTTGATATTATTGACAAAACAACGGTTTTATGGTAACATAAAATTGTTAAAGGGGAGTAGTTCTCATTAATGGATGATCTCTATTCGTCAAGTCGGATTTCCGGATAAGATTTAATAGAACAAGACCTTTATGAATACAAATTCATAAGGGTCTTTTTTTCATCTATTAGACCTTTATGATATGAAGGGAGTGATAATAGATGAAAGAGAAAATTTATAATGGTTATGATAGAGCAGGATTATTAGAAAGTGATATTGATCGATTAAATAATTCAATAGATAATATTGGAAATGATAATATCATTAATAGTAGTAGAATAGCTGATATTGAAAGTGATATTCAAAGAATCGAAAATAATATTAAAGTAACTAATAGAAAGAATATAGGTAAAATCTGTATTAGAAATATTAAAATCTTTGGAAGAGCTTTACAAGGTATTTTCCCATATCTTGTATCTGCTGGCTTAGTATTCACTGCCCAAACTTTAATAGGTGATGTTCCTTTTTATCCACAAGATGTTTTTAAAGTTGCACAACATGAACAAATAATTGATAATACAGGTCTTGTAAGTGATAATATTACATATGTTATGCCAAATTCAAAAACAACGAATTCAGCTCATTATAGTACAAGATGGGAAAGAAAAGCTGATGGTAAATATTACCGTATGATTAAAGAATATAATATTGGTGAATATACAACAGATGAATTGAAAGAATTAATTAATAATCCAGATTTAGATATTGAAAAAACTTTTGGTAAGAACACTTCTATAAAATATGAAGTTAAAAATGAAAATCAAATTACAAAAGAAGAATTAGAAGAAGGAACAGGCTTTAAAATTGTATATCGCTATACAGATGAAGAAGATGTTGTTTTAATGGCTCAAGATGTTGGTCCAAATATTGGCTTTTCATTTATTTATCTATTAGTAACACTTATTCCAATATTTATTGTTGCGTTATGGCGTGATGATGAATCTGATTTTGATTTCACTGATTATGTAAATGATTATATAGATGAATATCAAAAAGTAGATATTAAAGAATTAGAAAGATTATTTAAAGAAAAGAAAATCAAATTTGAATTAGTAAAACGTCAACAAGTAACTTTAACTGATCCTATTACAGGTGCTAAGGTTTTAATAAGATAACAATAAGAACTATCTAATAATATTAGATGGTTTTTTGTTGAATAGCAAAATGTTTTATGATACAATAAAAAAGTTTTTAGGGGGGAAATATGAATAAATATGAAACAATGATTGAAGATTTAAATCACGGTCTACTTAGTGCTCA
>JAEEGI010010545.1_pt1 | contig 20053 bp, 16 predicted proteins | sample 8958751 | NCBI WGS metagenome assembly JAEEGI01 (sample SAMN16246545, study PRJNA631951) | gut metagenome | biome: gut microbiome; feature: rumen; material: KS-attached | host: Bos | place: Iran: Karaj | collected 2018-10 | reverse complement strand
GCTCCTGGCAGGACGTCGCCTGGGAGGCCCTTGACCGCTACAACGCCCTCCTCACCCGCCGCTTCCTCATTCACCCCCTCGCCTAAGCTCCCCGGTCCCTCGCTTAGACCTCCCGGCCCCGACATCCTTCGGCATTTTCCCGAAGGATGCGGCCCTTTCCTCGACATCCTTCGGCACTTTTCCGAAGGATGCGGCCATCTCCCCGACATCCTTCGGCATTTTTCCGAAGGATGCGCCTCTTCGCCCGACATCCTTCGGCATTTTTCCGAAGGATGCGGCCCTCTCCCCGGCATCCTTCGGCATTTTCCCGAAGGATGTGGCCCTCTCCGCGTTAACTCTCAACCGTCGGTGGAGGGTTGAGCTGTTTTTTGCCGAAAACCGCCTTAACCCTCAACCTTGGGTAGAGGGTTAAACTGGTTTTCGCTGGCGGGGCATTGAGTTGAAAGGATAAATTGTTATTTTCGCGTTCAATGTTCATTGAACCGAAATGCCAGTCAAATACCATACAATTGAACCGGTGGCCGAGTCGATAGCTGAGTCGGCAATCGAGTCGGCTGTCGAGCCGAAGGTTGCCGTTGATCTCTCGGCGGCTGTTGATTTGTCATCTGCAAAGGATTTGTCGTCTGCTGTTGATTTGTCATCTGCAGCCGATCTGCCGGCAGGGGTCGAACGGCATCCGTTCGAGCCGTTCCTGCCTGCCGGCGCCAAGGTCTTGATGCTCGGCAGTTTCCCGCCGCAGCGCAAGCGCTGGTGCATGGAGTTCTATTACCCCAACTGGCTGAATGATTTTTGGAGGATTTGCGGAATCATCTTTTTCGGGGATAGCGGCCACTTTGTGATTCCTGGTAAGAAATGCTTTGATATTCAAAAGATTAAGGGCTTTTGCTCGGAGAAGGGTGTCGCGCTTTTTGACACTGCGACGGAGGTTCGTCGGCTGAACGACAATGCCTCTGACAAGTTCCTGGAGGTCGTCACGCCGACGGACATTCCTGCCCTGCTGGCGCAGGTCCCGGAATGCCGCGCCGTGGTCACCACCGGCCAGAAAGCGACCGACGTCCTGCTTGCCGCGTGCTGCACGGCCGGCCAAGGTGCGTCTCGTGCTCCCGCTGACTTTGGCGACCCCGCTGCGAGCGGCAAAAGCTTTGCCGGCGCCGGCGCGGCTGCCGGCATTGCTGCGCCCCCGGTAGGGGGCTGTGTGCCGGCCGTCATCGCCGGCCGCGCGGTCGACTTCTGGCGCATGCCGTCGACGTCCCGCGCCTATCCATTGCCGCTGGACCGCAAAGCTGATGCTTACCGTCACCTCTTCACTGCCCTCGGCCTTCTCTAACCGCTCGAGGGTTAATGAAGAAGGTGTAATTTCGCAGGGAATTAGTGCGTTACTGCTTGAAGATCAGCTCCATCAACTGCCACTTTGAGGATGAGGGTGCTGAAGGGTCACATCCCTGGAACTGAGCAACATAGGCCTCCCATTCGGCTTGCCTAGGCAGCGAAGCGAGCCGCGCCATGTCGCGCTCCCAGTCGAAATCGTCAACAGTGTCGCAGATCATAAACAACTTCCGTCCATGTCGGTATATCTGCATATCGATGATCCCGACTTCCCTCTGGCCGGCGATTATCTCCGGCCAAACATTCTGATGGACCTCGCAGTACCTGCGGATCATTTCCTCGTCATCGACTAACTCCAATGTTTGACAGTACCTCTTCATCGTTCTTTATTCTGATCTATTATACTTCCTTCCCTCCGCAACCCTCAACCTCCGGTGGAGTGTTAACACGATTTTTTACGAAAGTGGCCGTAACCCTCAACCGGCGGTGGAGGGTTATGCGCTTGAGGGCGGCATGCCCCTGCCGATGGCGTGGGTGAAAAATCAAAAAACGCCTTCCACACATCTGGAAGGCGTTTCTGAGGTGCCTAGCGGAATTGAACCGCTCTACCTGGTTTTGCAGACCAGTGCCTAACCTCCCGGCCCAGGCACCAAAAAGGACTACAAATATAGGGATTCTTTTTTGATATCCAAAGAAAAATTACCGGCCGATCGGGGAGATGAGGAAACGGCGGGAAAGGATGGCGTTGTAGCGGTCCAGAGCTTCCCCGGCTATGTCTTCCCATGAACGGACGATGCTGCGGGCTCCGCGCCCGACGGCCTTGCGCCTGTCAGGGTCGGCGGCCAGCGCGCGCAGCAGCGCCTCGTATTCATCCAGCGTCCCCGCAATCTTGAAACCGGTCTCGCCGTCAGTGAGCATTCCCGAGGCCGAGGCCTCCTTGAGCATCACGGAGGGAGTGTCCAGGGCGGCGGCCTCACGGACCACCAGACCGTCGGTATCATACAGCGACGGGAACAGGAACAGGTCAGCCGCCGCATAGTACTGCTTCAGCCTTTCACGGTCCGTAACCCTCCCAGCGAAAGTCACCTTGTCGGCGATGCCCAGCTGCCCGACCAGCTCCTTCATCTCACTCTCGGCGTAGCCTGTCCCTACAAAGAACATCCTGTAAGGCAAATCCTTGACACGGGCCAGGGTTTCGATGGTGAGGCGGAGGTTCTTCTCCCAGATATGCTGGCCAACATATAGGAAGGCCAGCGTAGAATCATCGAGGCCCAGGGAGGCCCTCGCCTCCCGGAAATACGACTCGGGATAATCCCCAGCCAGGTCACAGCCGTTGGGCATGACATCGACAGGGCCCTTGTAGCCGTAGCCGAAAAGCACGTCCTTGACCGACTCCTGCGGAACCCAGACGGCGTCGGCCTTCTGGTAGAACTTCACTATCTCCTTGACCACGACATCGACCATAGGGCCGGGGATGACGCGGCTGAAGTCATCACGGTATTTGGAGTGGAAGGTTGCGACCAGGGGAATCTTCTGCACACGAGCCACACGGGCCGCAGTCATGCCTGCCACGAACGGACTGTGGGCGTGGACTATCCTGAACCTTCTCTTGAGGATCTGCTTGAGGAATACCGGGTCCATCTCGGAAATACCGGTGACGTAAGGCGGACGGAACGGTACGGGAACCGACATGTAATCAAGGACTTCGTATGCCTTGTCGCTATAGTCCGCCCCGGGATTGCGGGGAGTGATGACGGAGACTCCGCCAACCTTTTCCTGCATCCAACGGGCATAGTTCTCGACGCATACGGCCACACCGTCCATCACGGGCGGAAAACTCTCATTGAAGAGACCTATGTTGTATTCTTTCATCGACGAAAACTATTCGACATAGAGAAGGAGGCCCTTCAGGTACTCCCCTTCCGGATGATAGATGCTGACAGGATGGTCAGCGGGCTGGTTCAGACGGTCCAGAATACGGACCGAACGGCCGACGGACGCGGCGGCGGAGAAGACGGTCAGGGCGAACGTCTCCTTGTCCACCACCTGGGAGCAGCTGTAGGTGAATACCAGGCCGCCGGGAGCGACCTTGGCTATCGCGGCGGCGTTAAGGCGCTGATACGCCCTGAGGGCGTTCTTCAGCACGCCGCGATGCTTGGCGAATGCCGGCGGATCGACGATCATCAGATCGTATTTCCCTTCGGGGACATTCTTCAGGAAATCGATGGCATCCGTGCAGTACCCGGTATGTCGCGAGGCGTCGAAGCCGTTGAGGGCGATGTTGCGTTCCACCATCATCATGGCCTTGGCGGAGCTATCGACGGAATCGACATGCAGAGCGCCTGCGGCCAGGGCATAAATGGAGAAGCCTCCGGTATAGCAGAAGAGGTTCAGCACGTTGCGTCCGGCGGAATAGCGTCCGACAAGTGCGCGGTTCTCCCTCTGGTCGAGAAAGAACCCGGTCTTCTGCCCTTCCGTCCAGTTGACTATGAACTTATGGCCGTTCTCCAGAACCGTCTGTTCGTCGTCGGAGAATCCTTCGGAGCGGTAAAGATAGCCGTCGACAAGCTCCAGCCCGGCCTTGTAAGGCGCAGTGCCGGAACTCTTGTCGTAAACCGCCTTGAGGGTATCGCCATATATTGCCTTGAGCGCTTCGCAGATCTGGCGTCTGGCGCGGAACATGCCCACGGAGTGGGCCTGGAGCACGCACACGCCGTCATAATAATCGACTATGAGGCCGGGCAGGCCGTCCCCCTCGCCATGGGCGAGGCGGTAGCAGGCCGTCGGCGATCCGCCTGCGGCGGACGCCAGCCCGACGGCCCGCCGGACCTGCAAGGCCCGGCCGAGCATCACCTCGTAGAAATCCGGTGACAGCGCAGACTCGTCGAAACTCAGGATACGGACTGCAATGGAGCCAACCTGGTAATGTCCACAGCCGAGGAATCCCCCGTCCGCCGCGTGGACGGAGACGATGTCGCCTTCAGCCGGATGCCCGGCTATCTGGGCGATGGCGCCGGAGAATACCCAGGGATGGAACCTCAGCAGGGACTCTTCCCTACCTTTCTTCAGTATGACCTTGATCATTGGATTCGGTTTTAGGTGGATTGGGGAGCAGCTCTTCGGGAGTCAGCGGATGCTTCTCGGACTTAAGGAGCTTGAGGTACATTTCACGGCAGACCCATGCGTCCGTTGCGGCATAGCGCTGCTGCGGTTCGCTGAGCCTGTCGGCCTCCCAGTTGGAAAGCTGCTGCGTCTTGGAGATCCTGATGCCCAGGATATTGGCGGCCATCTTCTTCACGGCCTTGTCGCGGATGCCATACTCCCATCCTATCTTCTGCAGGTCGATGAAGCCGGCCGGCTCGAAGCCGTGCAGCCTCTTGAGGCCGCGCAGGTCGTCGTGCACGGCAGCGCCGACCTTGACGACGCGAGGGTCGGCCAGCAGCCGGCAAAGGCTCTTCGGCATTCCGCATTTCTTGATGCGGAAAAGGAACGCCTTGGTGGCGCCTGAAAGCTGGAGGAGCGACACTCCGTAATGCGGCTGGTCCGAAGAGAAACTGGGTCTCGATTCGGTGTCGAAACCGATGATCTTCTGCCTGCGGAGATAGGCGACGGCCTTGTCGAAAACCTCGCCCTGAGCCTCTATGACTATGATGGAACCCGGGAAGGAGACAAGTTCCAGCTTCTCTATTTCCTCGGGGGGTATGGTGATCCTATACATATATCAATACAACTCCACGAGATTGTATCCGCCGCCGGAAGTGTTTCGGACCGTGACATAATCCCTCGAATATGGGTAGGAGATGTTGTGCGTGAAATTGTTGGTGCGGCGGAGGAGACGGTAGCAGTAATCCGTGACTTCCTTCCTCGCATCGATGACGGTGAAGCCTTCGGTCATGAGCTTGCGGTAGCCGAGATTGGCTTCGCTCTGTACGCGCAGGATCCAGTCGAAGGAATTGCGGACCTCGCCGATATCGACCGAAGGGTCGTCCACGATGACCGCCGAGAGCGGCATATTGCCACCGGCTTGGCGGTAGGCGTCCAGAAGCGTGCCGGCATAGCTGACGGAGTCGCAGGCAAAGGCCACGCAGCCGCAACCCAGCTGTCCGCGTTCGGCAGCCATCTCGTCGAAGATGAGCGGATACACGCCGGATGCGGCGGAAAGGCTGTCGGTAACCACTGCGACATGGATATGCGGGATATGGCGGTCAAGCTGGCCGGAGAATACAAGCCGGGAAGGGAAGATCACCGGGACCTGCTTTCCGGCGGAGCGGACAAGGGTATCGACGTCGAAGGCGCCGAAAGCGGCAGACATAGGGGAAGTAAACACCACGATCTTGGCATTCTCCTTATGCTCCAGTCTGTCATTGTCGAAAGCCCCGATGCTGAGGGTAGTGTCGAGGGCGGAGATAAAATTGCGGACGGTGATGGTCCTAAGGCTGTCCCCCGCCGAAGCCATCAGAGACTCGTAAGGAGTATTGGCCCTGTCGGAAAGGATGTCGATGCACTCCCCCGCGAAATCGGGGAGTTCGTCGACGGCATGCCGCCCGGAAATATTGTCGAAATCATCCACGGCCAGGAAACGGTCCGCAAGGACTCGGTTCCTCGCCTCAGGGCCGACCAGGGCGATGGTGCCCTTGGGGTCAGCCGGGTTGAAACCGGCCACCAGGCCCCATTCATGGCCGTGCGCGGAGAGGATCTTCTCCACGTAAGGGACTGTCCTGCGGCCTGTTTCGGCGGTCTCGCGGCAGCCAGTCGGCAGCAGGGCTGCCAGCAAGGCGGCGGCAAGGGCCGGTATGGAGTATCTGAATGCTTTCATCTTGAACACGTTGAAATGCAAAGTTAATGATTTGACGGGAAGAAAAAAAATCATTATTTTTGTAGGAACCAAATTTACAATGGGAGTTATGAAAAATCTTGCGAAATTCCTTATGGCCGCAGCCGTCTGCTGCCTTTCCCTTTCCAACGCATTTGCCCAAAGACCTTATTACGACGACCGCGAAGGAACCGTCGCATCATATCTCGACCTGCATCTCGGAGAAGGAGTGGGTCACGGAGCCAGGGCCATCGGCGGAGCCAACGTCTCCTTCCTTTACCGTCTTTCCCCCGAGTTCCAGTTCGGTGTCGGAGCCGGATTGGACTATGTCCATGCCCTTGCCCTCCAGGGAGGACAGAACAAGCAGAAGGACTATGACTATCACGGAGAGCTCACTCTCCCCGTCTTCATGAGGGGACGCTACGCCCTGGGAGGGACAGGATACTATGACAGCGGAGCGCAGTTCTTCGTCCAGTGCGACCTCGGATACCGCATCGGCCTCTCGGCATACAATACCGGCAAGCAGAGCGGCGCCAAGAACATCGCCAAGAATTTCGAGAAATGCAATGTCAAGGGACTTTTCTTCGAGCCCCAGATCGGCATAGCCCCCAACCGCACGCTGTCCTTCAGCTTCGGCCTTCCTTTCCAGCGCTATTTCAAGAATATCAGCCCCGTTTCCGTCACTATCGTCGACGAGAATACCAAGATCGACACCAAGAGCCTGTTCTTCATGGGTGCCGACCTGCACGTGATGATCAGCTTCTAGGATAGGATATCCGTCTTTTCGCAGGACCCTTCTGCCAGGCCCCTCAGGCGGTCTGCCAGAAGGGTCCTGACGTATGTCTCCTCCATGAAGTGGCTGCCGTCGTAAAGGGCATAAGTCCCCTCCCCGAAGAACTTGCGCCATTTGCGGAGGGACACGATGCCGCTCCTGCGGTAATGGTCATGCGTCCCGAAGTACGCGAACACCGGTTCCGCGCCCGGAACCGCAGCATCCTTCGACTGGAGGTAGAAGGACAACTCACGCCGGAGCCGTTTCCATTTGCGGAGCAGGGAAAAGCGGAAGGAGAGAGGCTGGCGCTCTCCGGGCCGCGGCCTGTAGATGCGGCCCAGCAGGGCCGGGACGCCGGGAACGAGCGTAACGGGCGCCAGCGCGCCCAGTACGGCCGGCGCATTCAGCGCCGGAGACACAAGCACGGTCGGAAGACCATACCGGTAATGCATCGCGAGGGCGTGGTTCGCGCCCAGCGACTCACCCGCCAGAGCGACGGGCCGAAGCTCCTCTATCCATGAGGATATCTGTTTCGCAGCAATCTCCGGATCGAAGTCATAGGTACGGACGACGATACGCGCGGAATGGCTCAGACATTCGGACAGGATTGAAGGAATGCGGCTGTCCGCTCCCCCTCCCATGCCATGGATATACAATATGGTCGGCCTTGCTCTCATCGGTGCACGAAGATAAGGATTTATTTCTTAAATTTGTTTCCAATATGGGATCTGAACTCAATCTTGTGGCCGACCTCGCGGTCATCCTGATCGCGGCCGGCATTTTCACCGTCATATCGAGGGCACTCAAGCAGCCCCCCATCCTCGGATACATCATCGCGGGCTTCCTCGTGAGTCCGCACCTTGGCCTGCTTCCCGCCATCTCCAGCGTAGAGTCCGTGGAACAATGGTCCGAGATCGGCATCATCTTCCTGCTCTTCGCGTTGGGACTCGAGTTCAGTTTCAAGAAGTTGCTCAAGGTCGGCAGCACCGCCCTCATAACGGCCGGGACCAACTGCATCGGTATGTTCATGGTCGGCCTGATGCTCGGCTCCGCCCTGGGATGGACTACCATGGAGAGTCTTTTCCTCGGAGGCATGATGTCCATGTCCTCGTCGAGCGTCATCATCAAGGCCTTCAACGACATGGGGCTGAAGAAGAAGCCTTTCGCCCCCCTGGTCTTCGGAAGCCTCATCGTCCAGGATCTCATCGCCGTGGTCCTGATGGTTCTCCTCTCCACCCTGGCGGTGTCCAACCAGTTCTCCGGCAGCGAAATGGTGTGGAACCTCGCCAAGCTCGCGTTCTTCATCATCCTCTGGTTCCTGGTCGGCATCTACGTCATCCCCACTTTGCTGAAGAAAGCGGGCAAATATATGAATGACGAGATCCTGCTCATCATTTCCATCGGCCTCTGCTTCGGAATGGTGTCGCTGGCTACTGCCGTAGGATTCTCCTCCGCCCTAGGCGCCTTCGTGATGGGATCCATCCTCGCCGAGACCATCGAAGGAGAGCACATCGAACACCTCGTATCCGGCATCAAGGACCTCTTCGGAGCCATCTTCTTCGTGTCAGTCGGCATGATGATAGACCCCGCCGTCATCGGCGCCCACTGGGGCACAATCCTCGTAATCGCACTCCTCGCTGTCGCCGGCATCCTCACTTTCATCACCATCGGCGCCCTTCTCGCCGGCAAGAGCCTCGACACTGCGGTCCATACCGGATTCAGCCTCGCGCAGCTCGGCGAATTCGGATTCATCCTCGCGAGCCTGGGCGTTTCGCTCGGAGTTATGAGGGATTTCATCTATCCCGTAATCATTTCCGTATCGGTCCTCACTACTTTCGGCACGCCGTTCATGATCAAGGCCGCCGACCCGGCCAGCCTCTGGCTGCACCGCAAGCTTCCCGCAAAGATCCTTTCCAGGATCAATACTTCCGACGAGGAGTCCGAGGGCGGTTCCAAGGCCGAGAAGAGCGAATGGAAGAAGTTCCTCACCTCATACGCCACCCGCATAGTCCTCTACAGCATCATCCTGATAGCCGTCCTCATAGGTTCCCATTCCTTCCTGGACGGATTCCTGCAGAAAGTCATGAACGGGCTGGATCCCACGCTGGTCAAATGGACCGGAGTGGTGATCACCCTCGTGGCCATGGCGCCTTTCCTGTATGGGCTCGCCGTCCAGAGGCGTGAACTGCAGGGACACGTCCATAAACTCCTGCAGCAGAAGGACAGCAACAAATGGCCCCTGCTCTCGCTGATGATACTGAGACTGCTGATCGCAGTGAGTTTCATCCTCGTATTCATCTCCAGCAAGTTCGATCTCACCTGGTGGGCCGTCCTTCTGATCGTGGCGGCGACGCTTACACTCCTGCGGGTGTTGCCGCGCTATATCAAGATGTCAGGACTGGAAGACCGTTTCATCTCGAACCTCAACGCCAGGGAGATGGAAGTGCGGCGCAACGCCCCGGTCACGACCACCATCAAGGACAAACTCTCCGGATACGACGTGCATCTCGATTCATTCTATGTCTCTCCCAACTCTGAGTATGTCGGGCGCAAGCTCCGCGACATGCCTTTCCGCAGTACCACGGGAGTGAACATCGTCAAGATCGTCCGAGGTTCACGCTCCATCCTTATCCCCAGCGGCGACGAATACGTCTATCCATACGACCGCCTCATCGCCGTAGGCACGAGCGCGCAGATCAGGGACTTCGCCCAAATGATGGAGCACGAAGTGGTGGATCCCCGCTCCGTACGCCTGAGTTCTTCGGGAGACGACAAGGATTTCGTAGTGGAGATCATCCGGGTCACTGAGTCGTCCTACTTGTCGGACAAGGTCCTGAAGGACCTCTCCATGCGCGAAAGCGGCTGCATGGTGCTGAGCGTATTGAGGGACAACGAGTTCATAACAAACCCGAAAGCGGATTTCCGCTTCCGGGCAGGTGATTCGGTATGGATTGCAGGAGAGAAGGAATCCTGCGAATTCTTCAAATAAGGTTTATCAGCACATACCCCACGAACGCGACCAGCACCGCAAGCGACCAGTGAAGGCCGAAGATAGCGGCGACGGCCGCGCCGGCCAGTGCGACGCAGAAGAAAGCGATGCGTCGCACGCGCGTGGCGCGGCTGACTTCCATCCCCTTTCCGAACTTCATCGCGAACATCGGCACTTCACTCACCAGGAGCGTCGAAAGGACGCACGCGAGGAGAGGAAGCACCCATACGGTGGAGCACCAGCGCGCCGGCGCTGACGAGGGTTCGCAGAACACGAAGCAGCACAGCGCACCGCAGATCATCGCGGCTGCCGGAGTAGGCAGCCCGAGGAAGCTGCCGTGCTGGCGTTCATCTACATTGAACTTGGCGAGCCTGAGAGCAGAGAACACCGCAAGGATCAAGGGCAGGCAGCAGAATATGCCGGCGTCCGACAGGTCGGCCATGGTCCGGTACAGCATCAGCGCCGGAAGTACGCCGAAACTCACGACGTCGCACAGCGAGTCAAGCTCCTTCCCTATGTCCGAGTATGCATTCAATGCCCTGGCGGCCAGGCCGTCCAGAAAGTCGAAAACGGCCGCCGCTAGCATCATGTAGAAAGCGATGTCCGGGCGTCCGTTGAAAGTGAACATCACCCCCAAGACCCCGCATAGGAGGTTCAAGGAGGTGATGGTATTGGGTATGTACTTGCGCAGAGTCATTACTTGATGCCAAGCTTTGCCTTGATGGCAGCGGGGACGGCGTCCTTGTGGACGACAAGGTCGATGCTCTTGCCGGCGACGAAGGCCTCGGAAGCATACCAGATACCCTTATAGGCGCCGGTCTCTCCCCAGGAATTCTTCACGAGGTAGAACTTGCGGCCGTACTGGTCCTTGGCGGTGCCGTAGATGTGCATTCCGTGATCGTCGGTCGTGCTTTTCTTGTCGAACTCGAGCTGACGGTACTCCTGGGTGGGGTTAATCTCCTTGAGGTTGTCCGGAACAGGCTGGGAAGAGGTCGCACGGCCAACCCAACGTTCCTGATCGGAGCCGGGGGCGGGATTGGCGGCAGTCTCGAGCAGGAGGCCGAGACCCTGGCGGTTGAAGCCGGCCTCGCTGACGTCGGTGCCCCAGGCGGCGGTGTAGCCATGATCGAGGGCATAGTCAAGCACCTGCATGAACTCCTCGATAGGGACATTGTATGCTTCGTCCCAGCGCCAGTTGTCACAGACCTCGATGGCGAACTTGGTGTAGAACGGGTGATGCGTGAACGAAGTGATGGTCACGTAGTCGTCAGGATTGATCTTCATGGCGTCACGGTAGGAAGCGGGGGTGTACTGCTTTCCGTCCACGACGAAGGTCTCGGGACACTTGCCGAGATAGGCGTCGAGGATACCCTGGAAACCGTTCTTCCAGGCAGTGGTAAGAGTGCGGTTGGGCACCTTGGCGACAGCCTGGACATAGGCCTTGAGGACGGCGTCGAGCTCGGACTGAGCCGGAAGCGCCGTGCCGTAGTTCATTCCGGTCATCTCGTTGAGAGGAACGAGGCCGTGGTCCCTGACGACGTGGAGAACATCGTCAGCCTCGGAACCGGCGCCGAAAGTGAGGTTGCCGTCAAGACGGACATACTTGTCGGCCCTTTCTGCATAAGAGTGGCTGACCACGAAGAACACGGAGAAATCCGGGTACTTGGCGGGGTCCTTTATGTTATTGATGCGGATGGCCTCGGACTCAAGGAAGCTGATGGTCGAGAATGCCCAGCAGGTACCGCTGCTTGCTTGGTTCTTCACTGAAGTGATGGGGAGTTCCTTAACGGTCGTGAACTGAAGCTCGGGCGCAGCCTGCGCAGCCGGCTGCTGTGCGGAAGCCACGAATGCTCCGGAAAGGAGTGCCATGGCGGCAAGGATGGTTTTCTTCATAACGTATATGGTTTTGATATTTGTCGAACTCAACAAATTTAAGAATTATTATTCAATATCCATATTATTGCCCGATCGAATTCCGACGCTACAGGATGGGTATTTCCAACTTGACCGTCACATTCCGCCCCGGGTTGTGAACACCCACATACTTCAAGCGGCTTAGATGGTCGAAATAGACGACATCGGTAAGGTTGTCGGCGATGAGGCTCAACGTAGCGGCACGGCGGCCGTTGATGAGCAGGTCCGTTACCGCCGAAGCGCCAAGAAGGGAGTATGCCTCCGTAGCCGTTTCAGTGCCGGGGAGGAAATGCTCCTGCGCGAAACGGTGTTCAGCACGCAGGGCGACGTAGCAGTTGTTCAGGACGCGTCCGCTATGCGTTATCTCCCATTTGACTTCGCCTGCGAGTCTCGGAGCAGGCATAAGCGGCAGGTCGCGTCCGTCTGATGTTCCGCGGACGTACGACCAGTCCGCGCCCAGGTGAAGGCGATGGACTGGATGGCAGTCGATGGAGACTTCTGTACCGTACAGAAGGGCGTCGGCCGCCTCGTAGCGATATACCTGGTATCCGTCAGCGACTTCACCAGTGCGGGCGGCATAGATATAATTGTCGATACGGTTGCAGAAAACGGCGGCAACCAGGGAGAAGTGCTCCGAGGAGAAATCCAATCCCATGTCCCCCTGGAAACTGAACTCGGGCATAAGGGAGCTGTTGCCGCGTTCATAGCGGACGGTACCCTCGTGCACGCCGTTCGAAGCGAGTTCGCTCAGGTTGGGAGCGCGGAAGCCGCGGGCCACGTTGGCCCGCAGGTTCAGCGCCGGAATCGGAGAATAAACGATTCCGGCACTGCCTGTCAGGCCATGGAAGTTTCGGCTGAAGTCCTCAAAGATGCCGGCCAGAGGCAGACTGTGCAGGCGGCGGATATCACCTCTGATACCACCGGAGAAGTGAAGTTTCTCAAGCGACTTGGACGCGGTGACAAAGAGGCCGGCATCCAGCAGCCTGTAGGCGGGAATCAGGACCTCCTCGCCAAGGTTGTCGCTTTCCTGCCACATTCCGTTTACTCCGGTCGAGACTTTCCATCCGTCAGTCTCACCGGAAATATACTTCAGGTCGTAGTTGACGGTATTAAGTCTGAAGTCAAGTTCGGCCTCATCCATCTCTTCCTCGTACTCCCGGCGACGGTTCTGTTGAAAGCCGAGAAGCATCTTGACACGACCCTCACCAATAAGGAAAGTATTGTCAGACAAAATCTTATAATGGTTGACCTGCTGGAAAGGGAGTTCCATGCCATAGCCGGAAGGGCCTTCGAGAACACCATCCTCATAGCCTTCGATCATCCCCGGAGTGAGGTGATAGTATCCGAGAGTCAAACGGGAGAAGCCCCACTTGCGGTTAAAACCGGTCATTCCTGTAAACGCCCGTTCGCGGAACTGTGAGCCGGGGACCGGACCATCCGCGGCGTTGCTGTATGCATGAGCGTATTTGTCGCTGAAACGAAGGTTCCAGACCACGCCGTTACGGTTGCCGCCGTGGTATAGACTATATGCGGCAAGGCCGCTGTTGCTTTGATACTCGGTGCTGAGTCTGGCGGAGAATGAATCGGGAGCGGGATTGGGGTCCGCATGGAAGATGAGGACGCCGGCCAGGGCGTCCGAGCCATACATCAGGCTGGCGGGACCCTTTATGATCTCCACCGAATGCACTTCGTTGGCGTCAATCTCCACGCCGTGTTCGTCACCCCATTGCTGTCCCTCCTGGCGGAGACCGTCCGATATGACCACAACGCGGTTGTATCCAAGCCCCCTGATCACGGGCTTCGATATGCCGGCTCCGGTGGTCACTTGGCTCACGCCCGGCTCGGAAGCCAGAGCATCTATGATATTGGAAGAAGCCTTGCCGCGCAATGCGGTGACGTCAAGGACCGTTATGGGTGACGGGGTTTCACCCAGTTTGCTTTCACCGGTCACTCCGGTGACAACTGCTTCGTTCAGTTTCAGGTGGCGGAAGAACACGTCAGTCGTGTCTTCCTGGGCAATTGCGGACACACCTATACCCAGCATGCCCGCGACAAAAAGTATTTTTATCATCGGGTTTCAGTTCGTTTTCTGTAATCATCATAATACGGAGCATCGTAGGACGCTCGTTTAGAGCATCGCAACGGATGACCGTTTGCAGCCGTGAAGGCTTGGGATCAGCAGAAAACGGTGGGAGGGGCCCTCCCTGACGGGACGGAGACTGAGACGGAGACAAGAGGGCAGGAAGGAACAGCGCACAAGCCGGTGAAATCACCGGCATGGATGACTGGCGCTTCCCCATCCGAAGGCACCCATACAACGGTCAGGAACTGGCAGACCAGGCACTCGTGTGAATGGGCTACATCGTTCAGATGGCTATGGGGTATGTGGGATTCACAACCGGCGCAAGCGACTTTGGCAGTAGCGGCGACGCCGTCCGCCACGGACGTGTGGCGGTGCAGAGGCGCCAGAAGCAGCGTCGGCAGAAAAACTGCCGACAGCAGAAGCGCCGCTATATTCCTCCGAATTCCCATATGCGGCTGCAAATATATAAAAAAAAAGGATTCGTATATTTGCAGCATAATGATGGAGCAAGGAAACATCGTCAGAAAGAAAGCGCACACTTCTGTGCGGAAGCACAGGGCGCAGGCGCGCAAAAGGAAGCGGAAGGTGAAAGTGCCGGCCGCGGCGGCAGTGGCGGCGGCGGTGCTGGCCCTCGCGATAGCGGTGGGACTGCCGCTGCTGCGGCACTCCCGCCACTCCGGCGAGGGCGGCGCTCCCCTGCCGCCGGTGACCTTCTCCGCCCTCGGCATCGACATCTCCCACAACAATGCCGGTCCGATCCTGTGGGATTCGCTCCGCGTGATGGTGGACCGCTCCGGGCGCACGGTCAAGGACATCGAACAGGCCCGTAAGGTTTACCCTGTCAAGTTCGTATTCATCAAGGCGACTGAAGGCGTATCGATGAAGGATCCGCAGTTCAAATCCAACTGGACGGAGGCCGGGAAGCGCGACATCCAGCGCGGCGCCTACCATTTCTTCCGCACGTCGCGCGACGGCGCAGCCCAGGCGCGGCACTTCATCGAGACGGTCGGCCAGCTGCGTCATTCGGACCTGCCGCCCGTACTGGATCTAGAGACCATCCACCGCGGATGCACATATAAGCTGCTGAATGAAAGGGCGTTGCAATGGCTGCAGACGGTCGAGAAACACTATGGCCGCAAACCCATAGTCTATACATCGGATTCTTTCGCCCGCGACATCATCAGCGACGAAATAAAGAAAGGCTACCCCATCTGGATAGCCCACTACGATACTCCTCTCCCCTTTTTCATGGGGTGGACATACTGGCAGTTCACCGACCGGGCATACGTGTACGGCATGCCTGAACCGGTGGACATGAGTGTCAGGAAATGATTATCTGACGTTCCACACGGCGGAATCGTCGCCGTGTGCGGTCTTGACCACCACTTCATTCGCTCCGTCCGCCAACGCCACATCCTTCCAGATGATGGTCGCATAGGCGTCCGTCTTCTGGTTGCCGACAAGTTTGCCGTTCACATAGAGCTTCGCGGAAGGAGCCGTAGTAAATACGATGACGTCGGTGAGCTTATCCTCACGTTCCGTATATCTCTTGGAACAGAGGTGAACGGTATTCACGGACTTGTTCCAGTTTGCCTTGTAGAAATAGAACGCATCCTTGCGCTCCTTGCGGTCGCGGGTCACGAGTCCCTTGTCGTTCTGACCGCGGGTGTCGCCCTCGCGGCGGATCGACGAAGCGAAGTCGAACATGTTCCATACGAACGAACCCCAGACGAAGTCTCGCTCGGCGATAGCCTTCCAGTCATTGCGGTGGATCCAGACCTGCCGTTCTTCGGGATGGAAGGGATCGGCGAAACCCGCCGCCTTCTCGTCATGGTCGTACTTAGCCACATGGTGATGCACGCTGGCACCGCCTCCGTACTCGCTGATCGCGAGCAGCGTCTGCGGATGACGCGCGTGCCACTCATCCATGAACGGGCCGAAATCCGCCACGGAATCGGTATACCATCCGTAATACTTGTTCCAGCCGATGCCGTCTGTGATAAGATTGTAACTCCCTTCCTGGTCGGTTGCCGAGACGGTAAGGCGGAACGGATCCACTTCGTGCGCAATAGCGTCAAGCTCGCTGACGATGGCGTCGAAGCTGCCGTGGATCTCGTTGAATATCCCCCAGAAGCAGATGGAAGGATGGTTGTAGTTTTGGATGATCATCTCACGAAGCTGCTGCCTGAGGTTTTCGTGGAAGCCTTCATCATTGACATAGCCGCCGACGAAAGGGATTTCTTCCCAGACAATATAACCGCGCTTGTCCGCCTCCTGGAACATTCGCTTCGCCTGCGGATAGTGCGCCAGCCTAAGCGCATCGACGCCCATCTCGTCGAAGAAGTCGAAGTCGGCTAGATGATTCTCCTCCTTCAGCGCAACGGCTATGTCCGCCCAGTCCTGGTGGCGGCACACGCCGTGGAGCTTCAAATGCTTGCCGTTCAAGAAGAAGCCCTTCTCGGGATCGACGCTGAAATAGCGCAGACCGATGTTTTCCTCGACACGGTCGATCTCCTTGCCGTTCCTTTTCAGGACGGTGACCGTCTTGTAGAGATAGGGATCCTGCCTGCCGTTCCAGAGATGGGGATTTCCGATCTCGGCGGACACGGTGACCCGGTCACCATGAACGAGTACGCAGGACTTGTCCACCACCTTGTTGCCGGAAGCATCCAGGACAGAGAAATCGATCTCGCAGCCATCGTATCCTGAGAGACTGGAAAGGTGGATGTCGGCGCGGATCGATGCAAGGCGTTCATCCACGCGGGGCTGGCTGACAAGTACACCGCTCGATCCGAAATACATCGGGGAGATGCATGCATCGTCGGTGACGACCAGCCAGGCATCACGGTAGAGACCCCCGTACTGGTTGAAGTCGCCGCCTTGAGGCGCGATATCCAATCTTTGGGAATTGTTGCATACCACCGCCACAGCGCAAGTGTCTCCCGGATGGACATAAGGAGTGATCTCGAAGACGAAGGTATTGTAAGCTCCCTTATGGTTTCCCACTCCCTGCCCGTTGACGAAAACCGTCGCTTCGGTGCCGGCTCCTTCGAACTTGAGGAACAAGCGCTTGCCTGCATAGGATGCCGGAACCGCCAGCTTGCGGGAATACGAGCCGTATCCACGGTAATAGCCGTCCGGGTTCATGAAGTCGGACTGATTCCACGTATGCGGCAGATCCACCTTCTCTCCCCTGCCTGCAAAACGGGCGAACTGATCGACGGAGCCGCCGGTAGAAATGTTCTTGGAGAAGCTCCAGCCTTGGTTGATACTGACGACCTCCCTCGCCTGGGAGGAGGATGCGACCAGGAGAGCCGCCACGGCGATAAGTTTCAGTATTTTCATATTGCTTGACGGATTACTCCGACATGTTCTTGACGTACGGAGGAAGGACAAGGTTGTCAAAACCGTAGAAACGGCAGGCGTTCCCGCCGAGGAAAAGGCGTTTGTCCTCATAAGAGAGGAGTTCCGACTTCAGGACGAAATCGAAGGACATGCGATAGGTGATGGCAGTGATGGTACGAGGGTAGTCGGAGCCCCACATCAGCTTGTCGATACCGACTTCGTCCGCCGCCTGGCGTATGGCCTCAACGGCGCCTTCGAAAGGATAGAACTCGCTGTTGAAGAGCCATGTGATGCCTCCGGACTCTATATAGACGTTCGGATGCCTGGCGAGGCGTACCTGGTCCATCCATCCGGGAGTAGTAACCATCCCGAAATGGCCGATGGCTATCTTGAGCCCGGGGAAAGAGCTGACGATATCCTCCACCTCCGCGAGCTGATGGTTGTCTTCATGAAGGCAGAGCGAGAGGAACATCCCGCTGCGTTCCAGCATCGCGTACATGGCCATCATCTCGGGGTCGTTCAGCGGCCGGGCGAGACGATGCCCGGGGATGGCGACGCCGTCGTAGGCGCCGCAGCCGGTCAGGCAACCGGCATCGGCCAGGAAGCCCGGCCGGCGGAAATCCAGCATGGCGCAGACCTTGAAGCGGTCCGGCCATCCGCGCTTCACCTCGACAAGATATTCGTTCTGTAGGCCGTCGATGAACTCCTGGACCACGACCGCCGCCGATACGCGGGCGTAGTCCATGTTGGACAGGAAAACGTCAGCCGTATTGCGGCCGTCGACCATGAAGGGAGGTATCATCTGGACCTCCTCTCCGAAAAAAATCGACCGTCCGTTACGGAGAGTACGTATAGGTTTGCCGTCCACGACGGTATCCTGACGCAGCCAAAGATGGCTGTGAGCGTCGATGACATAGAAGTCCAGATCCTTGCAGTCCATTGTCTATAAGAGTTTTATCATTTCGCTAGCGACGGCGCGGGAGGCGCCGGTGCCGCCAAGTGCGCTGCGGATGTCCGCATAGTCGGACATCATGCGCGCGCGATACGCGCCGTCGCCGGTCAGCCGTTTCACTTCGGCCACCACGGCATCGGCAGTGAAATCCTCCTGGATCAATTCCCGGAAAGCCTCTCTCCCGATAGCGAGATTGCCCAGGCTTATGAAACCGATATGGCTGCCGACACGGAATATGTGCCTGGCGACGAAAACGGTCAAGGCGGATCCGCTCCAGCACACGACCTGCGGCGTGCCGATGAGCGCCGCCTCCAGTGATGCCGTGCCGGAATTGATGACGGCGGCATCAGCGTATCTCAGGATGTCATAAGTGCGGCCGAAAACCAGCTCGACATTCTTCCTGCCGGCGATGAAGGGCGCGTAGTCCGCTTCGCTGCGCGCCGGAGCGCCGGCGACGACGACCTTACAGCCGAGACGGTCTGCAGCCTCCATGCATACGGGCATCATGCGGGAAATCTCTCCTTTGCGCGAACCTGCCAGCAGTGCAATGTAACTGCCCTCGACGGGGCGGCTGTAAACATGCGAATCCACCGCATCCACCAGTGGATTGCCTTTGTAAACGAACGGGATACCCCTCTTCTCAAAATACGGAACCTCGAACGGGAATACTATGAACAGTCGGTCCACGTACTTCCGGAGCTTGCGGTTGCGTCCCTCGCGAGAAGCCCATGTCTTGGGCGCAATGTAGTAAAACACCTTGAAACCGGCCCCGTGCGCGAACTTCGCAATCTTGAAATTGAAACCGGGATAGTCGATCAGGATGACGGCGTCCGGCCGCCAGGCGGCAATGTCGGCCTTGCAGGCCCGGACATTGCCCAGCAGGCGCCCGGCCTTGCCTAGCACGTCGCTGATGCCCATTACCGCGCCCTCGCGGTAATGGCGCACGAGCGCGCCGCGCCCCTTCCCCTCCCCGTCTGCGACGGCGAGCATAAGGTCGCCTCCCCAGAAGCGGATCTCCGCTTCCGGGTCCTCGGCATAGAGCCCCTTCATGAGGTTGGACCCGTGAAGGTCGCCCGAGGCCTCCCCAGCGACTATATAGTATTTCATATCAGAAATCGTACTCGAAGCCGGCGTCCTTCAGACGGGAAGCCAAGCCGCGGTCAGTATTGTCCAGATTGTGAACGGTCACCGTGACATAGCCTTCCTTCATCATGCGATGGTCGGCAGTCGGAGTATTGGCAGGATCGTCCACGAAGGTGCCTACCATGAAATACAGTTCCTCACCTTGTTCGGGCACGAAATCCACCCAGCGGTATCCGTAAACAGTCAGGTCGATGCCACGGCGCGTGAAGAACTCCGGATCCCACTCCTGGAACTCTTTCTCCCAGTGGCCAAGGCCCATATGGGCAAGCCTCACTCCCTTGATCCGAGCAGCCGGAATGTCGGGATAGTTGACGTTCAGGAAAGTCCCCCTTTCGAAACACCCGGAAGCCATGATGCGATCCAGAAGGGCGGGGAACAAGGCCTCGACGGCCGAGAAATCCGCATCGGCGCTGAGGCTGTCCAGTGACACGCCGATAGAGGGAATACCGTTCAACGACGCTTCCTCCACGGCGCCGAGCGTACCGGAATAGCACGCCGCCGTGGCGGTATTGGCCCCGTGATTGATGCCGCTGACCACCAGGTCAGGTTTGCCGTCCGTAAACACATTGTCAATGGCAAACTTGACGCAGCTGGCGGGCGTAGCGTCGACGTACATCCAGCGCACTCCGTCCTCAACCCCGAAGTCCCTGACCGCGATCGGGCGGAAGCCCAGGGTGACAGCCATGGAGGTGCCGGACTGGTGATATTTAGGAGCC
>JAEEGI010010544.1_pt1 | contig 20053 bp, 17 predicted proteins | sample 8958751 | NCBI WGS metagenome assembly JAEEGI01 (sample SAMN16246545, study PRJNA631951) | gut metagenome | biome: gut microbiome; feature: rumen; material: KS-attached | host: Bos | place: Iran: Karaj | collected 2018-10 | reverse complement strand
ATCGCATCCTCGCGCGGACGCTCGTAATAGCCGCGGCGGCGGCCGACAGGCACAAAGCCCGCTTCGTCGTACAACGCGATCGCGGCCTCGTTATGCTCACGCACCTCAAGCATGACCGCCGCGAGCGATCTTCTTTCCGCGCGGCGCAGCATTTCCGACACAAGTTCGCGGCCTATGCCGTTTCGCCGCGCGCCGGGCTCGACCGCGACGTTGGAAATGTCGCCCTCGTCGAGAACACACATCATCGTGACATATCCAAGCAGTCTGCCGCCACACTCCGCAACGAGGAATTCATGCCGTTCGTCGGGGAACTGAGCGGCAAACACCTCGCGGCTCCAGGGGTCGGAAAAGCAAGCCTTCTCCAGGCCCTCGAGCGCGTCAAGATCGGACGCGGCTGCGTCCCTGATCAGGATCTCCATGCTCAATGCGCCTCCGCCCAAGTTTTTCCGGACTTTGCCTCGCAGGACAGCGGGACGGAGAAGTTTACGACGCCTTCCATCTCCTCGCGCAAAAGGGTCTTGACGCGCTCGGTCTCGCTCTCCGGACACTCGACGATCAGCTCGTCGTGCACCTGCAGCAGCAGCCGGGCCTGCAGGCCCTCGTCGCGCAGGCGCTTCGCAACGTGCACCATCGCAAGCTTGATGACGTCGGCCGCCGTGCCCTGGATGGGCATGTTCAGCGCGACGCGCTCGCCGAAGGATCGGGTGTTGAAGTTGCTGCTTTTCAGCTCCGGCAGCGCGCGGCGGCGGCCGAAGAGCGTAGAGACATAGCCGTCCTCGCGGGCCTGTTCGACGACGCGCTTCATATAGTCGCGCACGCCGTGGTACTTCTCGAGATAGGCCTCCATATACTCCTTCGCCTCGTAGGGGCGGACGTGGATATCCTGCGCGAGCGAGAAGGCGGAAATGCCGTAGACGATGCCGAAATTGACGGCCTTGGCGCGGCTTCGCAGCGTCGGCGTGACCTCCTCGAGCGGAACGTTGAAGACCTTGGAGGCCGTGACGGCGTGGAAATCCTCGCCGCTGAGGAAGGCCTCCTGCATGGCCCTGTCTCCGGAGATGTGGGCCAGCAGGCGCAGCTCAATCTGGCTGTAGTCCGCATCGACGAGCATGTTGCCCGGTGCGGCGACGAACATGCGCCGGATCTGCGCGCCGAGAGAGCGGCGCACGGGGATGTTCTGCAGGTTCGGCTCGGTCGAGGAGAGACGCCCCGTCGCCGTGACGGTCATCTGGAAGCTCGTGTGGATGCGGCCGTCCGGCGCGATGACTTTCAGCAGGCCCTCCGCGTATGTCGATTTGAGCTTTGTGAGCATGCGGTAATCGAGGATCTCTCCGACGATCTCATGCTTTCCGATCAGCTTTTCCAGTACATCGGCGTTCGTGCTCCAGCCGGTCTTGGTCTTCTTGCCTGAGGGAAGCTGCAGCTCATCGAACAATACCTCACCGAGCTGTTTGGGCGAGTTGATGTTGAAGGAATGGCCGGCGTGATCCCAAATACCGCGCTGCAGCGCGTCGATCTGATCGTTGAGGCTTTCGCCGAACTCATAGAGAGCCTTGCGGTCCACAAGAAAGCCGGCACGCTCCATCTCCGCGAGCACACGGCAAAGCGGAAGCTCGGCTGCGTAATAGAGCCGGTCCATTCCAAGCTCGCGCAGTTTGCCGTCCATCGGCTCATAGAGCAGCCAGGCGGCCTCCGCCCCGGCGCACTCATAGCCGAGATAGCGCGCGCTGAGCCGCGCGGGCGAATAGTCGCCGTCCGTCGCGTCGAGCAGGTAGCCCGCGAGCGCGGTGTCGAAAACAAAGCCGTCGACCGCAAGACCCTCGTCGAGCAACAGGCGGATGAAGTCCTTGACGTTGTGGGAGACGATCTTCTTGCGTACCGCCGCGCGCAGAAGCGCATTGTATCCCTCGCCGCAAAGCGACCAGGAGGCCGTATAAACAGTTTTTCCGTCGCAGAGCTCCACACCGTCGAGCCCGTCGAACGGAATGAGCGCGATGGTCTCACAGTTCTCCAGCGAGGCGATCAGCGCACGCGCTTCGTCCTCGTCAGCAAGGCTCCTCTGCGGAAGAGCGGAGTGCCCGTCCGCGGCGGGAGCCGCGCTCTCGTCGGGCATTACATTCCATTTTTCGATGAACTTGTTGAAGCCGAGGCGCTTGAAAAGCGGATAAAGCGCAGGCGTATAGTTTTCATGCCAGAGATTGTCCTCCGGAGAAAACTCCATCGGCACCTCGCGGAAGATGGTGGCGAGCCAATAGGAAAGCTTTGCGCTCTCCTCGCCCTCTGCGAGCTTTTTGCGCACGCCCTCCCTGATCTCAAGCTCCGGCAGAGCGGCGTAGATCTGCTCGACGCCGCCGTAGCGCCGCACGAGCTCCATCGCGGTCTTCTCTCCGATGCCCGGCACGCCGGGGATGTTGTCGGAGCTGTCGCCCATCAGGGCCTTGAGGTCGACCATTTTCTCCGGCGTGAAGCCGTACTCCTCCGCAAAGCGCGCGGGGGTATAGAGGATCGTATCGGTCTGCCCTTTGGCAGTGCGCACGTTGCAGACCGTCGTGTTGTCCGAAATGAGCTGCAGAGAGTCCTTGTCGCCGGTGACGACCGTGCACTGCCAGCCCTGTTTTTCGCAGACGGAGGCCGCGGTGCCGAGGATGTCGTCCGCCTCGTAGCCGGGCAGCTCGTAGCGGCGGACGCCCATCGCATCGAGCACGTCCTTCAGCACGGGCATCTGCGCGGCGAGCTCGTCCGGCATCGGACGGCGCTGGGCCTTGTAGCCCTCATAGGCGCGGTGCCGGAAGGTGGGATCCTTCAGATCGAAGGCCACGCACAGCGCGTCCGGCGCGACCTCGTCGAGCAAACGGCGCAGGATCGCGAGGAAGCCGTAGACCGCGTTGGTCGGCGTCCCGTCGGGTGCGGTCAGCGGACGCACGCCGTAAAAGGCGCGGTTGACGATGCTGTTGCCGTCGAGGATCATCAGATTCATTTTCTTCCCTCACTTCTCTCCGCGCAGGCGGATGATCTCGTCGCGCAGCTGCGCGGCGATCTCGTATTCGAGCATCTGCGCGGCCTTGCGCATCTTGTTCTCGAGGTCTGCGATCAGCTCTCTGCGCTCGCGCTCGGTCATCTTCACGCCGCCCTTTTTCGCGCCGCCCTCGGCCGCCGCGGCAGAGGTCGAGATCTCCAGCAGCTCGCGCACATCCTTGGTGATCGTCTGCGGCGTGATGCCGTGGGCCCTGTTGTAGGCCGTCTGCTTGTCGCGGCGCCGCCGCGTCTCGTCGATGCAGGCGCGCATCGCGGGCGTGATCGTGTCGGCGTACATCAAAACGAAGCTGTCGGCGTTGCGGGCCGCGCGGCCGACCGTCTGGATCAGGCTCGTCTCGCTGCGCAGGAAGCCCTCCTTGTCCGCGTCGAGGATCGCAACGAGGCCGGCCTCCGGAATGTCGAGGCCCTCGCGCAGCAGGTTGATGCCGACGAGCACGTCAAACTCGCCGAGGCGCAGGTCGCGGATGATCTCCATGCGCTCGATCGTGCCGACGTCGCTGTGCATATAACGGCAGCGTATACCGGAATTGAGCAGATAGGCCGAGAGCTCCTCCGCCATCTTTTTGGTCAGCGTCGTGACGAGCACCCGCTGCTTTTTTTCGATCTTGGCGTTGATCTCGCCGATCAGATCGTCGATCTGTCCCTCGACGGGGCGCACAAAGATCTCGGGGTCGAGCAGTCCGGTCGGTCGGATGACCTGCTCGGCGATCTGCCCCGCGCGCTCGCGCTCGTACTCGCCGGGCGTGGCGGAGACGTAGATGACCTGGTCGATCTTGTCGTTGAACTCTTCAAATTTCAGCGGCCGGTTGTCGAAGGCCGAGGGCAGGCGAAAGCCGTACTCCACCAGGCTCTCCTTGCGGGCGCGGTCGCCGTTGTACATCGCGCGTACCTGCGGGACGGTGACGTGGCTCTCGTCGATGAAGAGCAGAAAATCCTTCGGAAAGTAGTCCATCAGCGTCATCGGCGCGCTGCCCGGCGCGCGGTTCGAGATCACGCGGGAATAATTCTCGATGCCGCTGCAGTAGCCAAGCTCCTGGATCATCTCGATATCATAGTCCGTGCGCTGGCGGATACGCTGCGCCTCGAGGAGCTTGTCGTGCGCCTTGAACCAGGCCTCCCGCTCGTCGCACTCCTTCCGGATCCGTTCGATGGCGGCGTCGAGCTTGTCGCGCGTCGTGACATAATGGCTGGCGGGATAGATCGCGGCGTGGCTCAGATAGCGGATCGGAACGCCGGTGAGGACATTGACCTCGCTGATGCGGTCGATCTCGTCGCCGAAGAACTCGACCCGGATCGCGCGGTCGTGCGAATAGGCCGGAAAGATCTCGACCGTGTCGCCGCGTACGCGAAACATGTTGCGCTCGAATGCGATGTCGTTGCGCTCATAGCGGATCTCCACGAGGCGGCGCAGCAGATCGCCGATCTCCCAATTCTGGCCGGGACGCAGAGATACGGTCATGGAGGCGAAGTCGTCCGGCTCGCCGAGACCGTAGATGCAGCTGACCGAGCTGACGACGATGACGTCGCGCCGCTCGAGCAGCGAGCAGGTCGCGCTGATGCGAAGCCGGTCGATCTCGTCGTTGGTGGAGGCGTCCTTTTCAATATAGGTATCCGTGTGCGGGATATAGGCCTCCGGCTGGTAGTAGTCGTAGTAGCTGACGAAGTACTCCACGGCGTTGTCCGGGAAGAACTCCTTGAATTCGCTGCACAGCTGCGCGGCCAGCGTTTTGTTGTGAGCCAGCACGAGCGTCGGGCGATTGACGCGCGCGATGACGTTTGCCATCGTGAAGGTCTTGCCCGAGCCGGTCACGCCGAGCAGCACCTGTTCCTCAAGGCCGTTTTCAAGCCCCGTGACAAGCGCGTCGATGGCCTCCGGCTGGTCGCCGGTCGGCTGATAGGGAGATTGCAGTTTGAAGCTGTCCATAAGCGCTCCGTTCTTTTGATCTATTTGATTATTATATCATGCCCGCGTGCAGTTCTCAACAAGAGAAACGGGAAAGTTTCACGCGCCGCGGCGGGAAATGCGCCGCTTTTTTATAGACAGGAAACGGTATGCTGTGGTAAAATCAGAAAAAAGACGAAAGGAAACCGGAGTCCATGACGGAAACTGCCTCGGCGCTGTGGATCAATTCCACTTTTGCCGGATTCGACATCGCCATCACGACCGCGATCCACAGGCTCTATGAGATCGGCGGCGGATTCTTCACCCCTTTTTTTGAATTCATTTCGATCCTCGGCAAGGGCGGCGCGTTCCTGATCTTCCTTTCGCTGCTGCTGACGCTCTACCGGCCCACACGCCGCTTCGGCACGGCGATGTGTCTCGGTCTCGCGCTCGGCGCGCTTGTGACGAACTGCTGTCTGAAGATCGTAATCGCACGGGCGAGACCATACGTGGATCAAAGCGGTATCTATTATCGCTTCTGGCAGCTCGTCGGCATGAATACCGAGAGCGACAAGAGCTTCCCCTCCGGACATACGACGGCGGCCTTCGGCGCCTGTGTGCCGGTATTCCTGCTCGGGAACAAGCGCGTGAGCTGGACGGCGCTGCTCTTTGGGCTTCTGATGGGGATCGCGCGGATCTATCTCTGCGTCCACTATCCCTCTGACGTTGTGGCAGGTTTTCTGGTCGGCACGCTTGCGGGCTGCCGCGCGGTGATCATTGCCGCGAAGCTGCCGCACAAATGGTACGAGCTCGAATTCTTCAAACGAAAGGCGGGTGCGCACGAATGTTCGGATTAGGAAAGATCCGGCTCAAGGGCGTCGACAGGAAGTATATCCGTGACGAGGAGCACGTCGAGGATTACAGGAGCGCGCCTGCGATCGGGCGTGTGCGCTTCGGAAAGCTGTGCTTCTATTACCGTGACCTCGGCGTGAAATACTATGTCCCCTATGAATACATTGAGCGCGCCTTCATCCGCATCAGCGAGACGCAGCCGGACGACAGCCCTCCGATCTATTACTACAGGCTCATTCTTGTGCATGAAGGAAAGGAATTCGCCAATCTGATCTTCAACAAGGAGAAAGAGGCGGACGACGCCCTCGCGACGCTGCAGGAATACGCGCCCGATATGGCCGTCGGCTACGTGCCGCCCGCCGGAGGGAAAAAACCGAGCTTCCGCTGAAACGGCAGACGCTTTGCGTGCTCTTCTCCGCATTGTCTGCAAAAGCAGGTGCGCAAAAACGGAACGATGCGCCGGGAGAGATGGGCGCCGAAGAAAAACAGCAGGCACTTTAAAAAGTGCCTGCTGTTTTTTCTCTGTGCGTATGCGGTGAATACGCTTATTGCACCGTATTTTTCAGTCTCTCCGCAAGCGTCTCGTCGGGCGCGGCGAGGATCGTGGAGTAATCTGTATAGAGCACCGCGCCGGGCAGAGCCCCGGAGGGTTTTTTTACGTGCCTGACTTGTGTTATGTCAACCTGTACCTTCCCTGCCCCGCGGCCCTGCGAATAATAGGCGGCGAGTGAGGCGGCCTCCTCGAGCGTACGCTGCGGCGGCTCGACGCCGTCCGTGCGCAGGATGACGTGGCTGCCGTGCACGCGCTGCGTATGGAGCCAGAGATCGGTACGGCGCGCGAGCCTGAAGGTCAGCTCGTCGTTCTGGACGTTGCTGCGGCCGACCAGGATCTCAAAGCCGTCCGAGGAGCGGAAGCGCAGCGGCGCCTGCGGTTTGAAGCGCTCGCCCTTCTGCGTGTGCATCCGTTTGAGAAAACCGGTTGAAACGAGCTCCCGGCGGATATCGGCCAGGTCGCGTTCGGTCTCGGCGCGCTCGATCTCGTCGAGCACGGCGGCGAGATAGTCGCACTGCTTCTCGCCCTCGGCAATCAATCCGGTCAGATGCTCCTCCGCGGCCTTTTTGCGATTGAAATCCTTATACAGAGACGCGGCGTTCTGCTGCGGCGATTTGAGCGGGTCGAGCGGGATGCGGACCGGCTGGCAGTCCTCGCGGAAATAGTCCTCGCAGACGAGCTCTCTCTCCCCTTTTTTCATCCGGTAGATATTGGCGGTGATCAGCTCCGCCTGCCGACGGATCTCCTCGCGTCCGGCCGTGTCGGCCAGTTCCCTTCTCTGCACGGCAAGCTTCCGTTCCAGGCGTTCATGCGCGGTTTTGACGGCGCGCAGCAGCTCCCGGCTGCGGCGACGGCGGCTCTCCTGCCTGTCTCGCCGTGCATAGAAGGCGTCGAGGAGCGCGGAAAAGCTCTCAAAGGATTCGCACTGTCCCCCCGGGCCGTACTGATTGAGCGCCATGAAACTGAAATCACGGGCAGCGCCGTCCACACTTACAAGCGTGGGCCGAAAGTCCCCCGCGGAGACCGTCTCTCGCAGCGCGATCACGTTTTCTTTCAAAAGATCGACGTCCCCGCGGCTGCGAAAGGCGATCTCGCGGCAGATCAGCGGCGAAAGGCCGGAGAAGCTGCGCAGCAGCTCTTTATCCAGTTCGGCGCCCCGCTCAAAGCGGAGGAGCGCAGCGGACAGCTCCTGTTCGCCGCAGGTAAAGAATGGCAATTTTTCCTGCCTCGGCGGCATACGGTAGAGCATACCCGGCTGCATGCCGCGGCCCTCGCCGGCGTATTCCATGCGGCGCAGGCAGTCGATGATCCGCCCGTCGGAGCCGACGAGGATGATGTTCGCACTGCGGCCGATCAGCTCGACGGCGAGCGTTTTGTCGCTCTCATCGCCCAGCTCGTCGCGCGACGTGAGACGGAAGAGCAGCATGCGCTCAAAGTCCGGCTGGACAAGCTCGCGGATGCGCGCGCCGACAAGGTGCTTTCGCAGCAGCATGCAGAACATCGGCGGCTCGGCGGGGTTTTCGAAGCTCTGCCCGGTGAAGTGCACGCGTGCGCCGGAGACGGCCGCGCTGATAAGCAGCCTGCGGTTTCCTTCCCGCGTGCGCAACGTGAGCAGCAGCACTTCCTTTTCCGGCTGCTGCACACGGTCGATCTTCGCGCCCTCGGCGAGTTCTTTCAGCTCCGTCGTCAGGGCGCAGAGCGTTACGGCGTCGAGCGGCATCTCACGGCTCCCCTTCCCCGCCGCCCTGCAGCGCGGCAAAGAGCTCGTTGAGCCGCTCGGTCCTGCCCTGCAGATAGAGCCAGCCGAAGAGGGCCTCAAGGCCCGTCGCGGCGTGGTATTCGCCCACCTGGGCGGCATGCGGGACGGAGTTGACGCGCGCGTTGCGGCCGCGGCGGTAGATCGTCGCCTCCTCATCGCTGAGAAGCGGCAGCACACGCTCTGCCGCGGCGGCCTGCGCCGGAGCGTTGACGCGCGCCGTGGCAAGCTGATGCAGCTCGTGCACGGCGGTGTGTCCCTGCTCGCAGAGCGAAGCGCGGGTCATCAGCTCATAGACCGCGTCGCCGATATGGGCGAGCCCGAGCATGCTGATCCGGTTGATCTGCGCAAGATTCATTTCCGGCTTGAAATAGTCCATACGATCTCTCTTTCAAGAAAAAAGGGCGTTGGAAAACGCCCTTTTCTCAATAGTCCTCATCCTCGTTCATTTGCTGCGCAAGGGCAAGATCACTGTCGCCGGCCATGCCGAGCTGGCGCTGGATCTCCAGCCAGCCCTCCCGGTCGACCAATACGCTGCGCGGCTTGGCGCCCTCGTAGGGGCCGACGATGCCGAGCTCCTCCATCTGATCGACGATGCGCGCGGCGCGGGAATAGCCCAGCTTGACGCGGCGCTGGAGCATGGAGACGGAGCACTGTTTTGTCTCAAGGATCGCCTCGACCGCCTGGGGCAGCATCTCGTCGTAATCGCCCGCGGCGGAGGAACCCTCGTCCTCGCTCTCCTTGCCCTTTCCGCCGTCCTTGCCCTGCTCGGCGCGCGTCATGTATTCGCCGATCTCCTGATTGGTCTCGGCCTTGACGCCGGGGTTGTTCTCCTTGATGAAATCGATCACGCGCTCGCGCTCCTCGTCGGAGACGAAAGCACCCTGTACGCGCGTCGGCTTGCCGCTGCCGAGCGGCGAATAGAGCATATCGCCCATGCCGATGAGCTTTTCCGCTCCGCTCTGGTCGAGGATGATGCGGCTTTCCATCGCGGAGGAGACCGCGAAGGCGATGCGCGAGGGGATGTTGGCCTTCATCAGACCCGTGATGACGTCGGCCGAGGGCCGCTGCGTCGCGACGACGAGGTGCATGCCCGCGGCGCGGCCCATCTGGGCGACGCGGCAGATGCTCTCCTCGACTTCTTTCGCGGCGATCATCATCAGGTCCGCCAGCTCGTCGATCACAACGACGACCTGCGGCAGCTTGTCCTCGCCTGTGATCTCACAATGACGGTTGTAGCTCTCGATATCGCGCACGCCCGATTCAGAGAACAGGCGGTAGCGCTTGAGCATTTCCACGACGGCCCACTGCAGCGCGCCGGCGGCCTTTTTCGGCTCGGTCACGACGGGCGTGAGCATGTGCGGGATACCGCTGTATATGCCCAGCTCGACCATTTTCGGGTCGATCATGATGAACTTCACCTCATCCGGCCGGGCCTTGTAGAGCAGGCTGAGGATCAGTGAGTTCATGCAGACCGATTTGCCGGAGCCGGTCGTACCGGCGATGAGCATATGCGGGAGTTTGGCGATATTGCCGACGATGCACTCGCCGCCGATATCCTTGCCGACGGCGAAGGACAGGCGGGATTTCGCTCCGGTGAAACGCTGCGATTCCAGGATCGAGCGGAGATAGACCGTGCTGACGATCTTGTTGGGGACCTCGATGCCGACGGTGGAGATCTTCTCCGGGATCGGGGCGATACGGACGTTGACCACGCCGAGCGCCAGCGCGAGGTCGCCCGCGAGATTTGTTACGCGCGCGAGCTTGACGCCCTGCTCGAGCTCAAAATCATAGCGCGTGACAGTGGGGCCGCGAATCACGCCGACGATCGACGCGTTGATGCCGAAGCTGCGGATCGCGTTCTCCAGGCGCTCGCGGTTGAGCGCGACTTCGTCGCGCGCGTCGCCGGCGGCGGAAAGGCCCTCGTTGAGCAGTTCGATGGGCGGGAAGACGTACTCGTCCGCAGCCTCGCTCTCGGTCTTGATGGACTGCGAGAGCGCTTCTTTCTCTTTTTCGATCTCGGCGCGTTTGGGACGCTCGGTCTTCGGCGGATCGGAGATCTCGGCCGTCACGGGCACGGTCGGGCTGACCTTGGCGGGCGCCGCGTTTTTCGGTCCGGCACGGTATTCCGTCCAGCCGCCGCCGATATCCTGACCGGAAAGGCTGACGCCTTTTGCGTTTTCGATCGAGCCGGAGGCCGCGGCCGTCTCCTCGGGCGTCTTGCGCCGTACCTTGGCGCGGGAGACCCCGGCGGGAAAACTCTGGTCGGGGATGTCCTCGAGACGGTTGAGCGGAAGGGCCTCTCCTTCTTCGCCGATCGGAATATCCGTTGAATATGTACGCGGCCGCGGCGCGGCTGAGGTCGCGATCCGGGGATCGGCGACGCGCGGCGGACGTGCGCTGCGCTTTTCAACGGCGGGGATGCGCTCCTGTACGACGGGTCCGGCCTCTTCCTCCGTCTCGTAATCGGCGGGATCATACGGGATCGACGCGCGCTCCTTGAATTTGTCGTAGGCGGCAAGCGTGTTGAAATTGATCGCCTTGATCAGGAAGAAGAGAAAAAGACCGGCAAAGACGGCACAGGAGAGACCCCCGACGGCAGGGCCTTTCAAAAAAAGCTTGAAAAGCTCAAACACCATTAAATACAGAAGACCGCCAACAACGCCGCCGCTTTGCAGCGACTGTCCTTTGCGGAACAGCGTGGGGATCAGTTCCGGAAGGGCGGAATTGGCCGAATCGTTGACTAAAAAGATCTGGTTGAGCAGCGCTGCGAGCAGGATCGGAAGGACCAGCGCCGAAAAGACGCGGAAACGGACCGGACGGCCGCGATGCCGCAGCAGCGTCAGGCCGCCGAGCAGCAGCGCGACGGGCAAAATATAATAGCCGTAGCCGATCAAGCCCTTCAGGATGTCGGTAAAGCCCGCCGTGACGGCGCCGCCGTAGTTGAAAAGGCCGACGACAGAGAGCGCCGCCAGGACGAGCAGCCCGACGCCGCCGACCTCGCGGCGGATCGGACGCGCAGGCGCCGCCGTCTCGGTTTTCGGAGCGGCGGTATTCGCAGCTTTCTTCTTTGTTTTGGGAGCAGACGCTTTTTTTGTGCTGCTCTTGGAGCTTTTTGCCATGAAACGTTCCTTTCGTTATCCGAAAATGACCGTGAGGATGATGCTCAGGACGCCGACGACCCAGCAGTAATACGCAAAGCCGCCGAATTTCCCCTTGTTCGCGATGTACTTCAGCAGGCTGATCGAGGCGATGCCGGAGAGGATCGCAACGACCGTACCGACGAGATAGGCGGGCAGCAGCGACCAGTCGATGCCGCTCTTGATCGCTTTGGCAAAGGAGAGGATGTTGGCGCCCAGCACAGCCGGGAGCGAGAGCAGAAAAGAAAATTTGACCGCGAAATCGCGGCGCAGTCCCGTCGCAAGGCCGGCCGTGATCGTCGTTCCCGAGCGGGACAGGCCGGGGATCGTGGACACGGCCTGACAGATGCCGATGATGATCGCATCGAGCATGCCCATGTTTTTCTCGGTCTTTCTCCCCTGCCGCATCTTGTCGGCGACAAAAAGGATGCAGCCGGTCAGGACCAGCATGACGCCGATGAAAATGCTTTTATAGTATAGTCCCTCCATCATGTCGTTTATCGGCAGAATGAGGAACAGCGGCAGCGTGCCGAGGACGATCATCAGAAACAGCCGCGCCGCCGGATAGTGCGGCCGGCGCTCGCCCGCAAGAGGGCCGACGTTGAGAAAAGCAAGCACCTCGAAAAACATCTGAACGATATCCTGCCAAAAGACGACGCAGACGGAAAACAGTGTGCCGAGATGGAGAAGGACATCGAAAAACAGATGACCGTCTTCGGTCGTGGTCAAATGAAAAAGGTTGTTGAGGATGGAGAGATGCCCGGATGAGGAAATGGGCAGAAACTCGGCGATCCCCTGGATCAGGCCGAGCAGTATCGCATTGAGTATTGTCATCCTTCAAACCCCCATGTTCTTTCTAACTTAATTATTTTATCACAAGAATCCTTATAAAACAAGGGTTTTCAGAATATTACGTAAACCTTTCCCGACACTTCTCCCCACTATGCTCCGGATATTTCACCGTGAAGCCAGTTCAAGGCGTCCGAAAGGGTGCCGAGCGAGTCGATCAGGCCCTTTTCCACCGCCTCCTCGCCGTAGATCACGCTGCCGACGTCGTTGGCCAGCTCGTCCGTATTGGTCATCAGACGCAGGTATTCCTCGCGCGTGCAGCGCGAATGGGTCGTCACAAAACGGACGATGCGCTCCTGGATGCGCGCGAAATAGTTGTAGGTCTGCGGCACGCCGATCACGACGCCGTTGAGCCGCACCGGATGAATTGTCATGGCCGCCGACGGCGCGATGAAACTGCGGCGCGCGGCGACGGCGAGCGGAACGCCGATGGAGTGTCCCCCGCCGAGCACGAGTGAGCAGCTCGGCTTGCTCATGCCCGCGATCAGCTCCGCGATCGCGAGCCCGGCCTCCACGTCGCCGCCCATCGTGTTGAGCAGGATCAGAAGCCCTCCGATCTCCTCGCTCTCCTCGATCGCGGCGAGCATCGGGAGGATGTGCTCATATTTTGTCGTTTTCGCGTCCTCGGCAAGCAGCTGGTGTCCCTCGATCTGGCCGATGATCGTCAGACAGTGGATGCCGCGCAGGCCCGCGGCGCCGAGCTCGCGGATCTGCCGGATCTCATCTTTGTTTTCCAAATCCTTCACCTCGCCTTTAGCATATCCCGCAGGCGCGAAAAAAACCGGCCTGCATACGCAGGCCGGTTTCTGAAGGGGCATTTCTCTATTCAGCTTTCTCGAACCACTGAATGACGCCGCGCGGGCAGACGTCGACGCAGTGACCGCATTTGACGCACTTGTCGTTGTCCACGACGGCGAGGTTGTCGACGACCTTGATCGCGTCGGCCGGGCATTCGCGCTGACATTTCATGCAGCCGATGCAGCCGAAGTCGCAGATCTTCATGACGCGGCCGCCCTTGTCCTTGTTGGAGCAGGCGGGCATGACGCGCTGGCTCTCCGGCAGGAGCTTGATGATGCTCTTGGGGCAGGCGTCCGCGCAGGCGCCGCAGCCGACGCACTTGGAGCGGTCCACCCGGGCGATGCCCTCGACGATGTGGATCGCGTCAAATTTGCACGCGCGCGTGCAGTTGCCCAGGCCGATGCAGGCGAAGGTGCAGGTCTTGTTGCTTTTTCCGCCGAAAAGCATGGCCGCCCGGCAGTCCTGCGGGCCGGTGTAGTTGAAGCGCATCTCGGCGTGGCCTTCGCAGCCCGAGCAGGGTACAAAGGCGATCCTGCGCTCTTCCGCGCCGCCCGCGACGCCCATGATTTCGGCGACCCTGGCGGCCGTTTCCGCGCCGCCTGCGACGCATTTGTTCGTCGGAGCCTTGCCCGCAGCCACGGCGGCGGCGTAGCCGTCGCAGCCGGGATAGCCGCAGCCGCCGCAGTTCGCGCCGGCGAGGCACTGGCGTACCGCGGCCTGCTTGGGATCGACCTCGACATGAAAGACCTTGGAGGCGACGGCCAGCAGCGCGCCGAGCACAGCGCCCATCAGGCCGAGCACAAGAACGGAAAGAAGGATCGTATTCACAGCAGTACTCCCTCCCTCTTAAAAGACCTTCATGCCGCTGAAGCCCATGAAGGCCAGCGCGACCAGTGCGGCTGAGACCAGGCAGATCGGGAATCCCTCGAAGCACTCGGGATACTCGGAGAACTCGACTCTCTCTCGCACGGAGGCGAAGAGCACGATCGCAAGCAGGAAACCGATGCCGCCGGTGATGCCGTAAACGACGGATTCAATGAAGTTGTAGTGGTTCTGCACGTTGAGCAGCACCACGCCGAGCACGGCGCAGTTGGTCGTGATCAGCGGCAGGTAGATGCCGAGCGCGCTGTAGAGCGAAGGCACGGACTTTTTCAGGAACATCTCGACGAGCTGGACCAGCGCGGCGATGATGAGAATGAAGGCCAGCGTCTCAAGAAAGGCCAGACCGAGCGGGACGAGGATGTAGGTGTCGATCAGCCAGCAGATCGCCGAGGCCATACCCATGACGAAAACGACCGCGACGCCCATGCCGAAGGCGGTGTCCGTCTTGTTCGAGCAGCCCAGGAAGGGGCAGCAGCCGAGAAACTGGGAGAAGATGAAGTTGTTGATCAGGATCGCGCCCAGCGAGATGGAAATGATGTTGAACAGCATTATTCTTCGACCTCCTCTTCCTCATCGTCCGCTTTGGCGGCGAGCTCTTTTCTCTTTGCGGACTTCTTGAGCGCATACTGCATCACGGCGATCAGGATGCCCAGCGTCAGGAAGCCGCCGAAGGGCATCGTCAGCACCTTCGCGCCGTACTCGCCGGAGAAGATCGAGATGCCGGAGCCGGAGCCGTCCATCGTGAAGCGGAAGCCCTCGGTGACGTCGATCAGGCCGCCGCCGAAGGTGCCCTTGCCGAGCAGCTCGCGCACGATGGACATGACGAGCAGCACGCAGGTGTAGCCGAGACCCTGGAAGATGCCGTCAAAGAACGAGGCGCCGACGGTGTTCTTCTGGCAGAAGGCCTCCGCGCGGCCGATGATGATGCAGTTGACGACGATCAGCGGGATGAAAACGCCAAGCGCCTCGGAAAGCGCGGGGATAAAGGCCTTGAGCAGCAGGTCGACGATCGTGACGAAGCCCGCGATGACCACGACGAAGATCGCCAGACGGATCTCCTCGGGAATGATCTTGCGGATCAGCGAGACGACGACGTTGCAGCAGGTCAGGATGATCAGGACCGACAGGCCCATGCCCAGGCCGTTGAACAGCGAGGTCGTGATGGCCATCGTGGCGCACATGCCGATCTGCTGGACAAGGACGGGGTTGTTGGTGATCAGACCCTCTTTGAACTGTTTGTTGATGTTCATGTCTTCCCCTCCTTAGCCCAAAGCTTTGACAGCCTCGATCGCGGTGGCGACGGCGCCGGTGACCGCTTTGGAGGTGATCGTCGCGCCGGTGATGGCGTCGATGTCCTGGATCGTGATGGTCTCGTCCTTGCCGATGAAGGACTTGCGGAAGCTCACGCCGCGCTCGGAGGCGCTGGCCGCGACCTCGCCGAGACCGGAGGTTTCGGAGTGCTTGATAATCGAAATACCGGCGCACCTGCCGTCGCTGTCGACGCCGACCGCCATCGTGATGGAGCCCTGCGCGCCGGAGAAGGTCGTCTCGACGACGTGGCCAGCTCCGTTGTCGGCTGTGCTGATCTTGTCGATCGTGGACTTGTAGGCTTCAAACTGCGCGGGATCGACCGCGGTGAAGGAATCCGCGTAAGGCAGCACGGCCTTGTAGGCCTTTTCGGTCTTTTCTCTCTCGCGCGCGGTGATCGGGCCGATGGTGACGGCGTTGACCTCGCCGAGCACGGCGGCCACGATCGCGCAGATCAGGAACAGGACGACGGTGAGTTTCAGGACTTTTTTCATTTCGCCGCCTCCTTTGCCGCCTTGGCGGCCGCTTTCTGTGCGGCGATGTCCTCCTTGCTGACGCCGAACTGGTGACGGCGGAAGCCCTTGTCGATCGCCCAGGTGCAGATGTTCATGATCAGGATACTGTAGGTGACGCCCTCGGGGTAGCTGCCGAAGTAGCGGATCAGCACCGTCAGCGCGCCGCAGCCGAAGCCGAAGAGCAGCTGGCCGGGCATCGTGACCGGGCTGGTGGCGTAGTCGGTGGCCATGAAGAAGGCCGCCAGGATCAGACCGCCGGAGAGCAGGTTGTAGACCATCCAGGAGAAGTTGTCATATCCCTCGTGGCCGAAGATCAGCGTCAGAACGGCGACGGTGCCGATGAAACTGACGGGGATGCGCCAGGAGATGATCTTGCGGATGATGAGGTAAATGCCGCCGGCGAGCAGCGCGAGCTTGCAGGCCTCGCCGAAGCAGCCGGGCATGATGCCGAGGAACATTTTGCCGTAAGTATAATACTCGGGCATCGGCTGGCCGGAATAGAGGTAGCTCATCGGCGTGGCCATCGAGACCGCGTCAAGTCCCATCGCGCGCGGCGAGACCCAGTTGGTCATGATGCCCGCGTAGGAGGCGATCAGGAACGCGCGGGAGGCCAGCGCGGGGTTGACGAAGTTCTTGCCGAGACCGCCGTAGAGCTGCTTGACGATGACGATGGCGAAGAAGTTGCCGATCAGCGGCAGCCACCAGGGCGCCGAGGTGGGCAGCGTCATCGCGACGAGCATACCGGTCAGGCAGGCGGAGAAGTCGAAGATCGAGGGCTCCTTTTTGGTCAGACGGCGGTAGGCCCATTCATAGAACACGGCCGAGCACATCGAGACCGCGACCATGAGCACCGGCTTGAAGCCGAACTCGTAGGCGGCCGCGAGCAGCGAGGGCAGAAGCGCGAGCATCACGTTGAGCATGATGCGCTTCGTGTCCATATTGGTCCTGACCTGCGGCTGATATGCTACGTCGAGGACGATTCTTTCTTTCTTATCCATTACGCTTTCGCCTCCTTTGCCGCGGCTGCCTCGGCCGCCGCCTTTTCCTTGGCGGCCTTGGCCTGGAACATGAGCTTCGCGGTCTTGAACGCGTGGGTCAGAGGCATTCTCGCCGGGCAGTTGAACGAGCAGGAACCGCACTCAAAGCAGTCCGTGATATGGTACTTCTCCATCATCTCGTAGTCGCCCTTGGAGTAATACATGTACATGAACACCGGCTCGAGGTTCATCGGGCAGACCGTGATGCATTTGCCGCAGCGGATGCAGGACGGATGCGGAACGGTCTTGTCTTCCTTCTCGGTGAAGAAGAGAACGCCCGAGGTGCCCTTGATGGTCGGAGCCTCGAAGCTGGTCGCGCAGATGCCCATCATCGGTCCGCCGAGGACGATCTTGCGCGGGGTCACGGCGAAGCCGCCGCACTGCTCGGCGAGGTAGCCGAGCGGCGTGCCGACGCGCGTGAGCGCGTTGCAGGTCTTGTTCATCGCGCTGCCCGCGACGGTGACGATACGCTCGATGACCGGCTTGCCCTCGTAGCAGGCCTGGTAGATCGCATAGCAGGTACGCGTGGAGACCACGTTCGCGCCGACGCCGGAGGGGATGCCGCCGGGCTTGACCTCCCTGCCCGTAACGGCCTTGACCTGCATCTTTTCGGCGCCCTGCGGGTACTTGACCTTCTCGGGGACGATCTCGATGCCGTACTTCTCGGGGTGGAGGGAATTGAGCAGATCGATGGCGTCCTTCTTGTTGACCTCGATGCCGTAGTAGACCTTGTCGAGGCCGCTGGCGATGCGCACCAGCTCGATGCCCTTGAGCAGCTGCTCGGGGTAGTTCAGCATCGTCAGATGGTCGCCGTTGAGATACGGCTCGCACTCCGCGCCGTTGATGATGAGCTTGTCGACCTTGCCGATGCCGCCGCGGATCTTGAACGCGGTCGGGAACATCGCGCCGCCCATGCCGACGACGCCGGCCTCGCGGATGCGCGTGAGGATCGCCTCGGGATCCCTGAGCTGCTCCTCGGTAAGAGGGGCCAGATCCTCGCAGGGGGTGTCCTGATAATCGTTCTCGATCACGACGGACATGATCATGTCGCCCAGCGGATGCGGCCGCGGCTCGATCGCGATGACCTTGCCGGAGACGGACGAATGGACGGGCGCAGAGACGGGCGCGGGGTTCTCTCCGACCTTCTGTCCCATCTTCACGTAGTCCCCGACGGCGACGATCGGCTTGTCAGGCGCGCCGATATGCTGCGCCATGGGAATGATCACCTGGGGTGGCGGCGTGACGACCGAGATCGGGATCTCGGGCGCTTTCATGTAATTGGGATGCACGCCGCGCTTGAAAGTATGGATCATATACGCTTCACCTCGCAGTATTTTACTTGTATATATTACCACAGAACGCGGTGTCGTGTCTATGGTCAGAGGCGCAGAATCCGTCAAAATAGATAGATAAGTTTCTGACAAGCCTGTTAATTTCATGTCAGTTTGGCGTATTATCACAAAAAGAACGCGCAAAGATGTCGATAAGGCAGAAAAAGAACAGGCGGTCTTCCCGATCGGGAAAACCGCCTGCATGAAATGTCCGGTTCTGCCGTTTTTCAGGCCCGGATATCCTGAGCGATCGCGTCAGCCAGCGCATCGAGCTGCTCGAGCTGGCTCTCGGCCAGCGCGGACTTGAGCGCGATGCTCTCGCCGATGTAGTCGATATTCTTCAGTCCCGCGAGGATCTCGCGCATGACCTTGCCGCTCGTCGACGCCCAGCTTCCGTTTTCGATCAGGGCAACCTTGCGGCTCTGCAGGTTGTGCGCCGCGATATCGTGCAGCAGATTCTCCATCGTCACAAAGACGCCGGCGTTGTAGGTCGTGGCGGCAAAGACGAGATGGCTGCAGCGGAACGCATCGGAGACGATGTTGCTTGCCGGGATAACGGAGGTGTCGTGCATGCGCACGCGAACGCCGCGCTCGGCAAGCTTGACCGCGAGGATGTTCGCGGCGTTCTCGGTGTGGCCGTAGACGGACGCGTAGGCGATCATCACGCTCTTTTCCTCGGGCGTGTAGCTGCTCCACAGCAGGTACTTTTCGAGGAACGCACCGAAGTCCCTGCGCCAGACGAAGCCGTGCAGCGGGCAGACATACCGGATGTCCAGCTTTGCGGCCTTTTTCAGCACGTTCTGCACCTGCGGGCCGTATTTCCCGACGATGTTGGTGTAGTAACGCCGCGCCTCGTCGAGGTGCTCGGTGAAGAAATCCGTCTCGTCAGCAAAGATGCGGCCGTTGAGCGCGCCAAAGAGGCCGAAGGCGTCAGCCGAGAAAAGGATCCCGTCGGTGGAATCGTAGGTCATCATGACCTCGGGCCAATGGACCATGGGCGCGTTGATGAAGTTCAGCACATGGCGGCCGGACGAAAACGTATCGCCCTCCTTGACCAGCGTGATGCGCGCGGACAGATCCATCGGGAAGAACTGGCCCAGCATGGTCTGGATCTTGGCGTTGCAGATGATCTTCACATCCGGGTAGCGGAGGATCAGATCGCCGACGGTATAGGCGTGGTCGGGCTCCATATGGGAGATGACGAGATAATCCAGTCCCCTTCCGCCGAGCGCGAAAGCCACGTTTTCAAAAAAGGTCTGATAGACCGCCTTGTCGACGGTATCGAACAGCACGGTCTTTTCGTCAAGAAGCAAAAAGGAGTTATAGGATACGCCCTCGGGAACGCTGTAAACGCCCTCGAAGCAGCTCAGACGCCGATCGTCTGCGCCGACCCAGATCAGATCGTCGAGAACTTTTCTTGTGCAGTGCATGGCATTTCCTCCGTTCAGTATTGGATTTATGCTTTGATTTTACCATATTCCTGTGGCGCGCGCAAGGAATATGTGCTATGATGAGGAAAAAAGCAGGAGGTCTCCCCCTATGGCAGACAAAAGGTTTTTCTCGCCCTCCGGCGCGGTCTGCGACGCCGCCGTCGAGTCGGATTTTGACAGGGCGGAGCGCTTTGACAAAGTGTTCGTCGGCGCGCTTGGCGTGTACTACCGCGACGGTTTTCGCTTCAAATACGTCCCCTATCCCGCGCTTGAGCGCGCCTTCATCCGCGTGCAGGAGGTCAACGGCCGTCTCTGCTGCGGCAGGGCCGTGTTCGCCTATTTCCGTCTGGTCCTCGTCGTCGGAGGCCGGGAATGGGGCGATGTGATGAGCGAGGACGAAAAGGCCATGGACGACGCGCTCGCCGCCATCGCGCGGCGCTCCCCCTCCACGGCGATCGGATTCGTAAAGTGACGGATCGTTCTGCGGCTCCCCTGTGCACAGGGGAGCCTTTTTTTGAAAATGTGCAAGATTTCCTCTCCTTTTTCGACTTGATGGATGAGGCGGAAAGGAAGTGACGCATTTGGAGGATCGTGAGATCGTCGACCTGTTCTTCGAGCGCTCGGAACAAGCCATACGGGAACTGGACAAACGATACGGACAAGCCGTAAAGAAGACCGTGGGAA
>JAEEGI010010542.1_pt1 | contig 20055 bp, 18 predicted proteins | sample 8958751 | NCBI WGS metagenome assembly JAEEGI01 (sample SAMN16246545, study PRJNA631951) | gut metagenome | biome: gut microbiome; feature: rumen; material: KS-attached | host: Bos | place: Iran: Karaj | collected 2018-10 | reverse complement strand
TCGAGGAGGCAAAAAACGTTACGGCCGTGGACCGCATCAAAAAGGTCATCAACACCAGAAAGGAAAGGCTAAAGGTCAATCACAACTTCCTCAAAATGGCCGTCGCCACTAATAATGTAGCGACGTGTAGACTCCAGTCGCGGATAGTCTGAATCCTGCCGGATGAAAGCAAACATGAGTGTTATCTCATAGTTGCTGGTAATGTAGTAATCATTATAACCCAAACCAAAATCGTCTCCATGCTCTTCCGCTTTCTGCTCGTAGACAATCAACTGGTCTACGAGTTCATAGTTTTTGCCGATGGTCACCAAAGTCAATAGTGGTGGCAGCGAGTCGTGCTGCTCAGCTAGCATCACTACGAAGAAGTTGTTGTGTTTGGGCAGTTTTATCATCTTTAGAGACGTTTCCACAGGATAGCCCCATAGATACGCCAGCGACTTTGGAACATCAGTAAAATGAGCCAGTCGGCCAATGTTTCCACCAGCCGACCGGATAGGTAACGGACGAATCTGCAGGGTGTCAAAGAATTCTTCCACGGGGTCGTCAAAGACCCCTGCCGTCTTCTTCAACTGCATCAACTGCTCAGCCTTGCGCAGACTATCTATGCGAGCCTCATACAAAGCCATATCATGCTTCTTGCCGCCACACGCAGTGAGCAGCAAGAAGCCGACAGCCAAGAGCCCAAAGCCCTTTAGATTCATCGTAAAATGCACGAACTACTTGCCGAAGTAGCGCTTCAGCAGACCTGCGAAACCAGCGCCATGACGGGCCTCGTCCTTAGCCATCTCGTGAACAGTATCATGGATAGCGTCGAAGCCGGCTACCTTAGCATTCTTGGCAATGCGGAACTTATCCTCGCAAGCACCAGCCTCAGCTGCAGCGCGCTTCTCCAAATTGGTCTTGGTGTCCCATACACACTCGCCCAGCAGCTCAGCGAAACGGCTGGCGTGGTCGGCCTCCTCGAAGGCATAGCGCTTGAAAGCCTCGGCAATCTCGGGATAGCCCTCGCGATCAGCCTGACGAGCCATGGCCAGATACTGGCCTACCTCGCTGCACTCGCCGTTGAAGTGTGCACGCAGGTCGTTAATCATTTCCTCGCTGACACCCTCGGGCTTGCCGTCACCAATGCGGTGAACGGTAGCATAGGTAGTCTCACCCTCGTCCTTCATTTCAGAGAACTTCGAGGCGGGAGCCTTACAGATGGGGCACTTCTCGGGAGCAGCATCGCCTTCGTAGATATATCCACAAACGGCGCAGATAAACTTTTTCTTCATAATTGTTCTTAGATTTGTTTAGTTAGTAAATAATGTTTTGGCAAAGATACGGAGAAAAAACTAATCCCGCAAACTTTTGCGGGATTAATTCTGATATTTATACAACGTCTAAACGACCGCCAAGGATGGTCAGCCTTTCAGCGCACGCATGGCATTGAGGACTGCCAGTACGGTAACCCCTACGTCGGCAAAAACAGCGAGCCACAGCGTTGCCAGTCCGAAAGAGGCTAACAGGAGCACCGCCACCTTGATGCCGATGGCCATCCACACATTCTGACGCGCAATGCCAATGGTGCGTCGGGCAATGCTGATGCTATCGGCAATCTTCGAGGGACGGTCGTCCATGAGCACCACGTCGGCAGCTTCGATGGCAGCATCGCTACCCAGTCCGCCCATGGCGATGCCTACATCAGCACGTGCCAGGACAGGAGCGTCGTTGATGCCGTCGCCGACAAAGGCTAATTTAGAGGACAGAGGAGAGTGGATAGAGGATAGACGTTCCATAGCAGCCACCTTATCGGCAGGCAACAGCTCTGCGTGATACTCACTGAGTCCCAGCTGACGCGCCACATGCTCAGCCACCTCACGACGGTCGCCAGTAAGCATGACCGTATGCTCAACACCCAGCTGCCGCAGTCTGGCCATGGCCTCGGCGCTATCGTCCTTGATGCGGTCGTTGATCACGATATGTCCCGCATACTCACCATCGATGGCCACGTGGACAATGGTGCCCACAACAGCAGCATGATCGTGACCACATTGCGGACAGTCATGGCAATGGGCACCTATAGCCTCCATCATCTTGGTATTGCCGACACAGACCACCTGCTTACCGACACGAGCACGGACACCCTGTCCTGCCACTTCTTCCACGTCGGTCACCTCACAGCCATCGGTAGCCTCGTCAGGATAGGCATCGCGCAGGGCAGCACCAATGGGGTGCGTCGTAAAGTGCTCGACGTGGGCGGCAAGATGCAGCAGCTGCTGTTCGTTGCAGCGATCGGGGTGGACAGCCTCAACAGCAAACTGTCCGTAGGTCAGCGTACCAGTCTTGTCGAACACTACCGTGTCGATCTTTGCCAGTACGTCCATGTAGTTGGCTCCCTTGATGAGAATTCCCCGTCGCGAAGCACCGCCAATGCCCCCGAAGAAGGTCAGCGGGACGCTGATGACCAAGGCGCAAGGGCACGAGACGACCAGGAACATCAAGGCACGATAGAGCCAAGTGGCAAACGTTTCGCTAAACGACACCTGATACATGACAAACGACCACAACGGCGGGATGACAGCCAGGGCAATGGCCGCAAAGACCACCACAGGGGTGTAGATGCGGGCAAAGCGGGTGATGAACGTCTCGCTCTGCGACTTATGCTCAGCGGCATGCTCCACCAAGCTGATGATCTTGGTTACCGTGCTCTCGCCAAACGTCTTGGTAGTGCGGATGCGAAGCACGCCCGAGAGATTGACACAGCCAGAGACCACCTCATCGCCCTCAGCCACCTCGCGGGGAACTGTCTCGCCTGTCAGTGCCACTGTATTCAGGGCGGAACGTCCGGTAATGACAACACCGTCCAGAGGCACCTTCTCGCCTGGTCGTACGATGATGGTCTCTCCCACCCTAACCTCTGCAGGACTCTTGGCTACAGGTTCCTGACCATGAGCCTCCTCTACGTTGGCCACATCAGGGCGTATATCCATCAGGTGCGAAATACTGCGCCGGCTCTGTCCCTCGGCATAGCCCTCGAAGAGCTCGCCCACCTGGAAGAACAGCATGACGAAGACTGCCTCGGGGAACTCTGTCTCTGCCCCTGGAAGGAAACCGATGCAGAGGGCTCCTATGGTTGCTATCGACATAAGGAAGTGCTCGTTAAAGGGTTGTCCTTTGGCAATGCCCTCAGCTGCCTCCTTCAGGGTTTCATGACCTATTAACAAATAAGGTACGAGATAGACCAACAGCAATTGCCACGTGGGCAACTGGAACTGATGCTCGACAATAACGGCTGCAATGAGCAACAATACCGTAACGCCAATCAACGTTAACTGTCGACGAAAGCCCCCATGCTCATGATGGTGCTCATGATGATGCTCGTGATGATGCTCGTGATGATGCTCATGATTGGAGCAGCACTCGTGGCTGTGATGATGAGGTAAAGAATCGTGTGCCATAACTTTGCCTGATTTTGATTTCTGGGTGCAAAGTTACAGCACACGCTGCGCAACTCGGTTGCAAAGTTGCTTATTCTGTCAGAAAGTGTAGCCGATAGTGGCCATTACCTGATGGTGCTTATTGCTGACGCTGACGCTATTGGCAATGTTATTGTCTGCCGCAGATTGATTATCCTTATAGGCCATGAAGGGCGAGAACTCACCATTGGTGGTGCTATACTGGTAAGCTGCCGACAGATTCAGCTGTCCGAAGGAATAGCCTATGCCACAGGTGATGCGATGGGTAGCCTTCCAGTTGGTGTAGTCGGTAGCCGAACTGATATAGGAGCCCGTAGAAGCAATGGTACCATCCTTATAGCCCTCTTCCTCGTACATGGGCGACAGGTAGTTGTAGCCAAAGCGAACAGCCAAGGCGGGGTCTGGCTTCACCTCTATGCCAGCCTTTAAGGTGGATACACCCTTGAGCGTGCGCTCAGTATGGCGGTTCATCTCGGCATCGCTGCTGCTGGTCTGAGTATAAGTATCGTAATACCAGTCGTATTTGCTTCCCGTATTCTTACGGCTATCCATGCTACTATAGTCGGTATACTCGAAGCTCAAGCCCATGGCCAGCATCGTACCGATGGTATGACCAGCGCTGACACCGAACTTCCAAGGTGTGTAGAGCTTAAAATCATAGCTGTCGTTGTTGTTTACCGAACGCGCCAAGCCATTGTTATCGCCCGTCATCCAGGTGTCGTTCGAGCTTGTCAGGCTGTACCACGTAGGCGAGGCAACAGAGAGTCCGAAGCGCAGGGCCGACTCCTCCAGGGGACGGAAGATGATACCAGCCTTGACATCGTAACCCACACCCTCGATAGTACGGTCGTCGGCGACCCTGATCTTGCGGTTGCCTGCCACAAACTCATCGTATTCGCCATAGTGACTATAGTGAACGTCGTGAATGCCGATGGTCATTCCCAGATACACCCGGTTGTTGACATTGCCACTCAGGTTGATGTCATACTCACCGATATACCCCTTCTGAGCACGGTTCATCGTGTAGTTGTCGGCAGCATAGGCATACCATATATTATCAATCTTATCGTAATTCAGGTTGCTCGCATAGAGATCGTCGAGCTGACTGCACTGAGTCTTCGGACTGTTGAAATCAGGAGTCAAGGTCTTGCTGTCAACATCATAGAGCATTCCGTTCTTGGCCTTCACATAAGTTTCCTTGTTCTGCGAGGCGTTAGACAGGTAATCGGCAGCCGAGAGAATATAGTTGAAATTACGGCTCTTGTGATAGTTGAACGCAAAGTTCACGTAAGAGTTCACTCCCGTACGCGAGGTATGGACGAAACCCGCCTGATCGAAACTGAAGGTGGTCTTCTTGCCATTAGCGAAGTTGGAAGCATCCTGCTGGGCAACGACACTGAAAGAGCCGCCTACCCACCCCTTGCGGAACAGGCCGATACCTGCGGGGTTGGTGGATATCGTCGAGATGTCAGCACCCAACGCCTCCATAGCGCCACCCATGCCTACATAGCGAGCAGTACCGTTGAGGTCGGTCTCCATCAGCTTGGCATTCTCATAGGTCTCCTGCGCTATCGACGGCACAGTCATGGCCATCGACAAAACTGCGAAACAAAATATTTTCTTCATCATTGTCAATCATCAAACTAAGTAAAACAAACATTATTTCCTTGGATGAGCAGTCGTCGACGCTCATTTACCGGCGAGAAGAACGGCTGCCGCCTACTGAACGGCTACCACCAAAGCTGCCACCACCGCCTCCTCCACTGCTGAAGCTACCGCCAGAAGAGCCTCTGGACACTGTGCCTCCAAAGGAGCCTGAAGAACTGCTGGAGCTGTTGTTCCAATTGCGGGTACCACCGAAATTACCATAATTATTGGTGGTAACATTTGGAGTACGCTGGACAACATTGGAATTACGCGTATTGGAAACGCTGTTCCTGACAGCAGATCCGCCAAAAGTTCCAGCAGAGTGAACCGTCTGACGGCCATTGCTGATGCCTCGGGGAGAGGAAGACACTATACGGTCGTAGTATCGGGCCTTGCTGTTGCTGACAGCATAGCTGCCACCATAATAGTAGGGACGGTAATAACCGTAGTGATAACCACCATACCAGCCATAGGGGCGATACCAATAGTAGTCGTAATACCAGGGATCGTACCAGGAGGAATACCAGCCATAGTGGTGATAGTACCAGGGATCGTTCCAGTACCAGTAGGAGTCGTACCAGGGATAGTAGGACGAGTAGTACCAGGGCGAATGCCACCTGTAGGCGTCACGTCCGTCACGATAGCCCTCCCAGTAGGCATTCTCGGGCTCATAGCCGTCATAGCGGGTCATCTTCTTCGTCAGAGCGAAGTCCTCTGCTGCAGCCGTTGAGTCGGGATAGACACCACGCTCGGCACTGAAGTTAATCCTGTCATCTCCTGTTGTATCAGTGGGCAGCACCTGATAATAGCTGCCACCACGACGATTGTATTCGTCCACACTGCTGTTGATGCCCGAATAATAAGTGGAACGTGGCATTCCATAATTGACTGCCTCCTTTTCCACATTCTTCTTGGTAGGAACGAAGTACATGTCATCGTCCTGCGCCATCATCATCAGAGGCAGAGCCCCCAGAATGAGCGAAAAAAGAAACCTCTTGTTCATTGTCATTTCTCCTTTATTTTTATTGTTTAACCATCACCTCCAGCCTACTGCTGTTGGATCACGCTACAAAATTACATCAAATTCCACTGCAAAAATAAGGAAAAACCCTAAACAATGGTAGGTTTTTCCCTATTTTTTGTAATTTTGCGGCAAAATTAACAAACCTATGAAGTATTACGAAGTAGAATTCACCCTTTCGCCTTACAGTACGGATGGCTGCGACCTTTTGGCCGCACTCGCAGGAGAGGCAGGATTTGAGACTTTCGAGACCACTGCCAACGGTATGAAAGGCTATGTTCAGCAGCAGCTCTTCGACCGTGAGCAGCTCGACACCATTATTCAGGATTTCCCCATGCCTGGCATTACGGTCAGCTATACGGTAGAAGAGGCAGAAGACCGCGACTGGAATGAGCAGTGGGAGCAGGAAGGGTTTGAGCCCATCGTCGTCAGAGGCGACAGCAAGCTGGGGGATACCACCAGCAGCCTGGTTATTCATGACGGACGACACATGCCTACAGAGGAGTTTGACATACAGATAGAGATAGATGCCCACCTGGCCTTTGGCACCGGTACCCACGAGACCACCCGTATGGTGTGCGCCACCCTGTTGAGCCTTTCCGACAGCCAACCCTCGGGACTGCAGGGTTGGCGGGTGCTCGACTGTGGCTGTGGAACAGGAATCTTAGGCATTGCCGCCATGAAGTTGGGAGCCAAGGAGTGTGTGAGCTACGACATTGATGAATGGAGTGTTGACAACACCCGCCATAATGCCGTCATCAACCAGGTAGAGCTGACACCGCTGCATGGCGACGCCTCTATATTAAATAAGGTGGAAGGGACATTCCACCTCGTCATGGCCAATATCAACCGTAACATCCTGCTTCACGACCTGCCGCAGTTCGGCAGCAAGATGGAGGCAGGAGCACGGCTTATTCTCAGCGGATTCTATACCGACGACATTCCCCTACTGACAGAGAAGGCAGCTGAGTCAGGTCTCTCCCTGAGCACTCAGAAAGAGGACAATGGCTGGGCCTGTATCGTATTGGAGAAATAATCAGATGTGAATCTCGCTCATGTCCTCACGTCCATCCCATTTTTCCAGCAACGACTGGAAAACCTGCTTGGACGTTCCCGTAGAACTGCCCACGGAAAAGCCCCTGGGGAGGATGAGCGATTCAGTACCTTTCTGCTTGCACACCACCAGGGCGAAAGGCTGGAAATAGCTGTCTGTCGGTGCCAGTATCTCCACCCCATTCAACAGGGTCTTGTACCTGCAATACACTTTGTGGCCTTCGGGCACTGCATATTTGATATAGCGGACAATGCACTTGTCAACGTCAACCATTCCCATTGTCAGCAGCTGTGCCTCGCGCCTGATTTCTGCAGGCAGCACATCCGAGGTGTCGCTGGCCTTCAGCACGACCTTCTGCTCCGTTCCCTGTTCATCGTTATAGTTCATTTCGAACGTTGCATAAGGAGCCACAGCCTTGGGCAGCAATCCTATGATACACACCTCATAGGCGTTGCCTTCTGCTGGAGCATCATCGTCATCACCGCATGCAGACACTAAGAAACAGCCCATTATCATAAGAGCCGTCAGCATCCATACTAAGCCCTTTTTCATCTCAATGGTTCCGGTAATATTTATAATTGGCTGCAAATTTAAGGAAAAACAACAAAACCACCAAGAAAAATCGGACTTTTTTTATTCTTTATAGGCTTTTTCGCCAATGGTCTCCATAGAACCGATGGTCATCTGGCGCAGGTCGTAGTAGGATCCGTTGTAGATATTGAAGTCGACATGCCCCTTGATGCCCGGCAGTTTGCCTACGTCAGTATGCTGCCAGAACTTCCAGCGGCCCTTGTATTCCACACTGTCGACGTAATAATGGGCTATCCAGTAGGGATACTGGTCGAAGATGGAATCGTTGAGGTATTTCAGCTTGAATTTATAATAGGTATAGATAATGGGCTTTACCTTATAATGCTGCTCTACGATTCTCAACCAAGTCAGGACAGAGGCCTTGAACTCTTCGCCTGACTGGTTCTTGGGTTTGTGTTCCACATCCAGCACAGGAGGCAAATCTCCATTCTCCAGCTTCACCTGGTTCAGGAAATGGGATGCCTGCCACTCAGCAGGGGAATGGACACTGTAGAAATGATAGGCGCCACGGGTAAAGCCATACTCCCGCGCCTGATGGAAATTCTCCTTGAAATTCTCATCAGTCTGAGTAGCACCTTCCGTAGCCTTTATCATGATGAAACGGACAGGGAACTTGTCAATCATTCCCTCATCCTTGAGCTTGTCCCAGTCGATATGTCCCTGATGATGGGAAATATCGATACCGTGGATTTCATACCCTTCAGGATAGCTGACATCGCCATACAGCGCACGCCACCGGAATCCAAAGGGACCAACGAAGAAATAATAGAAGAACCAGATGTAGGCCGCCACCACAGCCAGTCCACCCATCCACCAGCCCCATGAAGGAACCTTCTGGAGAATACGAACCACGACTCCGGGACGCTTCTTGCGCCCGGGGCCGTGGTATGTATGAGTGGAGCCGATGCCTTTTCGGCGTACTACACGTTTCTTCGACATTTACTTTGCCTTCTCCAGAGCCAGCGTAATGGTAGGCTGGTCGCAGACCTCGGTGGGTCCCCAGTACTGGATAGGACCAGGATAGACATAAGCCGTCTTGCGTGCCCACTCGTCGCGGTGAGCGGCAAACTCCTTGAAGGGAGCACCGTCGAGCTCTACAAGGGCCTTGCGGATAACGGGTTTCATCTCGCCAGCGCGCTTCTCCATGTTCATCATCATCGTGATGGGCACACCACCAGCAATCCACTGCTCGGCAGGAGCTGTTGTGTTCTTCACGATAGCCATGTAACCGGTCTTGCCGTTGGCAATGAGCTGGGCAGCTGAAGTACCGAGGGCATAGCAGTAGTCGGCATCGAAGTTAGAAGGAGCAGCACAGCGTCCCTCGTAACCGAAGAAGTGGTGCTGAGTACCGAACTTGCCGGTATACTTGCCTTCCTTCTTCATCTTCTCGAGCTTCTGGGCAACCATTGTAGAGAGCAGCTTCTCAGTCTCGATGAGCGATACCTGTACGTTACCGTGAGGATCGCGGTCGAGAGCCAGCTGACGGGCAACACCTACGGGCAGACTGTTGAAGACAGCGAGGTTCTCAGCGGTGAGGTGGCTCTTGGCGAAGTCAACCTGCTCGTCGCGGCTAATCTCCTTAGCCTCAGGCAGAGCGAGCACGTCGTTGAGCTGAGCGATGAGTTTCTTGATAGCGGGAATGAACTCGATGACACCCTCAGGAATGATAACAGTACCGTAGTTGTTACCATCGGCAGCACGTGTGGCTACAGTGTTGGCAATGTAAGTAACGATATCGTCGAGACTCTGAGCCTTTGCCTCCACCTCCTCAGAGATGAGACAGATGTTGGGCTGGGTCTGCAGGGCGCACTCCAGGGCGATATGGGAAGCAGAGCGACCCATTACCTTGATGAAGTGCCAGTACTTACGGGCAGAGTTACAGTCGCGCTCAATGTTACCGATGAGCTCTGAATAGGTCTTACAAGCGGTATCGAAGCCGAACGAGGTCTCAATCTGAGAGTTCTTCAGGTCACCGTCGATCGTCTTCGGACAACCGATGACCTGTACGCCATAGTTCTTGGCAGCATAGTACTCAGCCAGCACACAGGCGTTGGTATTGGAGTCATCACCACCGATGATTACGATAGCCTTGATATTGAGCTCACGGATAATCTCCAGACCCTTCTCAAACTGGTCAACCTTCTCCAGCTTGGTACGTCCAGAACCAATCATGTCGAAGCCACCGGTGTTGCGATACTCGTCGACAATCTCCTTGGTAAGCTCCATATAATTATGGTCTACCAAACCGCCAGGGCCAAGAATGAAGCCATAGAGGCGGTTCTCAGGATTCAGTTTCTTAATCTGGTCGAAAAGACCTGTGATGACGTTGTGACCGCCAGGAGCCTGACCACCGCTGAGAATGATACCAACGTTCATCTTGGTGTGGTTGGCCTCAGTAGCGGGCTCAAACTCTACGATAGGCATACCGTAGGTGTTGGGGAACAACTTCTTGATTTCTTCCTGGTCGCCTACACTCTGGGTAGGTTCACCTTCCTTGATTTTTACTGCACCCTGAAGAGCCTTCGGCAACTTTGGCTGATAGGCAGCTCTTGCAATCTGCAATGCACTTTTTTCCATAATTTCTTTGTCTTTGTTATATGAATAATGAAATTTCGACGTGCAAAAATACGCATTTTCATTGAGAAAGAGAAAGAAAAACCACTTTTTATATTTTTTTTTGATGAAAGTCCTTGCCATTTGAAGATTATTTGTTATCTTTGCTAACTGGAAATTACAAACGGTATACAATTATGGCGAATAAACGATCACTAAAACACGCAATCAACATCATCTGTGAAGAACTGTTTGCAGAAGCCGTAGCCGCATCACTCTATGGTAACGAACAACATTTCGACAACGCTGACGCTGTATTGTTCAGTATCATCAAGCTACATGGCAAATACATTGCTCGCGTTTCGCATCCTGAGCCCGGTATGAGTACGAAGGCTTACTACAAGGATTTGCGCGAGAAGTTCAGCGCAGAGGCTGATGAAATCATTGACCAGATCAACAATCTGTAATTAAAGAACTACACGACGATGTGGAAGAAGTTTTGCAACTGGCTGTTGTATAAGCGTTGGGGATGGACAGCAGAAGTTACCGAAGACCATCCCGACAAATTTATTATCTGTTTGGCTCCCCATACCAGCAACTGGGACTTTCTGATGGGGCAGCTATACATTGGTGCCCGTGGCATGAAGAGCAATTTCCTGATGAAGAAGGAATGGTTCTTCTGGCCGTTAGGCCCTATTTTCCGCCGTATGGGTGGCATTCCCGTCTATCGGCAGAAGCACACCAGCATGACCGACTCCATGGCAGAGTCGGCAAAGGCTGCCAGCGAGTTCCATCTCTGCATCACCCCCGAAGGTACGCGCTCTCCCAACCCCGACTGGAAGAAGGGCTTTTATTTCATAGCCCAGAAAGCCGGCATACCTATCCTATTATATGGTCTCGACTACGAGCGCCGTCATATCCAGTGTACCAAGACCATTATTCCCAATGGAAACCTGGAGGAACAGATGCGCGAAATCAAGCTCTACTTCAAGGATTTCAAGGGGAAGATTCCGAATAACTTTACGATAGGAGATGTTTCATGAAGAAGTTGTTGACCATCATCACATTTCTGTCTCTGGCATTTACCCTATCCGCACAGTCCTGGGACCATATCAACTACGAGGGTGCTCCCTGGGTGGAGAATATATCCAAGCCCTATAAGGTTTCAAAAGGACTGAACAACCGGCACCTTACCGTCTGGGCCAGTCACGGCCGATATTATGACAACACGAAAGACCAGTGGATCTGGCAGCGCCCCAATCTATTCTGCACTACCGAAGACCTTTTTACGCAGACCATCGTAGTGCCCTACCTCATTCCCATGTTAGAACGGGCAGGAGCTGTAGTCTTCACGCCACGAGAGCGCGACTGGCAGCGCTATGAGGTCATTGTCGACAACGACGACCACCATAACCTGTTCGGCTATCGTGAAGCGGGTTTCCGCCATCCCTGGCAGGATACCGGCATGAAAGGCTTTGCCATCCACGCGGGCCATTACATTGACGGTGAGAATCCGTTTGAGGCTGGTACTGCACGCATGGCAGAGACCACGACCAGCAAGTCGAAGCGCAGCAGCATTATCTACCAGCCTTCCATCCCTGAAGCCGGACGCTACGCTGTCTACGTGAGTTACCAGACTGTTGAGGGCAGTATCGACGATGCCCATTATACGGTATGGCATCAAGGGGAACAGACCGAGTTCCTCGTCAACCAGCAGATGGGCGGCGGCACCTGGGTATATCTCGGCACCTTCGACTTTGACCAGGGCTGCAACGAGTGGAACTGCGTGACGCTCACCAACCAAAGTCGCCATCGTAGTGGTGTCGTCACTGCCGATGCTGTACGCTTCGGAGGCGGCATGGGAAATATTGAACGCGGAGGGAAGGTAAGCGGACTGCCACGATGCCTTGAAGCCGCACGCTACTACTGCCAGTGGGCGGGCATGCCTTTCAGCGTCTACAGCACGAAGAACGGACAGAACGACTATGGCGACGACATCAACGTGCGATCCCTCACAGAGAACCTGCTGGCGGGAGGTTCCTGCTATGTGCCTAACCGCGAAGGACTCCACGTTCCCATAGAGCTGTCGCTGGCTGTCCACAGCGATGCGGGCTACAACAAAGACGGGTGTTCCCTCTATGGGGCATTGGCCATCCACACCACAGAAAAGGATGGCAGCAACCTCTTTAACTGCGGACTGCCACGTTCTATGTCCAGGACACTTGCCAGCAACCTGCTTTCCAATGCAGAGAAGGATCTCCGTGCCCGGTTTGGCATCAGTTGGCCCATACGCGAACTACGCGACCGCAACTACTCTGAAACCCGATTGCCAGAGGTTCCCAGTGCCATCTTCGAGACCATGTCACACCAGAGCTTCCCCGACATGCGCTACGGACAGGATCCCAATTTCAAGTTCACCCTGGCACGTTCCATCTACAAGACCATCTTGCGCTACGTGAACGATGCCCACAACGAGAAATGCGTGGTGGCACCCCTGGCACCTACCCACCTGAAGGTGGAATTCAGTAATCTCAGGAAAGGAGAGGTGCGCCTGTCGTGGCAGCCTACCGACGACCCGCAGGAAGAATCAGCCAAGGCCACGGAATTCATTGTCTATACAGCTACTGGCAGCGGTGGTTTCAACAATGGAGAACAGGTCAGCGGCACCTCCTATACCACACGTCTGAAGCCCGGCGTAGCCTATTCTTTCCAGGTGTCAGCCATCAACCGTGGGGGCGAGAGCTTCACCTCCGAGGTGGTGTCTGCCCTGTTCAACAGCCGTAAGAGTACAACGGTGCTCGTTGTCAACGGCTTCCACAGGTTGTCGTCGCCAGCAGTCATTGACAACGACTCCCTGCAGGGATTCCTGCTTAACAACGATATTGGCGTAACCTTGGGACGGACGGCAGGATGGCTGGGACAGCAGACTGTATTCAGGAAAGACAAGATGGGAGTGCTGGATGCTATCGGATTAGGCTATGGCAACGAGGAACTGGCTGGAAACTTTATCGCTGGCAACGACCTCAACTACATACGCACCCATGCTGAAGCTATCCGTCAGGCAGGCTACTACAACATTGTAAGCTGTTCGGCAGAAGCCCTGCCAACGGTTAATTCCGACGACTACAGTGCCGTTGACCTGATACTCGGCCTGGAGTGTAACGACGGACACAGCCTGCTGCCTTACAAGGCGTTCACCCCTGCCATGCAGACCTGGCTGGCCAGCTATACCCGAGGGGGAGGCAATCTGCTGGTAAGCGGTGCCTACGTGGGCAGCGACATGACCAGCCAGAACGACCAGGTTTTCCTGGAGCGCATCCTCAAGTGCCGCTATGCTGGCAAGGACGAGTCGCAGGAAGAAGAGGTCAACGGCCTGGGCACCACCCTGTCGTTCTACCGTCACCTGAACGAGCAGCACTATGCAGCACAGCATCCCGATATCCTGCAGGCCTGCGACGATGCCATCATCCCCATGGCCTATGCCGATGGCTACGGGGCTGCTGTGGCCTACAACGGCAAAGACTACCGCACGTTTACCATGGGGTTCCCCTTCGAGTGCATCAAGTCGACAGCAGTACAGGCCTCCATCATGAAAGGAATATTAACCTATTTAATAAAATAACACTAAAACCCTTTGAACTATGGCAAAAATCCAAGCAAACTCATCTGGTACCCGAAGCATCGAGGTAAACGAGCAGCACCTGCAGACCATTGAAGACTACCAGTTCTTCAGAGACCTCATCGACTCCAACGGCTATGTCGACGAGGATGTGCTCAACAAACTGAAACTGAACATCCGCTCTATGCTGGAGTCAGAGACAGGGAAAGACAAGCGCCTGCTCGACTTGTGCCTTGACGTCATCTATCACCCTAATATGAAAGCCTATGGCCTGCAGCAGCTCGTCACGCTCTATATCAACTGGAAAAACAGGGGTAACGACGATTTGGGCATGACCACACGTGCCTTCCAGGGGACACCATTCAACTAAAGCCCCACCCAATCCCTCCCAAGGGAGGGATGTAAAATAGTTAAATTATGGCAGAGAATCGGAGAAACAACATATCGCATCAAGTAACCAAACAACCCTCCCTTCGGGAAAGGCTACGGGTAGGCGAGCAAAGCTCGGGAATGGGCTTGGGTGGGCCTCGCTTGACCGACTTTCTGCCAACGACGAAGAAGGAGTTGGAACTACGGGGATGGGATGAAGTGGATGTCATCCTCTTCTCTGCTGATGCCTATGTCGACCATCCGGCCTTTGGGGCAGCAGTGATAGGTCGCACCCTCGAGGCGGCAGGCTTCCGGGTGGCCCTTGTCCCACAACCCGACTGGCACGGCGACTACCGCGACTTCAAGAAACTGGGACGTCCGCGGCTGTTCTTCGGTATCTCCCCTGGCTGCATGGATTCAATGGTGAACAAATACACTGCCGCTCGCAGACTGCGCTCTGAGGATGCCTACAGTCCCGATGGGCGCCATGACATGCGCCCCGAGTACCCCACCATCGTCTATACCAAGATCCTGAAGCAGCTTTACCCTGACGTCCCCGTCGTTTTAGGCGGCATAGAGGCCTCCCTTCGTCGCGTCACCCACTACGACTATTGGCAGGATCGTCTGCGTCCTTGCATTCTCTGCGACTCGGGAGCCGATATCATCGTCTACGGCATGGGCGAGAAGCCGATTATTGAGATAGCCCGCCGACTGTCCGATTCCGCCTCCGTACCTACCCCTGAATCCCAGCCCGTCTCCGTACCTACCCCTGAATCCCAGCCCGCCTCCGTACCTACCCCCGAATCTCAGCCCGTGGCTGACGGTTTTCCCGTCAGCATCCCCCACGACATTCCCCAGACCGTCTATATCTCCTCCGACATCACCCCGGAGCCAGACGACATCGTGCTCCATAGCCACGAAGAATGCCTGCGTAACAAACGCGCACAAGCCGAGAACATCCGCCAAGTGGAGGAACAGTCGAACATGATGCATGCCCAGCGCATCCTCCAGCCTCTCCAGAGCCCCCGTTCCCCAGGGTTCTCCCTGGGGTCGACCGTAGTAGTCAATCCCCCCTACCCTCCGATGACCACCGAGGAGCTCGATACCTCGTTCGACCTTCCCTATACCCGTCAGCCCCATCCCAAGTACAAGGGCAAGTGCATACCTGCCTACGAGATGATCAAGTTCTCGGTAAACATCCACCGCGGATGTTTCGGAGGCTGTGCCTTCTGCACCATCTCCGCCCATCAGGGTAAGTTCATTGCCTGCCGCTCGAAGGAAAGTATATTAAAAGAGGTGAAGCAGATTATCCAGATGCCCGACTTCAAAGGCTATCTCAGCGATCTCGGAGGTCCTTCTGCCAACATGTACGGTATGCACGGTCGCAACCTCAATGCCTGCGAGAAGTGCAAGCGCCCCAGCTGTATCCATCCGCAGATATGCCCCAACCTCAATACCGACCACTCCAAGCTGCTCGATGTCTACCATGCCGTCGATGCCCTTCCCGGCATTAAGAAGAGCTTCATCGGCAGTGGTGTGCGCTACGACCTGTTGCTGCACAAGAGCAAGGACGAGGCTGCCAACCGAGCAGCCAGGGAATACACCCGAGAGCTCATCACCCGCCATGTCAGCGGACGTCTGAAGGTGGCTCCCGAACATACCAGCGACAGGGTGCTCCATTACATGCGCAAACCACCATTCAGCCAGTTCGAGGAGTTCAAGCGCATCTTCGACCGCATCTGCCGTGAGGAGCACCTCAACCAGCAAATCATCCCCTACTTCATCTCCAGCCACCCCGGCTGTCACGAGCAGGACATGCAACAGCTGGCAGCCATCACTCGCCGTCTGGGATTCCACCTGGAGCAGGTGCAGGACTTCACGCCCACCCCCCTGACCATTGCCACCGAGATGTGGTACACCGGCTACGACCCCTACACCCTGGAGCCCGTCTTCAGCGCCAAGACGCCCGAGGAGAAGAAAGCCCAGAACCAATACTTCTTCTGGTACAAGAATCAGTCCCAGCCCTCCCAGAGGCCTCAGAAGTCCCAGTCTCCCCACCCTCATCGGAAATTTAAGCGCTAATTATTTGGTAGTCTCCTAAAAAATACCTACCTTTGCACCCGATTTCCAAAAATCCACGTTGGTTCCGTAGCTCAGCTGGATAGAGCAACAGCCTTCTAAGCTGTGGGTCTTGGGTTCGAGTCCCAACGGAATCACTGTAAAAACTTCGGGAATCCCAGAAGCAACGGGATTCCCGATTTTCTTTTATCCCGATTGCCTCACATATCCACGTGCACAAGCCTTTGGAACCATCTGCACGGTAGAGACTACAATATCTCCCTTGCTATCCACGCACAGGCTTCTGCATCGGCAAGTGGGAACACAGGAGCTTCCTCCGTGTCTTCACGACAGAGCCCATGCACCTGGCTGCACCAGTAGTTATAAATCTATTGCTGCAAAATCTCTCATTATTTGTCTTCCTTGTAATATTTATTCCACATTCTCTTTATCCTACCAGCAAACGCCAAATCGTGGCAGAGGTTTGTAGAATATATGTTCTTTTCTGTTGCAAAGTTACGAAAAGTCGAGCGCAAAACAAAGAAATTGTTTCTTTTTTGTCGAGACCAAGTAACTTCGGCAAAGCCAAAGTTACGAAAAAAATTTGTTAGGCACAAAAAGAGGGAGTGCCAAATAACAAGATTTATTAAAAAACAACGGATTTCACGGATTATACGGATTATCTAAGTTGCTGATGATCAGTCGAGCTTAAATCCGTAAAATCCGTGAAATCCGTTGTGGTTAATGATGACTCTCCTTTTTTTGTCGAGTTCAGAACGTTACAGGGCCGTAGCCCATACACGAGGTCGTGCCAATGGCGGCGAGGGCAGCCGTAATGGCAGCAACGATTGCCTGTAACAGGATTTCCTTCCAAGTCGGTTTTGTTTTGTTCATAGTAGTCTAGTTTAAGTTAGTGCAATCAATTTTTGAACATCGAAAAACACAAAAAGAACGAATATTAAATAATCAGTGAAATCCGTGCAATCCGTTGTTTTTTTTAATTTGTTTAATTCGTGTAATCCGTTTTAATTCGTTGTTTCTTTAAAATCCATGTAATCTGCGTGGTTCCTTTAAAATCAACAGGAACAGGGTTGTTAATCCCTGTCCCCATTGATTCTTGCGCAGCCAAAATTCGTGAAATTCTTCGCAAGCGAAGCGAGCAAGCTCGAGCGCGTGTAATTCGTTGTTTAAAACAATATCTGTGAATTTCCGTTGTTTAAGGCTCCGGCTGGTCCTCCTCGGCGGTGGCGATGCCGTAGGTAGCCAGCGGCGTGCGCTCCTGGTAGCTCTTGCGCTTGCCATCGATGGTCTTGTACTTGGTCTTCACCAGGTCGTGGGCCTCGAACACGCACATGTCCTTCAGGGCTCGCGAGGTGAGCTTGTCGTCCTTCGTGCCCTCGGGCATGAAGCGCAGGTGCACTCCCTCGATCAGGTTCGTCAGATTGGAGACAGCGTCCTCGACGCTCTCTGCGCCACCCTTGGTGGCCTCGATGGTGGGGTAGAAGATGCCCAGTCCGTCGAGCTTCACCGACTGGCCCTGGGTGACCAGCTCCTTCATACAGCTCACGATGTTCTGGAGCACGAGCACCAGCATCTCGTAGGTGGCCAACTTGCCGTGCTCTGCCAGGTGGCGGGCAAAGCCCCTGAGCGACAGCGGTTCCTTAGTCTCAGCCTCGGGGTAGTACATGCCGTAGTACTTCGAGTCGGTAACCTCGTTCTTGCGGAGGTTCACCAGAAAAGTAATCTCATTTCTTGCCATACCGTTTGTAATGTTTTTTATGGTATTAGAAACTCGTTGCGACCAGCTACTCCGGGTGGCCGCCTCCCGCTTTATTTACAGCTACAAAGGTACAAAAAATATCCGAAACCACCAAACTTTTTGGTGACTTTTTTCGCAGAAAAATTATATAAAAGGGAAAGTTCTTCGCTGGGCGAAGCGTCCCTTCGGGTCGAGCGCTTTTTGTGTAATTCGTAGAGCAAAATGACACGAAATAGAGGGAAAAAATGGAAAAAGTTCGATTGTTCGGCTAAAAATGCATACCTTTGCATCGATTTTCTGGACGAGTATATGGATATGACGACTTTCAAGAATATATTAATATGGTAAAATAGGAATCAAAAAACAATGAAGAAATTTTTATTGATGGTCGTAGCCGCCATGATGGCTACAGCGAGTGTGAATGCACAGGAAGAGTATGGCAATGAAATCTCCGTCGCCTATGGTGCCGGTTCCAACACCGATTTAGTCATGTCGGTTGCTAAGGGCGTGTTTACCGGTAAGCAGCTCGACTACTGGGGACCCATCAGTGCTGAGTATTTCCATCGTCTGACGAACACCAACAGATTGGGTCTCGGTGCCGTATTTGCTCTCAGTGGCTGTAAGTGGGACGATACCGGTGATGCCAAGTCGAAGTACTACACCATCATGCCTGCCATCAAGTACAACTGGGCTGTCAAGAAGCATGTCAGCTGGTACTCCAAGGGTGCCGTCGGTATGACAATCGATTCGCAGTCGGGTGGAAGAGAAGACAAGACCGACGTGATGTTCAACTTCCAGGCATCGTTAGTCGGTTTTGAGTTCGGCGGTGCCTTCCGCGGTTTCGTCGAACTTGGTTTCGGTGAACAGGGTATAGCCCTCGCCGGTCTGCGCTATAAGTTCTGACTTTAAGACTATCCATCTTCACCCGCTTTTTGCATCTTTAACGGGGAAAGCAGAGAATAATTGAAAGAAAATGCTTATCTTTGCCGTCGAAATTTGATCCCATTATTCCCATAGTTCCCATTATTCCCATAACTCACATCTTTCCCACTATGCCCACCGATAACAACAGCTTCCTCACCCCCAAAGGCGACTACAAGAACCTCATCGCCTTTCAGAAGTCGGAGTGCATCTACGACATTACCTATTATTTTCTGGAGCATTACCTGCCGAAGATTGGCGACCGCACCGTAGATCAGATGAAGCAGGCCGCACGCTCGGGCAAGCAGAACATTGCTGAAGGTAACGAAACGGGCACGACTTCAATGGAGGCCTGCATCAAGTTAGTGAATGTGGCCAAGGCCAGCCTCAAGGAATTGCAGGAGGACTATGAGGACTATCTGCGCAACCACGGCAACCAGATGTGGGACGTCAACAGCGAGCAGTGCCGCAACGCCCGCCTATGGTGCCGCCAACATTCAAGGACTGAGGATTACCAGCGAGTCTGCCAGCTGCGCGACGACATCACGCTCGCCAACATTGCGCTTGTACTCATCCATCAGACGGACTATCTACTAAAAAAGCTTTTGGAGAAGTTCAAGTCTGACTTCCTCACTAACGGCGGCATCAAGGAACAGATGTCCGCTGCCCGCCGCAACTGGCGCGAAGAACACGGGATGGGGTATCTTAATGGGAGGAATGGGAATCATGGGAACGACGGGAACAATGGCCAACCCAACAGTATCCCGCAGCCAACGACACGTTACCCCAAGAAATAGACTATGACAAACTGGGCAAGTGCAAAAAAGGGACGGTTCCGCCTTGCAGTCCGTTTTGCGCGCATTATTTCTCGCCTTGATACCGCTTCTTGATACTGCGCACATATTGGTCGAGTCCGAAGATGGAGCCGGCGAGGAGGAAGGACTGGGCCACGTAATAGAGGAGGCCTGAGGCGACGTCGTCGATGTGGACGACCTGGTACGCCAC
>JAEEGI010010539.1_pt1 | contig 20057 bp, 10 predicted proteins | sample 8958751 | NCBI WGS metagenome assembly JAEEGI01 (sample SAMN16246545, study PRJNA631951) | gut metagenome | biome: gut microbiome; feature: rumen; material: KS-attached | host: Bos | place: Iran: Karaj | collected 2018-10 | reverse complement strand
GTCCGGCGAAAAAGCCTTTTCTTCAGCTATTACGTAAGAATTCTGCAACGCCGCCGCCTGATACGCTTTCTCGTCGCACGCGATCAGCTTGCCAAAAAGCTCAATTGCCCTTTCGTATTCGCCCGCGTCAGAGTACGCATCTGCCATGTAGTAAAGCATCGCGTGGCTCCACTCTTTCGGGAAGCATTCAATCACTACGCTTATCTGGCGGTAAAGCCACCTAAGACGCTCTTTGTTCGCCGTGTCTTTGTATATAGAGAAAAGAAGCTGCACGGCGGGCTGAAAATCTTCTTCCATGTTGAAATTAATAAGAGTGTATTCAAGGACAGCCGCAGCTTCATCGCGTCTGTCGCAGTTGTCCAGTGAAAATGCGGCATAAACGAGAAGGCTTCGTTTAGAAAAATCGTACCCGCCGCGCGCACCTGTTGCAGACGCACCAAGGTCGCCGGTGACGCTGGCTTCCGTACCGGACGAAGCCGCCGCAGAATTGTCGCTTATAAGAGCCAGCGCGTTGTAGAACGCCCCGCAAGATGCCTCGTAGTTCTGCAGACGGTAGTATGCCATTCCCTGCCAATAAGCGGCATCAGCATTGGTGGCGGCAACAAACTCAAAATCTTTTATTGACTCTGTATAGCGCGAAAGACGGAAAAAGCTTTTTCCGCGTATAAAATGAACTCTGTCCGCAAACTGTGAGTGCGGAAAATCAGATAAGAATTTTTCAGAAAGTGTAAGTACGGTCGGATAATACCCGGAGTCATACGCGGACGAAAGACGCGTATAAAGCTGAGAGTCTGTCTCTGCCGCGCAAAGAGGTAGCACAAGGCTTATAACAAGTAAAAATGATACTAAAACACGTTTCATAATATGCCACGAACGGATTCGGTTTATCGCGGTAAGAACTGCTCAGAGGACTGAATTCTTACGAGCTGGATAAAATCAGAACCGTAATCTTTCATAAAATCCTCAATTTTCATTTCTTTTCCGTCAATAAACGCAGCAACGGAAAACTTACCGTTCCTGTCAAAAGCAGGGAAAAATGCCGCGCATTTATTATACACCACAAATTCCGCTCCGTCATTAACTATGTGACGTATCGCTCCTAAATAAAAACGTCCCGGTTCTGTAACAGCCAAATAGTAGAAAATCGACTTAAGCATAGAGATTTTGAAACCGGCATTTTCTATGTACGCACCGTTAAACGGAGCCGAATTAAGCTGTACTCCGGACGTTTCGTATTTATAATCTCTTCCAGAATATATAGACACCATAGCCGTCGCAAGGTTACGAGTCCAATCGAGCGCGAGCGTCGTATCATATTCTTTAGACTTTGTTTCAGCAACACTGCCTGTTTTAAGCTCTTCTGTCTGTTCCACAAGAGGTTCAAGGATAATTCCGCTTCCAGAAATCCGGCGTACAAGGCCGTCTACAATCCATTTTACGAATCCTGCGCTGCTTACATAAAGCGTATTCTCATCTCCGCCGGGAACATTTACGGAGTTACCGGTCTTTATGGAAACAAGGTTTCCCATCTCATCATAAGCAACGTCATCAACCAAACGGAAACGCGGCAAATTCTCACGGATAACACCGGTCATCTGCAAAGTGTCGCTATAAAGAGAAGAATAGAACGAGGATGTAGCCCACGGAACTACAAGCTTTATAAGTGACAGAACATCGTCAATGCTCATGTCATAAAAATATTCAAGCGGGATTCCGACAGGAACGTCTTTTGCAGCATACTCACCAAAAACCATAACATCCGCAAGCGATTTTTCGGACGGAACAGTGCTGCTTCTTCTGAACTGAAGGAAAACTTCTGTGTTTACATCAAAATAATAACGGATTTTAACAGGCTCGCCAGTCTTTGCATCCTTAAAAAGAATCCAAGAACCCGGAGATTCGGAAAGATACAGCTTTCTTTCTGTAACTTCAACGCCGGAATTTGAATAAATCTCGACTTTCTCGACTTTTCCGGGAGCAACGACGATAGCGCACTGATTCCCGTAATCTTCAACGCTGACTTGGAAATAAGAGCCGTCCATGCTCTGAATCACTTCCGCTTCTTTAGTCCGCAACACCGGAACAGGAACTTCGAACCACGATTCTATGATTCTTCCACGAAGCTCGCTGGACTCAGGAATATCGATGATATCCTGAGCACCGGCAGTCAGGCCGATAAAAAGCGACAACAAAACAAGAAACGATACATATACTCTTTTATGTTTCATCCGGATGTTTTCCTAGCGGCGCATTCGCCAGCAAAAGCTTAAGCCTGTTCAGCTGATTTACCTCGCTGGAGCCTGGGTCGTAGTCTATAGCAGATATATTGGCTCCCGGGTATCTTCGCCGAAGTTCCTTTATCATGCCTTTACCGGTAACATGGTTAGGCAGACAAGCGAACGGCTGTACACATGCAATTGACGGAACTCCCTCATTGATGAGCTCCACCATCTCTGCTGTAAGAAACCATCCTTCGCCCGTAATGTTACCAAGTTGGACAATATCATTTACGCCTTTCATCAAATCATAGATTGATGACGGCGGTTCAAAGCGGCGGCTCTTGCGCAGACACTTCTTGATGTAACGGCGGTAAAGCTCCATTCCCCATACAAGAAGCCGTGCGTTGCGCTCCGTTTTCTTTGGGAAGGCAAGCTTTTCGTGGCGGAAAATACCTGTGGAGAACGTGTAGAAAAGGAAGTCCGCAAGGTCCGGGACAACGCACTCCGCGCCTTCGCGCTCGATTGTGCCGAAAATGTCGTTGTTCGCTGTCGGGTGGAACTTAACAAGGATTTCACCAACAACGCCGACGCGCGGCTTTTTAACCGGCAAAAGCGGCATACTGTCAAAATCTTTAACAATACCGCGGATAAGGCGGTGGTATGTGCCAAGAGTAGGATGCTTCAGTTTTGTCTGAATGCGTCCGTTCCACTTCTCGTAAAGCGCGTTCGCCTCGCCGGGATTCGCCTCGTACGGGCGCGTGCGGTACAACACGCGCATAAGAAGGTCGCCGAGCATAACAGCCATAAGAGCGCGGTTAAGCAGCGGCAAAGTAATCTTAAAGCCAGGGTTCTTTTCAAGTCCCAATGCAGAAAGCGAAACAACCGGGATTTTGCTCAAGCCCGCGTCGTTCAGCGCGCGCCGGATAAACCCGATATAGTTCGTGGCGCGGCAACCGCCGCCTGTCTGCGTAATCATAAGGCTTACGTGGTCAAGGTCGTATTTGCCCGATTTAAGGGCTGCCATCATCTGACCGGCAACAATAATAGACGGATAGCATGCGTCGTTGTTTACGAACTGAAGTCCAGTCTCTACAGCGAGCGCGTCAACGTCCGGCAGAACCTCGAAATTGAAGCCAGAATACTGGAACGCTTTCTGAATAAGCCTGAAATGGATAGGAGACATCTGCGGCGCGACAATCGTATGCGTCGCTTTCATCTCTTTTGTAAACACCTGACGCGTATATGCCGCAGAACGTATTTCCGGTTTCTGCCGGTTCCGCTCGCGTTCTTTTACGGCGGCTATAAGGCTTCGGATGCGGATGCGCACCGCACCAAGGTTCGAGCCTTCATCAATCTTAATGAGCGTGTACATGCGGTGCTTTGAGGAAAGGATTTCCTCAACTTGATCGGCAGTAACCGCATCAAGTCCGCATCCGAAGCTCGTAAGCTGGATAAGTTCCAAGTTCGGCATTCCGGACGTGAATGCCGCCGCCCGGTAAAGCCTGTTGTGGTATGTCCACTGGTCAACGATGCGGAGCGGACGCTCTATCGCGCCAAAGCTTGCAACGCTGTCTTCCGTGAAAACAGCGATACCAAGGCTCGTTATCATTTCCGGGATACCGTGGTTAATTTCCGGGTCCAAGTGGTACGGGCGGCCGGAAAGCACTATACCGTTTAAGCCGCGCCTGATAATAGTCTCAAGGGCTTCCTCACCCTTCGCTTTCACTTCCTGACGGAACTTTTCTTGTTCTGCCCAAGCAGCGTCAACGGCTTTGTTTATTTCTTCCTGCGAAATATTGAACTTCGGGCCAAGCTCTTCGTAAAGACGAACAGCCAGGCGCGGCTTGTCGTAAATCGGCAGGAAAGGGTTCATAAAAGTGATGCCGGAGTCTTGCCGCAGCGCGTCAACGTTGTTTCTAAGAACTTCCGGGTAACTCGTTACGATAGGACAGTTGTAGTGGTTTCCAGCGCCGGAATCTTCCTGCTGCTCGTATGGAGCGCAAGGGTAGAAAATGAATTTGATGCCCCAGTTGAGCAAAGCCTGAATATGACCGTGCGATATTTTGCCGGGGTAGCAGACAGATTCGGAAGGAATCGTCTCCAAGCCAAGCTCGTACACGCTGCGGCTGGAGCGCGGAGAAAGTCTTACGCGGAAGCCAAGCTCTGTGAAGAACGTGAACCACAGCGGGTAGTTTTCGTACATGTTCAGGACGCGCGGAATACCGACATCGCCGCGCGGCGCGTCTGCCGCGAGCAACGGCTTGTAGCCGAAAAGCCGCTTGTATTTCCAGTCGAAAAGGTTCGGAATGTCAGCACGCTCTGCTTTGTCCGCAACGGCTGTTTTCTCGGCATTTCCGGCATCAACAGTCTTTGCGTCGCCTTCCTGTTGTTCCGCGCCGCGCTCACAACGGTTGCCTGTTATAAAGCGGCGCTTTTCATCGCCTGTCGTGAATGTGTTTATCGTAAGAAGACAGTTGTTCTGGCAGCGTCCGCAGCGGCGGAGCTCCAAATCAACATGGAAATCTTCAAGTTCTTTAAGCGTCGCAAGCCCGGTTTTTGCCGTACTGCGGACAGCTGGCGGCATTTCGCGCCACTGGTCGCGCGCGATAAGTGCGGCACCGTATGCGCCCATAAGACCCGCCACATCCGGGCGGAAAACGTTTACGCCGGCAATTTTCTCGAACGCGCGCAAAACCGCGTCGTTGTTGAAAGTACCGCCCTGAACGACAACCTTTTTGCCGATATCAGATGCTTTTCTAAGCTTGATAACCTTGAAAAGCGCGTTTTTAATAACTGAATAAGAAAGACCGGCAGAAATATCGGCGACTGTTGCACCCTCTTTCTGAGCCTGCTTTACGCGGCTGTTCATAAAGACGGTGCAGCGGCTTCCCAAGTCGATAGGATGCTCGGCGAGCAATGCCTTTTTGCTGAAATCCTGAACGCTCATACCGAGCGAGCGCGCAAAGTTGTCAAGGAAGCTTCCGCAACCGGAAGAACAAGCTTCGTTAAGCTGGATATTCGTAATCGCACCGTCTTTCATGCGCAAACACTTCATGTCCTGACCGCCAATATCAAGCAAAAACTCGACCCCCGGAACAAAGAAGTCAGCCGCGCGATAGTGCGCTATAGTCTCTACTTCACCGGCATCCGCATTGAGAGCGGCTTGGAAAAGAGCCTCGCCGTAGCCGGTAGAAACTGTGCGCGCAATGTAAACATTCTGCGGAAGTTTGTGATACAAGTCTTTAAGAACGCGAACCGCAAGCTCGACAGGGTTTCCTGCGTTAACGTCATAGAAACGCCAAAGAATACGTCCCTGCTCGTCGATAAGAACAGATTTTGTCGTTGTAGAACCTGCATCAAGACCGAGAAAAACAGGACCTGTCGCTTCATCAAGGATACCGGCTGCGGCTTTCTCCGCAGAGTGGCGTTTCTGGAACTCCGCCAGCTCGTCCTCGTTTTTGAAAAGCGGATCAAGACGCTGAACCTCTGTCATTTCAGCATCTACAAGACTTTTAAGAGCTTCTTTAAATTCAGCGGCTGTACGGAAAACGTCAGTTTCCTCAGACGGATTTATGCACGTATAAGTCCGCTCGGCGGAGTATGCGGCACCGGCGGCAACAAAAAGCTGGGAATCTTCCGGCACAAGAACAGCTTCGTCAGGAAGTTTGAGCGTAACGATGAACCTGTGCCGCAGCTGGTCCAAGAAATGAAGCGGACCACCCAGAAACGCCACGTTTCCGCGAATCGGCTTACCGCAAGCAAGCCCAGAAATCGTCTGGCTTACAACAGCCTGGAAAATAGAAGCCGCAATATCCTCGCGGCGTGCGCCTTCGTTTATCAGCGGCTGAATATCAGTTTTGGCAAAAACGCCGCACCGTGCCGCTATCGGATAAATAGTCGTAGCACCGGCCGCAAGCTCATTAAGACCGGACGCATCCGTTTCAAGAAGAGCCGCCATCTGGTCGATGAAAGCACCTGTACCGCCGGCACAAGTACCGTTCATGCGCTGCTCAACGCCACCTGTAAAATATGTAATCTTGGCATCTTCACCGCCAAGCTCTATAGCAACATCTGTCTTTGGGATTATCTTCTGAACAGCCGTCGTTGAAGCGACAACTTCCTGAATGAAAGGAATCGTAAGCCACTGCGAAACGGCAAGACCGCCCGAACCAGTTACTTTGACGCTTACCGTCTGTTTTTCGCCGTACTCGCACTTCTGCTCAATCGCTTCAAGCGCGCGCGTAACAACCGCGATAATCGTACTGCGGATATCCGCTCTGTGCCGCTCATATTCGCTGTAAATAACGGAATCGTCATCAGCAAGAACGACAACTTTAACAGTCGTCGAACCTACATCTATACCCATCCGAACAGGAACAATATCTACATCAGCTTTTTCTTTAAGAACTATCATCTGTACCTCAGTTAATTGGACAAATCCCGGAGAAAATTGTTTCACTCCGCAAGTTTGCCCTCAAATCCACAACGGGAAACCTGCCCCGCCGGAACATAAATAAAGTTATATTTGCTAGTAAAATGAAAATTTGTCTTATTATATAAGATTCAGATGTCAATTACAACCTGACAGATATTTTTCAGGGCCTGCAACGTAAAGGTCGTTTCCTTGTGTGTCTATTACGACAGTGAGCGGCATGTCTTTTACTTCAAGCTTTCGGACGGCTTCGCAGCCCAAATCTGGCCATGCGATAATTTCAACACTTTTGATGCTTTCCGCCATAACAGCTCCGGCTCCGCCGACCGCTCCAAGATACACAGCTTTATTCTTTACAATGGCATCTTTTACGGCTTGATTGCGTTTACCTTTGCCAATCATTATTTTGTTGCCAAGATCAAGTAGAAGCGGACTGTACTTGTCCATTCTGCCGCTTGTTGTCGGGCCGGCGGAGCCGATAACTTCACCAGCTTTTTCCGGCGTGGGACCGACGTAGTAAATTGCGCTGCCTTTCAGGTCGAACGGCAACGGCTCGCCGCGCTCATACGATTCGAAAAGCCGCTTGTGAGCCTGGTCGCGCGCCGTGTACACGGTTCCAGAAAGCAGAACGGTGTCGCCAGCGCGGAGCGTTTCAAGTTTTTCAAGGTCGCCGGCACAAATTGGCGTTGTAATTTTATATTCCATAAAAGTTTCCTTAAGGTGATTAAGCTAACGCGCGCCCGGCACTGCGTGCGGCGCAAGACTCGCCAAAAGCGGCGCACACCGCGAGCAACCCCCTCGCGCTCACTACAGCACCACGCTGGCGCGGCGCGTAACATGACAGCTTACGTTCACCGCCACCGGCATTCCCGCAACGTGCGTCGGCAAAACTTCAACAGCGAGCCCAAGACACGTCGTCTTTCCCCCGAATCCCTGCGGTCCCGTACCAAGCTTATTTATAGCCGTAAGAAGCTCTGCTTCCAAATCGGCGTAGAACGGATCTGCATTTTTCACGTTGAGCGGACGCATCAAAGCTTTTTTTGCAAGGGCAGTAACTTTATCGAACGTACCGCCGATGCCGATTCCCAAAACAACCGGTGGGCAGGGATTCGGGCCTGCGAGCCGAACTGTTTCAAGAACAAAGCCTTTTATGCCTTCCAAGCCGTCCGCGGGTTTAAGCATAGCCACACGGCTCATATTCTCGCTTCCAAAGCCTTTCGGAAGCACTGTCAGCTTTATTTTGTCGCCGCTTACAAGATGAGTCGTTATAAACGCAGGCGTGTTGTCCTCGGTGTTACCGCGCCGCACAGGGTCTTTTACGATGCTTTTTCTAAGAAAGCCTTCCGTATAGCCCTTGCGCACGCCGGCATTCACCGCCGCCTCAAAATCTCCGTTAATGTGGACATCCTGCCCAATTTCCGCAAAAACACAAGCCGCGCCAGTGTCCTGACAAACCGGGATTTTACGAGACTTTGCAATTTCCAAGTTTTTTTCGAGCAGCCGTAAAGTATCTGCGGCGGCGGGAAAATCTTCCGTTCCAACAGCTGAATGAAGAGCTTCCACAACATCTTCCGGCAGTTCCAGATTCGCCTTTATGCAAAGCTTGCTTACGGCTTCCGTAATCTCTGCTGCGTCAATCTCGCGAATCGCGCGACCAACGCGAGCATTCTGCCCATCACAGCAACTCATACGCGCGCGACTCCGCTCTTAACCGCCGCCTCAGCAACTGCTTTCGATACAGCCGCAACAACTCTTTCATCAAACGGCGACGGAATAACATACTCTGGGCAACGCTCTTTATCGCTAACAAGGTCAGCAATCGCGTAAGCTGCCGCAATCTTCATCTCATCGTTTATATCTCTTGCGCGAACACTGAGCGCACCTTTGAAAATGCCTGGGAAACCAAGCACGTTGTTAACTTGATTCGGATAATCGCTTCTTCCGGTCGCAATAACTTTTGCACCAGCTTCTTTCGCTTCTTCCGGGTAAATCTCTGGGTTCGGGTTTGCCATTGCGAACACAATCGCATCTTTCGCCATCGTCTTGACCATATCTTTTGTAAGGCAACCCGGTTTTGAAACACCGATGAAAACATCAGCGTCTTTTACAGCATCTTTCAGCTCGCCTTTCACTCCGCGCGGATTTGTGTTCTTTTCGAGCCACTGCTTGTGACTTCCAGCACTTCCGCGACCATCGTAAATAACACCCTTCGAGTCGATAGCAACAATATCCTTAACGCCGACAGTCATCAGCATCTTGATAATAGCCGTTCCCGCCGCTCCAGGGCCGTTCAGAACGACACGAATTTTTGACATTTCCTTGTTAACAACGCGGAGCGCGTTTATAAGAGCCGCCGTAACAACTATCGCGGTTCCGTGCTGATCATCGTGGAAAACCGGAATATCAAGCTCTTTACGGAGCCTGTCCTCTATCTCAAAGCACTCTGGGCTTTTTATATCTTCCAGATTTATTCCGCCGAAAGTAGGTGCAACAGCCTTGCAGAATGTGACAACTTCATCGGGAGTATCCGCCTTGATAACGAGCGGGAACGCATCAACCCCAGCAAACTCCTTAAAAAGAATGCACTTACCTTCCATAACAGGAAGACCAGCTTCCGGTCCGATGTTTCCAAGTCCAAGAACCGCCGTTCCGTTCGAGATAACGGCAACTGTTCTGCTTTTCAGCGTGTATTTGTATACATCATCTTTATTTGCATTAATTTTGCGACACGGTTCCGCAACACCTGGCGTATATGCCGTAGATAAATCATCCCTCGTCTTTACTGGAACACGGCTTACTGTTTCAAGCTTGCCGCTGTTTTTCTCGTGCATTTCAAGAGAAAGCTCGTCGTAATTCATATATTACCCTCGATTTTAGGAAATGTGCGACGTGAGCGCAAAAACTCCGCAAAACTATATCGCTCACGGCAACCTTATACTACTGATAATAACCGACAATTGCAATGAATAATTGCACAGTGTGATATAAAATGATATTATCCATGTTGTCTTATGGAAGAAAACGAATCGAAAATCGCACAAACAGAGGGTTCCGCGCAATCCGCCGCTTCCGCAGCCAACAAAAAATCGCTTGTACGCTCCGGATTAAGTCTTTCTTTTTTAACGCTTCTCTCACGCATCCTAGGCCTTATCCGCGAAATGACGAAAGCCGCGTTTCTGGGCACGTCTTTCCTTGCCGATGCATTTACATTCGCGTTCCAGCTGCCAAATCTTTTCCGCCGGCTTTTCGCAGAGAACAGCATTTCAGTCGCGTTTATCCCGACTTTCAAGAGTTACATCGAACAGGAGCAGGCTGACCCCGCAAAAAAACAAGAAACAAAAGAGTTTCTTAAAGCGACTTTCACGCTTATCTCGTTTTTGACGACGGTTTTCACGCTGCTCGGCATTCTGCTTGCTCCGCTTATAACGCCTTTTTTCACCGAAAGCACCGACCCGGAACTCGTTTCCGAAATGGCAGTTCTTACGCGCATAATGTTTCCGTATCTTATTGTCATTTCTATAGCGGCATTTTTCCAGGGCATTTTGAACGGCATGAAGATTTTCGCACCGTCGGGTTTTACGCCAGTGCTGTTCAACCTTATCGTCATCTTGGCAAGCTATATTCTTTCACCATATACAGTTAACCCAGCGCGCGCCATGGCGATAGGCGTTATTTCCGGTGGCTCGGTACAAGCTTTGTTCCAACTGCCGTTCGTTCTTAAAAACCGCCGGACAGTTCAGTTTACGTCGCTCAAAAAGGCGTTTACGAATCCCGGAACACGAAAAGTTTTACGGCTTGTTGCACCGACAATCTTCGGAATGGCAGCTTATCAGCTGAACGACCTTGTTTCTATGTGGCTCGCCGGAAACGCAGGCCCCGGAATTCAGTCGAGTCTTTCCTACTCTCTCCGCTTGCAGGAGCTTATCCTCGGTATATTCGCCGTATCTGTCGGTACGGTAATTCTGCCCGACCTTACATCGTTTGCGGATAAAAAACTCGACAAAGAGTTCAACGACCTGCTTCTTTCTTCAATTCGGATAATCACGCTGATTGCCATTCCGGTGACGTTCTTCGCGATGTCGTTCAGCGACAACATAATCAGGCTTGTGTACAAGTCGAAAAACTTCACCGAAGAGTCCGTTATGCTTACGAACAACGCGTTTTTGTTCCACATGACGGGTCTTTTCTTTATCGCTGTGAACAGGATAATTTCACCGGCGTTCTATGCGAAGAAAAACACGAAGTCGCCGACGATTGCAGGTATCGTCTGTTTCGCCGCAAACATGGCGATTGCCGCCTGTCTTGCAAAGCCGTTCCAAGGCGGTGGAATTGCACTGGCGCTTTCGATTGCGAGCGCAATAAACACGATTGTGCTTTTTATCTTTATGAAAAAAGATAAAATAGCGGATGCGAAACTTATGATAAAGGGCACAGTCTTGTATGTCCTTCGCATTTTGCTATTCTCGGTCGTGGCAACGGCTGCAGCATATCTGGTAAAGAAGCCTGTTTTCGCGCTTTTTAACACAGGAAACCGCTTCATTGACCAAGGCGCACTGCTTATAATATGCGGACTTGCGTTTGCGGCGGTGGGCGTACTGATGCTCGTGATTACAAAAGATCCGCTTGTTGCAACGATTTGGCAACGATTCGGGCGGAAAAAATAATAAATTTATAAAGAGAGGATTGTGGTTTTATAATGTAAATTACTATAACTTATGATTTGTTTTTGAGTTTCGGTATATTTGCTTGATAATTGACCTGTGGGACGCAGACAAAAATCAGGGGACGCTACGAGCACAGCTCTTCGCGAGACTCACTAAAAACAGTCCACCGGACTGTTTTTGCCCTGCTTCGCAGTGCCGTTCCCTACCTTTTAAGGGCTTCGCAACGAGCGCAACGCGCGAAGTTTCCAGCGGTTGCCATGATTTTTGTCGTCGCTGGGACCCGCAGGTCAATTAAAAATCACATTTTTGAAAAATCTATATTCATCATCTTATAGGAGAAACAAAATGAAAACACAAAACGAAATGACAGCGATATACAAAAAACGCCGTGCCGATTTTGCGACATGGCTTGCACAGCAGGGAACAGGCGCAATGATTTTCATAGATGCAGAGGAGCACCGCTCGCCTGCAATCCGATATTTTACAGGTCATCCGTCGGACGCAGTTCTTTGCCTTGCTGTTGACGGCTCTTCCGTGCTTATTCCGTGGGACGAGATTCTTGCAAGCAAAATTGCTAACGTAGACTTTATTATTCCGTACACACGCTATGAGCGTCAGGACGTAAAAGCCGCCGCCGGAGCTTTGAAAAAACTTAAGGTTCCAGCCAATTCGCGCGTAGAAATTCCAAGTTTTACGCCTTACCCGAATTTCTTGAAATTCGTTGACGGACTTTCTGAGTACGATGTTATTTGCCGCGAGAATGGTGGTGAGGAACAAGCCGCCAATATGAGGGCGATAAAAGACGAATACGAGATTTCATGCATTGAGAAAGCGGCAGAAATTACGGACAAGCTTATAGATACAATAGAAGCCGGAGTTAAGGACGGCACTATAAAGACAGAGATGGATGCCGCGCTGCTTATTGAACGCGAGTGTCGTGCGGCGGGCTGTGAAGGTACTGGCTTTGACACGCTGGCGGCAGGACCGGCAAGAAGTTTTGGCATTCACTGTTTTCCTAATTACACGGCGGGCGAGTTCCCGGCACAAGGCCTTTCGATACTCGATTTTGGCGTTATCTACAACGGATACACAAGCGATGTCACGATTACAGTGGCGAAAGGTCCGCTTACAGAAGCACAGGAAAAGCAGCTCGCGCTTGTTCAGAAAGCGTATGACGAATGTTTGAGCCTTTATGCTAAAGACGTACCGATAAAAGCCGCCTCACAAAAAGCGGATGACGTTTTCGCAAAAGCAAAGCGGGTAATGCCGCACAGCTTGGGACACGGAATCGGATTGGAGTGTCACGAGGCTCCCGGAATAAGGCTTCGCGCGCCGCAGGAAAGCGTTTTTAAGCCCGGCATGGTTGTAACACTGGAGCCGGGTCTTTACGACGACGAGATTGGTGGCTGCCGCCTTGAAAACGATATCCTGATAACGGAAGACGGCAACAAAGTCCTGACCCACGCCCGCATCATCCGGATATAGTGACAAGATTATTGTGCATTCTAAGTAAACAACGACATTCTTTATGATATTGCGTAGCTGGCAGATTCCATGTGTAGAAAGTAATACCGACAGATTTATATTTGTATGCCGATGAGTGGGACGCAGGGAAAAAATAGGGAGGCTCCCGTGAGGGAAGGTCCCTGTTTTTTCCCGTTGCTGGGACCCGCTCATCGGCATATAAGGATGATGAATTAAGTGTGTCGGTATTACTTTTCGGTCTGCTTAATAATCTTGTCAACTTCCTTGCCGAGTAGCCACGACTGCGACGCGTCCGGCAAGCTTTTTATAAGCGTACGCATATACGTCATTGTTTTAAGCAGACTGGGCTTATTATCGCTTTTCATGCCCGCGATTCCGCCGGTCTTCCGTATAGCCGATGCCGCAGAAAGCAACCCCGGTTTTCCCGAAAGTCGCTCAATAACGTAATCGAGCTTAAGTTTATTAAGACTGTTGAAGAACGCGTCTTTCTGCACTTGCGGCAAACTTGAGCTAAGCGTCCGCAAAGTTTTGAACATATCTGCGGCATCGCGGAAATCTTTCTTAACAGGTGCGTTCACAACATTCTGGAGTGCGTCACTAACAAGATTCATTGTTGTTTTCTCATCCCTATGAAGATTCTCTTCATTACTCGGTGCTGCTTCAAACTGAGGTTCCTCGGCGGAATCGCGGGACTCACGCTCGTCGGCAAAATCCGGCTCCGCAACATCTGACGGCTCGCTTTCGCCAGACAATGGCTCATCAAAACTCGGCTCTTCAGAAGCTGGTTCGGCATCCGCCTCAGGCAGTTCTTCATCAAAAGCTGGTAAATCTGCTTCAGGCTCTTCCTCAGACGGCTCTTCCGCGAAATCGGGTTCATCCGCATCAGTCCCTTCAGCTTCTGCTTCTTTCGCTTCAGGCTCGACGGCTTCCTGCGCCTCTGGCTCTGCTTCCATCGGGATATCTTCATCCGGCATCAGCATTCCGTCTCCCGGCTCCACATCCTCTTCGTAGAAAGGCTGTTCTTCTTCCGGCTCGCCGCCAAAAGCATCATCAGTATCTTCCGGCTCGCCAAACGCATTGTCCGCGAAAGGCTCACCAATATCATCATCAGCTGGAGCTGGTTCCTGCATTTCTGGCAGCGGCACATCAGGATCAGCCTCAAATCCGCTGTCCATAAGATCCGGGCTTTGTTCCGGAACCATATCAGGCTCTGCTTCAAAAGGCATATCCGGCGCAGACTCCAGTTCTGGCGCAGGTCTCGGCGGATATGAAGGCTCCTCCGGGTATGGCGGCTGCCTCATCTGTGGCTGCTGCGGCGCAGGCTCTTTTCGCGGAGCTGCCGGGTACTGCTGTCGCTCTGGATAAGGCTGTGGCTGCACAGGGTACTGCGGCGGGTACTGTATCGGTTGCTGCTCTTCTTCAAAAGTATCTTCCTCAAAATCGTCTTTTTCGAACGGAGAACCAGATACATCAAGCATTTCATTTTCTTCTGAAGGCGAATATTTTGGCGTGTAGTTATAATCGAGCGGATTGAAATCCGTATCATCATCGGAACCGGGCGACGCTTCAAAAGGCATATCTTTCGGCATAAGGTCGGATTTATCAAGCGTTTCTTTGCGGTCGTCATACTCTTCCGACTGAAAATCAATAGGAGAATCTTCTTCCATTATCAAATTGGAGAACTCATCTTCCATCTCAAGATTTTCGTTGTCTTTGTATTCAAGTTTCAAAAGCTCGTCAAAATCTATGTTGTCATAGGCATCAATATCCTGGCCAACAGAATCGTCTTCGGGCTGCTGTCCTTCGGCAACGGACTGTTTTGCCATATTTTCCACAGAATTCTCATACAGACGGATTTTTTCTTTCAGTTCTTCAGGCGTTTCATCACCGTTTGAATCAGAAAGAAGCTCCGACATATCTGCCGTCTGCTTTTTGTTTGTCTCCGCAAATGCGCCAACTCTTGAAACAGCTTCCGCAACACGGCCGTTTCCGCCGTCTTTGTCCAGAATCTTCTTGAAAACATCAAGCGACTCGTCGTATCGCTTCTGCTCTTCGTAAATGTCGCCCAGCGTACACAAAGCCTCGGCGTTATCGGCTTGCTTTTCAAGATACTTGTGCATGTAGTCTTCAGCGTTGGCATAATCACCCATGCGTTTGAACTGCAACGCCGCATCCCATAGGAAATTGACATAGCCCGGCTTTACCTCGCATATACGCTTGAAACAGCCGTGCGCTTTATCCAGCTTTCCTGCGCGGATAAAGTACTGTGAAAGCAAATTCAAAACTTCTGGATTATCGGGTGCTTCCGTCCGCTCTTTGTTCAAAAGCTCGCCGGCATCCTTCAGTTTTCCCTGGTTGATAAGAAGCTGTATTTTTCTGCGTGAAAGCTCATTCTCTGCGACAGAGTTTTCTTTCATGCGTTCAAGAAGATTGTAGGCTTCGTCGTAACGGTTTTCTTTTTCGTAAACGCGCTCCAACCGGCCCATAACGTTACTGTCGGTAGGGCGTTTTTCAAGGACAGAGCGATAAATAGATTCTGCCTCGTTGTAGTTTCCGCGCTTCACGTAAAGCCTTCCCTGCGTAACCATAAGGTTTATGTTTTCAGGGTTTATTTTTAACGCCTGGTTTATAAGCTCCTGTGCGTCCGGGAAATCTCTTTCCTGAATATAAAGCTCCGCAAGTCCGTTCATCGCGTCTGGCCAACCCGGTTTTGCGCGAAGCGCGTTCTCGTAAGAGTTGCGTGCTTCATCGAACTTGCCCTGAGCAAGGAAACTTAACGCTGAGTTATAGTGCAGGACGGGATGGTTCTGGTCAACCTGAAGACCTTTCCAATATGTCTGCAAAGCTTTCTTGTGGTCACCGCGCTTCGCATAAATCGCACCAAGATGATTGTAAGCAAGAACATCGCCGGGGTTATCCTCTATGACGGCTGTAAAACATTCCGCCGCCTCGTCGTATTTTTCCATGAGTTTGTATGTAAAGCCCATGTTATATTTAACTTCGCTGCTGTCTTTCAGCTTAAGGGCGCGGTCAAGAACTTTAATGGACTCATCGTATTTTCCAAGCCTGCGGAACACACCGCCAAGGCTGTTCAAAGCTTCAAAATTAGCGGGATCAATTTTCAGAACGCCAACGTACGCGCCTTCCGCGCGGTTGTCCTGCCCCGCTTTCACATACGTTGAGCCAAGTTTCAGAAGTACATCCTTGTTTGTAGGATCCTGCGCAAGAACAGTTCTATAAAGACGGGCAGCCAGGGTAAAGTCCCTGGCAAGAAGAGCAGAATCAGCCCTGTTCAGAGTAAAATTGTTTTTCATATTGCTCATAGTCCACTCACTGTCTTTTACGGTACATCGGTCGTGCATAGACTTCCGTGGACAATTGTCCAATTATTTCGGGAGACGATGCAGAAACTCCTGCCACTGCAAAATAGTATATTTTTCCGTTCTCAAGACCGGTTATTTTAATGCTTGTCTTTTTGCCAACATATATCGGCGAGCTGCCCTCTGCGGCATCGTTTCCTAAGTATTCGCCGGGGCGTTTTCCGTAATAGACTATATAACCCGCTGTGTTGCTCTTGCTGTTACCAGCTGTTCCAGACCAAGAAAGCTCCACGTAACCGTCGCCTGCGACGGCGCGGATATCATAAGGAGTTACAGGAAGTTCGTACTCGCTGTATGTTACCGTGAATTCCGACACTGACGGAGATACGGAGCAAGCGCCGTCGGGATACAAGTCGGCGGCGAGCTGGAACCATACGCCGTTCACATTTTCAAGCGTTTCGCCCGGCGTGAACGGCTTCCATTCAGGCTGCGTCTCCGTCCAGTCGAACGGAGATTCAGATGACCGCACGTAATATTCGACCCAAGTTTGTGCAGGAACGGTTGCCAGTGCATCAACAGAAAGAACTTCTGCTCCGTTCTTTCCCAGCGTGAAAAGGTTTGTCTCAAAGCGGCCACCGTCTTCCGGGTACAGAAACGCCGCGTTCTCGTTTTTGTCGCAGTTCCGCCGGATGCAGAAGTTGTCGAGCCAGCCTGTATAAGACGGGCAGATATTCAGCGTCGCCGGGACACCCAAGTGTGCTTCGAATACGGTACCGCGCTCTGACTCGCTGTCAGTGACGAAACGCACATCTTCCGTAATCCCGTTCATTTTGTACTCAAGCATGCCTGTCTCTGCATCAAACGAAATTTCGTGATGCGTCCAAGTTCCCGGAATGAGCGGAGTCGTTCCCATGAGCATATACGAAGAGTTTTCTTCTGTCATAATATCAAAGACATTCGTAAAATCCCAACGCATACGGCTTCCGTACACTGTTGCGGAAATATTCTGATAAAGTGAATAGCTTTCAAGATTTCGTGACGAACGCCATGAAAAGATAACCTCGCCGTTTCCTGCAGCGAGCGGACAAAGCCAGAACTCAATTGAAAAAGAGCCGGTCAGCCCCTGTCTTCCGAAAATCGCGGATGGTTTTCCTGTTAAGTGGATTCCTGATGTCTCGCTCCGTGAAAGAGCTGCTTTTTCGCCGCGAGCTGAATTGTCGCCGACAAAAACTTCCGCTGAATTAACGATGTAGTTGCCTGTTTCTTCTGTAACTGAGCCATTTTCGAACGTCAACAGTAAATCTGTTGAATCATCAGGATTTATTGTCTGCTCCGAAAGCATGTAGCTGTCGTATCCGTATCTTCCGGTGCCGATTGTCACATTTTTTGTATATGAAACGCCTTTCCATCCCTGTTTTCCGCCGAGTACGAGCGTCTGCTCACCAAATAACGGCTGAATTAAGCATGAGAACAGTAGACAAAAAGCTGAAAAAAAATATATTTGTTTTCTAACCATAATTGCGTATGAATACAGATAAGTCAGTCCGCGGACAACTACACGAAACAGCACTCAAAGCGCCTCAATCGAGCGGAGTTTACCTCTGGCGAAATGAAGACGGCACCGTTCTCTATGTAGGCAAGGCAAAAAACCTGAAGAACAGGCTTTCATCCTACTTTTCCGGGCGGAAAGACATAAAAACACGTATTCTTATCTCCCGCGCACATTCAATTGAATATATCGTTACCCAGAACGAGTACGAAGCTCTTATTCTGGAGAACAACCTGATAAAAAAGTATTCCCCGCACTTCAACATTGAGCTGAAAGACGGAAAATCGTACCCGATGCTCCGCATTACGAACGAAAAGTTTCCGCGGCTTTTCAAAACAAGGTCTATGGTAAAAGACGGCTCCGCCTATTACGGCCCGTTCCCCGACGTTTCCGCGCTAGAAACGTTTTTGGAGAACATCAGCATAAAATACAAACTGCGGCGGTGCAAAAAATTCGTAAAGAAAGAAACGCCGTGTCTTTACTACCACATGGGACAATGCTCCGCGCCTTGCTGCGGAAAAATTTCTTCAGAGTCCTATATGGAACTTATCGATGAAATAAAGCGTTTACTTGAAGAAAATCCAGAGGAAAACCTTAAAAAACTTGAAGATGAGATGAAAGAAGCCGCCAAACTTCTTCAATTCGAGAAAGCCGCGCGGATTCGTGACGGAATTAACGCCGTAAAAATCCTTCACATGAAAAATACGGTTTCCGATTTTGACCCGGATTCACGCGACTACATTGGCTACGCGACCGAGGGAAGCCTTATCAGCTTTGCGGTTCTGCGCATGAGGAACGGCAAGCTAGAATCGCGCGATATTTACAGGACGTTCAGCCTTAAAGAAGATGATGAGGTGATGACGGAGTTTTTCCCGGCTTACTACACCGAAAAAGAGAACTGCCCGGCTTTTATTTTCGTGCCGCCAAAAACTGATACGGCGCTTATCCGCAGGTGGTTCAAGGAACAGCTTAAAGTCCACCCATCGATAAAAGTCGTTCCGGTGAACGGTACTTCCGCAAAAAGCGCGGCTTTTCCGGCAAAGCACAAAGCGGCGTTCGAAATGGCTGTCCAGAACGCAAAAGAAGATATTATACGACGAGTGCGCGAGAGGGGCGATATTCCGGCGATGCAGGAGCTTCAGGAGATACTTTCGCTGCCGTCACTTCCTGTGCGCATAGAAGGATTCGATATTGCGCATATCGGCGGAAAGCTGCCTGTCGCAAGTCTTATAAGCTTTTACAACGGTAATCCCGATAAAAAGAACTACCGCTTTTTCCGCCTAAGAACGACAGACGGCAAGATAGATGACTTTGCCTCTATGCGCGAAGCTTCGTCCCGAAGATACTCGCGGCTGCTCCGCGAAGGCAGCGAAATGCCTGATTTAATCATGATTGACGGCGGCATTGGTCAGGTGAATGCGGTGCAGAGCGTGCTTGACGAGCTGAATCTTGATATTCCGATTGTGGGTCTTGCGAAAGAGGATGAAGAGCTTTATCTGCCGGGAAGCAGCACGCCTATTTGTTTGCCTAAGCGAAGCGATGCCCTGCGGCTTTTGCAGCGCGTCCGTGATGAAACGCACCGCTTTGCGACGAGCCGGAATCAGGCATTGCGCACGAAAGCGAACGTTGTCAGCCGTTTCGAGAGCTTGCCCCACATCGGGAAAAAGCGCGCAAAGCTGATAATAGGCAAGTACCGGACGCTTGAAACTTTTGAGATGAAGTGCCGCGAGTTTCCAGAAGAAGTGGCGGAGCTGCTTTCAGTGCCTGTCGCACAAGTTACGGAAGCTGGACAGGCGGCGGCAAAGCTGCTGGCGGAAGGGGCGACCACAAAAGTTCACATAAACAAGCGGTACACCGCCGTGGATGAGTATATGAAGAATGCCGGGGGAAATGGCGACACGAGTTTTGCGGGGAACGGCGGGCTTATCGCGGCGGAAGACGAGCCGGATTATACAGCGGAGTAGACGATTTATTTTGTAGGGAGCAGTCGCCCCCTTAAAAACCCCGCTATTCTCTCTACCGCAGATACACCATCAGCAGCATCACGTCTGACGTTCTGATTCCAGATATGCGGCTCGCCTGTCCTAGCGTAACCGGGCGAATCTTTTCCAGTTTCATGCGGCTCTCCGCGGAAAGCCCCGGAATCGCACCGTAATCAAAATCAGCCGGAATACGCGCATTCTCCATGCGCTTCATTTTCTCGACGCGCTTATCCTGCTTTTCTATGTAATGCTCATACTTAAAATCAATTTGAGCGGCATTCCAATACGCCTCTTTGTAGCCGGGGTTTTCCGCATCCGGCTTGCGGTGAAGAAGCTCCAGTATCTCGTCGCGCGCCTGAATTTTCTCGTTCACTTTATCGAGCTGCGCCTGTGTTTTAAGCCCAAC
>JAEEGI010010534.1_pt1 | contig 20064 bp, 13 predicted proteins | sample 8958751 | NCBI WGS metagenome assembly JAEEGI01 (sample SAMN16246545, study PRJNA631951) | gut metagenome | biome: gut microbiome; feature: rumen; material: KS-attached | host: Bos | place: Iran: Karaj | collected 2018-10 | reverse complement strand
GACCTATGACTGGCGCGACGGCATCGGCCCGCGCGCGGAACGCCCGAAGACCCTGAACTTCTGGTACAAACATGACCATCGCGTGGAAACGAACGAGGTCGGCGTCCACGAATTCGTGGACTTCTGCCGCATGGTCGGCGCAAAGCCCTATCTCGCGGCGAACTTGACGGCCATGACGCCGCTCGACATGCGGAATTTCGTCGAATACTGCGACATGCCGGAGAATACGACGTCGCTTGCGGCGCTCCGGGCGAAGAATGGCTCCCCCGAACCTTTCGGCGTGCGATTCTGGGGCATCGGCAATGAGAACTGGGGCGGCGGCGGAAACATGACGCCGGAGCAGTACGCCCGCGAGTATGTCCGCTACGCCACAACGATCGACAGCGCCAACCTCAACGGCGCAAAGTACGTCGCCTGCGGCGCGAATTGCTTCGACGTCGGCTGGACGGAGCGCTTCATGCGCGAATTCCGGGCAAAGGGCTGCGATCTGTGGGGGCTTTCATTCCACTACTACTGCGGCAGCGCCGGCGACTGCGTGAATTTCAACGAGGAGGAGTGGGACCGGCTTGTCGCCAATGCGGGGCGGATGCGGGAGCTGATCGAGCGCCACCGCGCGGCGATGCGGACCTTCGACCCGGAGGAAAAGGTCAAGATCGTCTGCGACGAGTGGGGCTGCTGGCACAACGGCGGCACCGGTCCGTCCAAGGGCTTCAATCTCTTCGAGCAGCAGTCCACCATGCGCGATGCCGTCATTACGGCCTTGACGCTGAACATCTTCAACGACAACTGCGACGTTGTGGCGATGGCGAACGTCGCGCAGCTCTGCAACAATCTCCATTGCCTCTTCCTGACCGGCGGCGAACACGCGGTCGTCACACCCACCTACCATGTGTTTGACATGATGAAGGCGCACCAGGGTGCCCGCCACATCCACGTCGCCGGCACACCGAAGGATGTCTCCGTCTCCGCCTCGGAGAAGGAGGGGGTAATTACGCTGACGGCGGCCAACCTTTCCTACGGAGAGACGAAGGAAATCGAGCTCACTTCCTTCGACGTGCCGCTTCCCGCCAACGCCTGCGCCACGACGCTCTCCGCCACCCCGCAGGCCTGCAACACCTTCGAGACCCCGGACGCCGTAAAGCCATCCCCCGCGATTCCCCTACCCTTCGACGGCAAATCGCTGCGTTTCGCGCTACCGGCCGCATCGGTTGTTTCCATCGCAATCCAAGCCTAGGGGAAAGTTTCAACCATGCTTGAGCCATGCCTAACGCCCCACGCATTTTATACTTCGTAAACTACCCCCGCGACGGAGTAAACGACGCGGCGCTCGCCGGCGTTCGCCGCTACGCTTCGGCGCGCGGATGGGACGTCGAGGTCTGTCTCTGGAAAGATGCCCGTGGTGAGAGCTTTCAGTCCGTCTGGCGCGCCAGGCCGCGTCCGCTTGGCTCCATCGTTGAATGCAGCGACCTTCCGGCCGATCTGCCGACGCGCACATACGGCAACGCCCCCGCCGTCTTTCTCAATTGCTCTTCGGCGCCGCATGGACGGCGCTTCGCGAGAATCGATCTGGACGACGCGGCCGTCGCCCGCACGGCTTTCCGCGAACTTGCAACGAACCACCCCGCAGCTTTCGGCGTCGTGGGGTTCTGCCAAGGTCCTCGTCATTGGTCCGATCAGCGCGTGAAGGCGTTCCGCGCGGCCGTGGCTGATACGGGGATGGAATGCCACGAGTTTTCATTTGCCGATTCGCGCGACATGGACAACTCCGGGGAACCTGCGCGTCTTGCCTCCTGGCTCGCGGCGCTGCCGCGACACACGGCGATCTTCGTCGTGAACGACCTGACGGCCATCTTCGTCGCGGAGACCGCGCGCAAGGCCGGCCGGATCATCCCCCGTGACCTCACGCTCATCGGGGCGGACAACGATCCGGCGCACTGCGAAAAAACGCACCCGACGCTTTCCAGCATCCAGCTCGACTTCGAAAGCGCCGGATTCCAGTCCGCGAAACTCCTTGGCGAGATGCTTGCCCGCAAGACCTCCCCAAAACTTAGTCGCGAATCGACACTTAGGCCGCGCAGCGGACACTTAAGCGGTGAAGCCGCACTTAATGGAGGCGGCGGCCTCGCCGCCGCCTCCATAGGCCCGCTCATGGCCGTCCGTCGCGAATCGACGATGGGGCACGGACGTCGCGAGGCACGAATCCTCGAGGCCGTCGAAATCATCCGCCGCGAGGCTTGCAATGGACTGACCGCCGAGTCGCTGGCCGCTCGTTTCCCCGGCTCTCGCCGCCTTTTCGAACTGCGCTTCCGCGAGGCGATGGGGCGCTCGATGCTGGATGAAATCCTGCACGTCAGAATGCAGAAGGTCCAGACGCTTCTGGCCGACACGGACATTCCCATCGGCGCCATCGCCGACTTCTGCGGCTTCCGCTCCGACCGTGCCCTTCGCAAGATCTTCCTCGCCCGCGAGGGCGTCTCCATGGCCAAGTGGCGGCACCTCCATGGACGATAATATTGGTTTTTCAATTGAAAAAGGGTTGGGGAATGAACGCGAAGTACACAGAAATCACGCTGAAAGCGCGGAGAAAGCATTAAAAACTCTGCGTCTCGCGTCACTGCCCCGTACCTAATTTTTTTCGCAAAAGTTCCGCAATGGTCAAATAAATAGGCTATAATGACCGGAAACGAGGAGAAACACCATGACCAACCCACGCAAACAACTTGCTGCCGCGACAAGCGCGGCCCTCACAGTGCTTGCCGCGCTCATCTGCGCGCTCACCCTGCCGATGGCGGCCCTCGCCGCCGCAAATTCGAACGAGGGAGGAACCTTCACATACAACGGCAATCCAAACAACAACACCACGACAGGCCAGACGGGCGACCAGACATACATCGTCGAAAATCCGATTTCCGTGACGGACTTCTATCCCGGCCAGTCGGACGTCAGCGACTACTGGCAGATTTACACAGGGGCGTCCATCACCGGCTCGGGAAAGACCCGCGTAATGAAGGGCAATGTCGTTTTCGAAAACAAGGTGAAGTGGACTGGAACCGCCACTGATGCGAACATAGTCGGCTACACTGGACCCGCGAAACTGCTTCTCCGCAATGGCGGGTCGCTTTGCGTCAACGGCGCGGCTCTTCGAATCGGGCAGAACTATAACAACTATGTCAGTTACGGCACTCTTTTCATGGAGGAGCCAAGTGCTCTGACCGTTGTCGGCTACAATGCCATCGCCGGCAACAGCAAGGCGGGAACAATCTGGATGGACGGGGGGACGCTGTCCGTTACCAACGGCGCACTCGCCACCAGCAGCACTGCGGATATCGAAGGGTACATCCGCGTCAACGGCGGCAAGGTCTCGTTAGGTTCCGGAAATGCCGATTTCATGTTGATTGGCCGCGCCGCCAACTACGGTTCGCTCCACCTTTCCGGCGGGACAATTTCCACGCGTCGCACGGGCGTCGCGGGTGAAACGTATGCCAAGCTCGGCGCAGGCGCGAACAAGAGTGCAGACATCTATGTCGACGGCGGACTGCTCGACCTCTGGAACGAACGGCTCGTAGTTGGCATATGGAACACCTCGGGCGTCACGGACGCCCGAGCCTCGTTCACGGTCGACGGCGACGGCCGCGTCGTATGCAACACTTTGGCAATGGGGCGGCAGGGCAGTGGCAACACGGCCGTCCTTAACCTTAACGGCGGTCGTTTCGAACTCTCTAGGCAACTGGGGACATACGGCAACACCGGCAACTTTCGTTTCATCAACTTCGATGGCGGAACGCTCGCCCTCGTCAAAGATTCCAGATCGCCCAGCGACATTGGTTCGTTTGGCACGACCGGCGACAAGGTGGTCTATCCAGGCGGCGGCACCATCGAGGTGCCGTCCGGAATCACGGCGGATGTCACCGCCAATGCCATGCGCAAGGCGACGGGCTACGGCGTTTCGGAAATCACGCTCACGAACCCTGGTTCGGGCTACGTGACGACACCCAAGGTGACGATTACGGGTGGCGTCGGTTCGAACGCGACGGCCTACGCCGTTCTCAACAAGGACCGTACGCTTGAGAAGATCGTCGTGACCTGCCGCGGCGAAGGCTACGCGGCAAACGACAGCGTGACGGTGACGTTTTCGTCCGCGACCGGAAGTGGTGCGGCGGCAACGGCGACGCTCGCCCCGAACGCGGGCGGCGTCCTCCGCAAGACCGGTTCCGGCACATGGAATCAGACAACAAACGACAACGCCTTCGACGGCGAGGTTGAGATTGCCGAGGGCTCGTTAAAGCTTGACGGCGCAGGCTTCCCGTCCGCATCGCTCAATGTAAGGCCTGGCGCATCGCTTCTCCCTGTGAAAGGCACGGTGTCATCGCTCGGGTGCCTTTACGTAACGAACGGCATCGTCGAAATCAAGGCCGACGGCTCCTCCGGCGACGCGACGCTCAGCATCGGCGCGCTCTCCGTGAACCAGGGCCTCGCCCTCGTGACGCACACCAACAGCCTCGCCCTTGCGCTCACAGCGACCGACTCCACGGCGACCTCATCATCCGTCAGCCCCGTCGTGAACGGTCTCGTCTATGCCAACAGGGATTCCAGCGGCTACCGTACACCGTCGCTCTTCCAGCGCGCGGCGGACGGCTCGCTCTCGCTCGTCACGACCTCGACGACGCCCGGCGCGGACGTGAACTGGAGGCCGAATGCGAACATCTCCGAAAGTGCAGCGCCGGAATTCTCCACCGTCAACAGCATCTTCCTGCCGCTTTCACCGGTCGTGGATTGCTATGTCAGGAACAGCGGGAATATCGAAATCAAGTCTGGTATGATCGTTTGCCAGCGTCCGCATAATGGAACTGTCCGCATGAACGTGACGGGGGGCGGCGCCTTCACCACCCGCGCGAAGGACGGCATGTTCATCTACGGCGATAACTATCTAATCGGCAAGCGTTCATACTCGACGGCGAACGACAACGCGGTCTTTGTCAACGACTGGCGCCGTCTCTACGGCCCCTTCGCCGACCCCGACGCGAATACCCCGATGGCTCTCACCATCGCGGGCGAGAAGCAGTCGCGTCCCGAGCTCGGTGCGCAGGCGTGGCTCCTCGGCGTACAGACCTTCTCCGGCGGGCTGAACCTCGTGAACGGCGGCGTCTTCGTCCAAGCCGACAGCGGCCTTGGCGCCAGCGGCTCGCCCGTCCGCGCAAGCGGGTATTGCTCCATTGGTGTACGCGGCTCAAACGCTTTCGCCATCTCGCACCCGATTGAGCTTCTCGAGGGTTCGGCACTGATCTTCTCGACGGAATACAACATAGGCAACACGGTCTCGGGGGCGCTCTCCGGCTCGGGCGATCTGCTGACCTCGGACGTCAACCGCCCCAGCTTCGCGATGGCCTTCACGGGTGACCACTCGGCCTTTACGGGCGACTACTACATCCAGGGACACGCTCGCATCGCCCCGTCGGTCTTCTCGGCGAATGCCGGCATCAAGCTCGCCGACGGCACGAGCGGCGTGGGCGTCGTAGAGACGTCAGGCTCGTTCACGCGCCCAGTCGGAACGGGCAAGGGCGAACTCTGCTGGAAGCGCTTCGGCGCGTATTCCTCCTCCTACGGGCTTCGCGGCGGCTTCGCGGCGTTCGGCGGTGACTTGACGGTCAACCTCGGCGGCGAGGGCGCGAAGCTCGTCCCCGGCTCGGACTACCTGCCGGACAACGCGATCATCCAGCTGCAGAGCCGGTACGCCGACGGCGCGCTTACCTTTGCCAACGGCTTTGAGCTTGGCGGCAAGACGCAGAAGGTCGACGTGTGGTCCGGCAAGACGGCCACCCTTTCGGGCGCGGTCTCCGACGAGGTCGGCGGCGGCAAGCTTGACGTCACGGGCAACCTCGCCTTCGCCGGGACAATCGAGATCGGCGCCGCCAACGTCGGCGCCTCGCCGTTCGTCACCGTGGACGGCGACCTCTCCTTCGAGGCCGGCGCGACCGTCCGCGTCGATCCGGCGGCCTTCGCCAACGGCGCAATGACGCCTTACGAGCAGGATGGACTGCCGCTGGCAACCGCCACCGGCACTATCACCGGTCTCCCGGCGCTCGACGCCCCCGGCATCCCCGACGGTTGGTACACCGCCAAGCGCAACGGCGCCGTGGTCCTCAAGCGCAGGCAGGCCTTCCTGATGATTGTGAGATAAATGGATTGCCATAGCATTCCTTCGACTGCCGCAACGGCAGCCGAAGGAATGCCATGGCAATTAGAATAATCATGAAAACCTTTGCGTCTCTTTGCGTCTCCCTTTGCGCCCTTTGCGTTTGTCGTGGCGAGGGCGGCGCTGCGCCTACTAACCACTTACCACTAACCACTAACCACTTACCACTAACCACTAACCACTTACCACTCCCGAAGGTCTGGATGTCCGCGACCCTCCGGGGCGACATGGAGGAGACGATCCGCTTATGCGCCGAACAGGGAGTTGACTGTGTTGAGGTGCCGACATGGCAGGTCGATGACTGCAGGCGCAGCTTGGCCGCTTTGCGCAAATATGGCGTGAAGGGCTTTACCTCCACGGGGCCGGACCCGTCGCTGGACTCACGCCCCGCCGTCCGCGACGGCAAGCCCTGCGAGCGCGCCGTCTGCGTCGCCGGCGCATACCGCGGCCTCGCCATCGACCGCAATCTCTTCTCCTTCACGGCGGGACCGCACGAAATCGTCGTCGAGCCGCCCGTCTATTCCGTCCGCCAACCCTACACGCGGCGCAGGAAAAACCCGGACGGCACCGAAAGCATCGTCAAGAGCGGTCACTACTTCGGCAGTTTCCGTCCGACAGGCAAGGCCGAGATTATCGTGCCGGAACGGCTGTACGACGGCAAGCAGCACCTGCGCATCATCCCGTGCGAAGTCCTGCCCGCAGGACCGAACGACAAGCCAGAAACCGACACCGCCGCCGGCATGTCAGGCCCGGAGATTGAAAACCGGCGTCTTGTGCGCCTGAAGTTCGACCTCACGGACTGTGCGGACTGCCTTCTCGACAAGGTCGGCATCGCCGTCTACTGGGAAAGCGACCCCGATGGCGCTTCGTGGAAAAACGGCAACGGCCAGCTCTCAGTCTTCTCCGACCTCACGCGCGAACGGGCGCGATTTGTCGGCGCATGGCGCGCAAACCAGTGGGTGCTTGCCAACGGCGGTACATTCCCTTCGAATGACATCGTGGCCATCCGATTTGGCGACGAGTGCTTCAACATCACGGGCTGGGTCGACTGCCCAGCCGCCAGCTTCCCGATCTGGGGTTTCTCCGAAAGCGCGTTGACCAACTTCACCGCCGTGGCGGGGAAGTTGGTCCAGCCCCGTACTCTTGGCTATCCTGAAATCTACGGCATGGAGGCATACGCCAAGGCGCTCTACGAATACCACAAGGCCTGCGCCGGACTCGTCCGCGCCTTCCGCGAGGGCGTACGCGAAGTGACGCCCGACCTCCTCGTCTTCCGCAACACGACGCGCGCCGACGTCTGGAGCGAGGCCAACGACCGCGATGGCTCCGGGCAGGAAGTGCTTGCGCGGGAACTCGACTTCCTCCACATCGACCCATACCCCATCCACGCGGGCAACTACGCGACAGAGACCATTCCATGCGACATGGGCTACGTAAGCGGCTTCGCGCGGCGCTTCGGAAAGCCGCTCATCCCCTGGATGCAGGCCCACGCCTACGCCCCGAGCGGACTGGGCGACATCACCCCGGCCGACATGAAGCGCATGTGGGAGCAGCACCTTCCATTCGGGCCCGACGGCATGATGTGGCTCGGCTTCAACGCCCATCCCGGCAACTCCGACACCGAGATGACCTTCCCCAAGCGCTCCCCCGAAAGCTGGGCCTACGCCAAAGAGCTCTTCGCTTCAATGCATAACGCACAAAGCTCAATGCAGAATGCAGAATGCAGAATGCAGAATGAATCTCCGGGAGGTTCGGAGGGCGGCGCCCTCCGTCGTTCGTGCGCCATCGTCCGCCCGTATGCAACTCGCGCGATTTGCTCCGTGCAAAGCGACGGCAGCTGGCGCAACCCCGCCGACCGAATCCTTCAGGCCTGGGCGCGGGCCTGGGGTATCGACAACGGCCAGCTCTTCGACGTCTTCGAGCTGCCGCCAAATGAAATGCGCGGCGACGGCGCGACATCGCCTTTGATCGAGGAGCTTGCCCGCTATCCGCTCATCGTCTCGACAATTCCAATTCCCGGTCTGCCTCAAACGCGCGTCCTTGGCGCTGGATCCGAGGGCACATCCCTGACACTGACCGAATTCAACGACCTACGCAGCTCTTTCGCGAAGGAGATTGCTGCGGCGTTGCAGCAATCTCCCAGTTCTCAGTTCTCGGTTCCTGGTTCCGGCGCGCCAAGCGCGCCCGTCCCTGATTCCATCCTCCTCACAAACGCGTCTCTCCGCGTTGAGATAGTCCCGGAATGGGCCGGACGGATGATGTTCTTCGGACGGCCGGGCGGTACCAACATTCTCTGGACCAATCCTGAAGCCGCAAACTACACCATCGACACCGCCGGGAAGGCGCTCTGGAAGAACGTCGGCGGCGAGAAGACTTGGGTCGGATCGGAGCGGCGGGGCTGGCGCGCCATCGCCGGCGTCGAAAAAGGCCGCGTGTGGCCGCCGCCCGCATGGTTCGACTCCATGCCGATGCAAGTGGTCGCGACCGGCCCGACGAACGCCGTTCTGCATACCGGCGTCCACCGCGCAGGAGAATGGGCGATTTCGATGGAGCGCGCGTTCACGCTTCTCGACGACCGGCTCGTCATCCGCCAGCGGCTGATTCCTGCGGACGCTTCGAGCGTTCACGAGCCGCCAATCACGAACGACATGCGCCGCCTGTGGTCCATTGCGCAAATTCAGCGAACGGACCGCGTCGCCATACGGCTTGTCGGCGAAGGTCGCATTTGCGACGACACCAGCTTGCCGGCGCCGGTTCCTTCAGACATTCCGGGCTGGTCCTGGATAGACATAGCCGGCAAGGACGACAGCGGCAAGATAGAGGCCGACGGCGACGCCTTGGCCGCCCCTCTCCCTGACGATTCTGGCTGGCTCGTCATCGAACAGACCGCGCCCGCGCCGTACATTTCCGCATTTGAACGGCCGGGGCGGGCGATGGTCTACGCCTCCAAATCAGACTTCTGGCCCTCGGCCTACGTCGAGCTTGAATTCGCAGCCTACGGCGCGGACGCCGAGCAGACGTTGACCTTCCGCCTCACCCCATCATTGAAGGAATTGAAATAACCGCAAGAACCGCTTAAGCCGTCCTTGCCGTTCCCCGTTTCTATCCTCTGGCGAGGCCTTTTTAACCTTTATGCCATCGAGAACTCTTTGGGCAGCGTCTGCTCAAGTGCACGGGCCAACTGGTCGGGGCAGGAGGTGCCGTTTTGGCACTGGATGCCCTTGAGAAGGGCGATGACCTCCTCGACCTTGCGTCCGATCACAAGGCGCGCAACGCCCTGCGTGTTGCCCTGGCATCCGCCGATGAACTGGCACTTCGTCACGATGCCGTTCTCGACTTCGTAGTTTATGGCACGCGAACAGGTGCCGCTCGTCCTGTAGGTAGTCATGAATGGCCTCCTATGCGCCTACTGCACCGGCTCGAAGTCGGCGGGACCGTGCTTGCAGAGCGGGCAGACGAAGTCGTCCGGGAGCTTCTCACCCTCGTAGACGTATCCGCAGATCTTGCAGACCCAGCCCTTCTTGCCGGCGGGCGGCTGGGGCTTCGGCTTGACGTTCGCCTGGTAGTAGGCATAGGTCATCGCAGGCGCTGACGAAAGGACGCGGCTTTCGGTCACGGAGCAGATGAACATCCCGTGCGACCCCATGTCGACGTACTGCTCGACCTTGAGCGAGAGAACGGCGCAGACGTGGCGCGGCAGGACGATGAGACCGTTGGCCGTGCGGGAGATGCCTTCGACGCCGGCGAACTTGTCGGCCGTGCGGCCGCTCTGGAATCCGTAGCGCTGGAAGATCTCGAATGGCGCGTCTTCGGAGAGGCAGTTGACGTTGAGGACGCCTGTCTGCTTGACGAGGTGGTGCGAGTAGTTGAGCTTGTTGATTGTGACGGAGACCTTGACCGGGTTGTCCGCGACCTGCGCGACGGTGTTGACGATGAGGCCGTTGTCCTTGCCGTTCTCGTCGCGTGTGGTGACGACGTAGAGGCCGTAGCCGATGTTGTAGAGGGCCTTCGGGTCGCTCTTGGGCGTGTTGGCGTCGGCGCGGGCGACGTATTCCTGGCAGAGTTCGTCGGCGAGGGTCTCGAGCTGCTGGCGGGAGTCGTCGGCCAGCGCCGAGTTGATGCGGACGGTCGTCTCGGTGAAGCGGATGTTCTTCGACTTCTCGAACTTGGCGCGCATGACCTTGGCCGCGAGCGGCGCCCATGATCCGTTCTCTATGAGACCGATTGTGCGGTTCTGGTAGTTGCGCTCGACGAGGTGGTCGATGAAGGTGTGCATGTACGGGAAGATCTCGGCGTTGTAGGTCGTCGTGGCGAGGACGAGCTTGCCGTAGCGGAAGGCGTCCTCGACGGCCTCGGCCATGTCGTCGCGCGCGAGGTCGGCTATGGAGACCTTCGGGCAGCCGCGCGCCTTGAGCAGGTCGACGAGCCTGAGGGCGGCTTCCTTCGTGTGGCCGTAGACAGACGTGTAGGCGATGAAGACGCCGTCCGTCTCGGCCTCGTAGGTGCTCCAGGTCTGATACTTGGCGAGGGCGTTGGCGAGGGCGTCGCCCGTGAGGACGGGGCCGTGGAGCGGGCAGACGGTGCGGATGTCGAGGCCGGCGGCCTTCTTGAGGAGGACCTGCACCTGGGCGCCGTACTTGCCGACGATGCCGAAGTAGTAGCGGCGCGCCTCGCAGTCCCAGTCCTCCTCGACGTCGAGCGCGCCGAACTTGCCGAAGCCGTCGGCGGAGAAGAGGACCTTGTCCGTCGCGTCGTAGGTCACGATGACCTCGGGCCAGTGGACCATCGGGGCGGCGACGAAGGCGAGCGTGTGGCGGCCGAGGGCAAGGGTGTCGCCCTCCTTGACGACGACGCGGCGGTCTTCCCACGCCTTGCCGAAGAAGTTGCCCATCATCGTGAAGGCCTTGGCCGAGGAAACGAGCGTGGCGGACGGATAGGCGTCCATGAAGGCGGCGATGTTGGCGGAGTGGTCGGGCTCCATGTGCTGGACGACGAGGTAGTCGGGCTTGCGGCCGGCGAGGGCCTTGGCGATGTTGTCGAGCCAGTCGTGGCGGAAGCGCGCGTCGACGGTGTCCATGATGGCGACCTTGTCGTCGATGATCGCGTAGGAGTTGTAGGCCATGCCGTTGGGGACGGTGTACTGCCCTTCGAAGAGGTCGATTTCGTGGTCGTTGACGCCGATGTAGCGGATGTCGTCGGAAATGTTCATGTCGGTTCCTGTTGGGGGTGGTTCAAATTGAGCAAAGATTCTACCATCTTGGGCCGCTGGAAGTCAATACGCGCCTTCGGCGCGGAGCCTGTCACCCCAACGCCGCGGAGCCTGTCACCCCAACGCCGCGGAGCCTGTCACCCCTTACGGGCGGACGATTTGGCGTGGTGCCTGTCACCCCAACGCCGTGGTGCCTGTCACCATTGGTGCGGTGCCTGTCACCATTGGTGCAGTGGTGCAGTGTCAGAGTGACAGGCTCCAAACCACCAAACCATCCGGTGACAGGTTCCACAATGGCGTTTTCGGCCGATTTTTGGCCGTTTTCTTCTCTTCGTAAAGTTGCGGCCCAAAAAAGTTATTGACATCCTTAATCGTTTACGATGAATGTTCTGCGTTGGACTAGCAACTACGAATTCGCCCTCCCTTTGAAAAAAGTCGCGGAAATCGGAAAAATGAAAGGCTTTATAGAAGTGGGGATTTGACGGTTTCCAATTAGAAACCATCCCCTGAGGGAGATCAACAACATGAGAAAACCGAGATTGAAGAACGAGGGCGAAGGCTTCTACCACGTCACCAGCCGGTGCGTGGACAGGACCTTTCGCTTCGCCGACGCCGATAAGACCCGCATCGTCGACCAGATGAAGCGCATGGGGAGATTCTGCGGTGTGGAAATCGGCACCTACGCGGTGATGTCGAACCACTTCCACATCCTGCTCCATGTCCTGGAGCCGAAGGAGCTCACGGACGACGAACTCGTGGAGAGAATTGCCGCTCTCTACGGCACGCAGAAGGCGGAAGACCTAAGGTGCACCTGGTCGTTCTGGCGGAAGGCCGGCAACAAGACGAGCCTCGAGCAACTGGAGGCCAGTCGCCGGATTTACCTCCGTCGGATGGGCGATCTCAGCGTTTACATGAAGGAACTGAAACAGTGGATTTCACGTGTCTACAACAAGGAGCACAACCGCAAGGGCACACTTTGGGAGGAGCGCTTCTGGAGCTGCCTCCTAGAGGACAGCGCCGAAACTCTGACCTCCGTGGCAAAATACATTGACACAAACGCCATTCGCGCGGGAATCGTGGAGCACCCCGAGGACTACCGCTGGTGCGGCTACGCCGAAGCACATGCCGGCCACGCCGCCGCTCAGCGAACTCTCGCCTCCCTCTTCCGCCAATCAAAGAAGATGGGCTGGGCCGAGGCCAAGGAGCGTTACGCCTGGCTTCTCCGCCCGGTGACAGACACCGGCATGGTGACTAACGCAGGAGACGAATGTCGAGAAAGGCGAAATCCGACTTTTACGCGCGCCCTGGCGATGGGGAGCCGAAGCTTCATTCTCGAAACATACGCGCGTTTCCCAAAGGTCTTCACGACGAAAAGGCGTCCCGCGCAGCTTTTTGTCATGAACGGAAAAGCAGATGATGACGCACTTTGCGCCTCGCATCGCCCGCGCGAAGCTGCAATCGGCTAAGCGCACTCGCCAAACCGGTGTGGCGGACAATCCAATCAGACGAACAGTCGCCCAGCCAGCTGCCTGCGGCGAAGCCTGACACCGACTAATAGCGGAGCCTGACACCCCCAGTGGGTCAGGCGCGTTCGTCGAGCTCGGCCCAGCGGGCCATAAGGCGCTCGATTTCGGCGGGGAGGGCGTCGAGACGGGACTGCCACGCGGCGATGTCGGCGGCGGGCTTACGGTAGACTTCGGGATCTGAAAGAAGCGCGCCGAGTTCAGCCTCCTCCGCCTCAAGCTCCTCAATACGGGCTGGAAGCTGCTCCAGTTCGCGCTTTTCGTTGTAACTTAGGCGGCGAGGTTTCTCCGCCGGCGGACATGCGGCGGTCTCCTGTTTGGTGTCTGTCCCCGTTTCGCCCGTTTTGGTGACAGGCACCGTTTTGGCGGTGACAGACACCGTTTCGCGGAGGGCCTGCATGCGCGCGTCGTGGGCGGCGCGCCAGTCGGAGAAGCCGCCGGGGTAGGCGTGGAGGGCGCCGTCCCCCTCGAAGACGAGGGTCGAGGTGACGACATTGTCCAGAGAGGCGCGGTCGTGGCTGACGAGGAGGACCGTGCCGTTGAAGAGCGAAAGTTGCTCTTCGAGCAGGTCGAGCGTCTCGATGTCGAGGTCGTTCGTCGGCTCGTCCATCGCCAGCAGGTTGCCGGGGTTCAGGAAGTGTCGCGCGAGGAGCAGGCGGTTCCGTTCGCCGCCTGAAAGCGCCTTGACTGGCGTCCGGGCGCGTTCCGGCTCGAAGAGAAAGTCGGCGAGGTAGGCGAAGATGTGGCGGCTCACACCATTAACCACGACGGTCTCGCGGCCTTCGGCGACGTTGTCCGCGACAGACATCTCCTCATTAAGCTGCTCACGGAGCTGGTCGAAGTAGGTGATGTTGAGATTGGCCCCGGGCAGGACCTCGCCCGAAACCGGATCAAGGCGGCCGGTGAGGAGCTTGAGCAAGGTCGACTTGCCGCTGCCGTTCGGCCCGATGATGCCGATGCGCTCGCCGCGCAAGATGTCGAGCGAGAGGTTCTTGATGAGCGTCGGCCCGCCGGGATAGGCGAACGAGAGGTTCTTGACGCGGATTGCGCGGTTGCCGGAGCGCTCGCCGGCCTGGAGCGAGAAGGAGCCTGTCCCCTGCTCCATCCGACGCTCGCCGAAGCGCTTGCGGAGTTCCATCAGGGCGCGGACGCGTCCTTCGTTGCGGGTCGTGCGCGCCTTGACGCCGCGGCGCAGCCACGCCTCCTCCTTTTTGAGAAGCTTGCCCATGCGCTCGTAGATGACGTCCTCGTCGTCGAGGACCTGTTGCTTGCGGCGGAGGAAGGTGTCGTAGTCGCAGTCCCAGCCGTTGAGTTTGCCGCGGTCGAGGTCGACAATGCGGACGGCGAGATGCCGCAGGAAGGTCCGGTCGTGCGTCACGAAGAGGAACGTCGGGACGCGGCTCAGGAGAAACTTCTCCATCCACTCGACGGAGTCGATGTCAAGATGGTTCGTGGGTTCGTCGAGAAGAAGCAAATCGGGTTCGCACATAAGCGCGCGGGCGAGGAGGCAGCGACGCTTAAGACCGCCGGAAAGCGACGCGAAGTCCGCGTCGGGGTCGAGGCCGAGACGCGTGATGGCGGAGCTGGCGGCCGTGGCCTTCTCCCAGGACTCCGCCCCAGCGTGGCGGGGCATGCCCGATTCGACGATTTCGCGGACAGTGCCGGCTATGTCGGTGGGCACCTCCTGCGGGAGGAGGGCTATCCGCACCCCCTGCTGAACCAGCACCTCGCCGGTGTCAGGCTCGATGTCGCCGGCTATGACGCGAAGGAGCGTCGACTTGCCCGAGCCGTTGCGACCGACGACGCACGTGTGCTCGCCGCGTTCGATGTTGAGCGTGACGTTGTCCAGCAGCGGGTCGCCGCCGAAGCTGATTGAGACGTTTTGGAGACTGACTAAGGCCATGATGAGAGTGACGAGTGACGAGTTAACTGAGCTTAAGCTTCGGGCTTTAGGGAGGATGAGCCGGAAATGTCCCGTATCAGATTGTTTGTCCAGGAGATGGCCGCATCCACCTCCGCAAGTATTCCAGAAGGCGGGCTTTCCTCTTCGTATATTGATTGCCAATCAGGACCGATTGTCACGAATGACGGCCAGGGCTGCATTCTCCTAAAAGCGAACAAACGCTGGCAGATGGCGTTTGTCTTGGCGAAGTCAATTGTCGTTTTGGCAAGTATGAGCTGAAGATCTATCAGATCATGCGCGCGCCGACTGCCTGGTTCTGTTGCGCCATGCAGCTTCTGGGCAATCTGATACTCAAGTTTCATGAGTGGAATGGGCTTGGGCAATGGCAGTCCCAGCCGGGAGAAGATTTCGACTACTTCGTCGGAAATGCAATAGTCCGCTTCATCGGCATCGCCGATTTCGTTAAAGCCAAGTTCAAGGTCAACGGTACACCATGACTGCCCCTTGTAAAGCAGTTTGACGCCAAAGGGTTTCATGACGTATTCCGCAGGTATGTCCCTGGGGGTCGCAGGCGTCCGCCTGACAATCATGCCCGTGAAATCACCCCAGCCTTCCGACAGTCGGACTGCAAGTTCATTGACGAAAGAAGAAACCGCCCCTTTACAAGCCAAGTCGAAATCCGTTGTCATGCGGGTGCATTGGTTCCCGTAGCGCAACTTGAGCGAAGTCCCTCCCTTGACGACTCCTTCTGGCAAAAGCTGCCCGACAATTGTGTTGGCCATTATGCTACGTGTTTCCGTGCCGCGTTCGTAGTTGCCGAAGAGACGCTCGATGGCCTTGTCAAGATTGACGCGTGAGTTTGGCGGATTAGTCATTTCGGTACAGTTCCCGTGTTATGCGCTCCCGTTCCTGTCCGTCGATTAGATTCCTGACAACAGCCTCGCGAGCGGCTGCAAGGAGTCGGTCCATCATGATGAGATGCTGGCTGGACAGGATCGCGTCCGACACTGTCTGTACATTGATGCCCTCGTAGTTTTCGGTCTTCGCCGCCGGCAAAGAGCTTTTCACGATGATTCCCCCTGTTTTTTTGCCGCGAAAACGTCTGGAGGTGCCAACATAAATTCTGGATGGTGTTGTCGGGCACAGATGAAGCACTGCCAAAACGGAAGGCCCCCACAGATATGCGTCCTCGCCTACCCGTGCAACTGCGCAGGCGTAGGAGTCAAGGCCCTCCGCATTTGGAACGTACTTGTCAAGTCGGTAAAGCCCGTAGCCCAGACGTTCGAGCCTGCCCCGTTCGGCAAGTTTGACCAGCGATGCGTTCGTGATGCCTAGTGCCTTCGCCTGTTTTACGGTTATGAGTCCGTAGTGACCTATTGCCTCATCATAAAGTTTATTATAGGATGTCATGACATAATTATACCAAAAATGACCATGTCTTGACAAATGTTATTTGATACATGTCACAACTAACCCATTTTCGTCCTATTTGTGTCACGGGAACGGGGATGGGGAATGGAAGCGTCGCTTCTAATGCGTGACGGTGGTGGAGGGGTACTGTTCGTTGAAGAAGCCGGTGTCGCGGACATCGGAGACTTTCATGTCCCAGCCGATCTGCCGCCAGTGCCAGTTGACTGGCGAGGTCAGGTCCTGACTGAGGATTGTGCCGGCGCGTGGCTTGCCGCCCCACGCGGCGTTGGCGGCGGCGGGCGCCACCGTTGGAATCGTCCGCCCGTTGAAGCCCGTCCAGGTCGTGTCAAGAAATCCGAAAAGACCATGCGTGGCCGCGTAGGCCCCCTGAACCGCAATGCCGCCGAGTTCGTCGGCTGGGCAGGTCAGGACGCGGAAGCCCTTTTCCGTGAAGTGGTCGAGGGTCGGGTAGCGTCCGTCGTCACGCGCAGGGCCGTAGTACCAGTCGCAGATCACGGCGCTTCGCGGCAGCGAGTCGAGAAGTGCGTCGGCCCTGGCGTCGCCGTTGGCGTAGAAGCCGTTCCACCGCGGATCGCCCTTGGCGAGGAGCATGTCGTGCCACATCATGATCGATGTTCCGCGCGACTCGAAGAGGTCGGCGAGTTCGCGCACAAGCGAGGAGAAGAGCTCGTTGTAGTCGGCGGCGCGGCAGTCGGGGCATGTCGGGGGACAGGCCTCGTCGCAGCCGACGTGGAAGAATGGCGGACGGCCGAAGAGGTCGTGCAACTCAAGGCAAAGCGCCTTGATCGTCTCCCGCGCCACTTCGTTCGAAAGGCACCAGTTCCAACCGCTGTACGGCTCGAAGAGCGGTTCGTATTCGGGTGCGAAGTCGAGCGTGGCGTGGTTGCCGGTGCGGACGCGGGAGAGTGAGGCGTGTCCGAAGACATTGAACTGCGGCACGAGCGTGACACCCAAATCGTCGGCGATGGCGCGGAGCCGTCGGATTTCGGCAGAGGTCATCTTGCCGTCCGGCCAGCCGAACCAAGGACACTTCTCGCTGCGCCAGACACCCCAGTTCTCCAGAACCACGTAGTTGAACTTGTAGTAGGCTGCGAGACGGATTTGCCGTTCGATTGTCTGGACGCGATGCTCCGGGAACCAGCAGAAGTGCATGCCGCGGAAACCGAGCGATGGCGCGTCCTCAATCGTGAAGGCGGGCATGATGAAACCGAAAGTTTTTAGGCCGCCTCGCGCAGGGAAGGCAATCTGCCTAAGAGTATAGAAGGCGTGACGGACGCCCGCCAGCGAGGATGCCTCGATGGCGATGCCAGTCGCCGAATCGGCCGCAAGTCGATAGCCACCTTCTGGAAGCGCGACCTCCGGTGCCGAGACTGTGATGACGCACCTAAAGCCAAAAGCCGACTCAAAGTGGCGTGAAAGCCATTCCGCAGCAGTTGAGTCCGACCAAGAAAGGGTGATATGAGTCCCCTCGCCCATTCGGACACAAGCGTCAAGCCTCCAGCGCACGGACTTCGGAGTCGGCACAATGACCGGCTCAAAGAAATTCCAGTTTCCTTTAAATTCCGACATGACATCATTCCTTGTCACTGCGGCTGCGAGTTCTCGCGCCGTCCGCCAAGCTGAACGCGCGAGAACTCGCAGCCGCAGTAGTTCTGCCTGTAGAGGCCGTACTGCGCCGACAACTCAAGGCTGCGCTTGAAACCGTCGCGCTTTTTGAAGTTTTCCTCGGCGAAGCTTTCTCCGCCGACTTCGCGCCCCGCCTCGAAGACAGTCTCGCTGCGCTTGTGCGGGCTAACCGTGAGCGAGGTCGTGAACTGGTCGAAACCATGTTCCCTGGCGTAGGCGGCGGCTCGCGCCAAGTTGAAGGCGAAGCAGCGGCGGCAGCGCGCGCCGCCCTCGGGCTCGTTTTCAAAGCCCTTCGCAACCTTTTCAAGCCACTCGGCATGGGATGCGCCGGAATCCTCCACGAAGGGGGTGTCCGTGAGCTCGGCGAGGCACTTCGCAGTGTCGCGCCTGTGTTCGTATTCCTCCCGCGGGGCTATGTTCGCGTTGGAGAAGAAGAGCGTGACGTCGAAGCCTTCTTCGCGGAGGCGTTCGATGCAGGCGGAGGCGCAAGGCCCGCAGCAGATGTGGAGAAGGATTTTTGACATGTCAGCGGGTTAGGTTCCTGACCCATTTGTAGCGGCGGAAGTGGAGGTAGACCCACGGAAGCTTGCCGACTTCGTCGACGCAGGTGCAGGCGTAGACGAGGACGGGGTGCCAGTGGAAGACGAATGCGCCCAGGAATGCGAGCGGCACGGCCAGGCACCACATGCAGACGCCGAGGCTGTAGAAGTCGAAGAGCGTGTCGCCGCCGGCCGTGAAGACGCCGTTGATGACGATGGTGTTGACGCAGCGACCGATCATGTAGAGCGAGAGGACGAAGAACATGTCGTGCAGCAAGGCGTGCGCGCCGTCCGTGAGCTTCATGTAGCGCAACACTGCAGGCGAGGCGGCCAGCACCAGGACCGCCGCGAGGAGGCCGACGAAGAGCGAGAGGATGCCCATGCGGTTGCCGTAGAGGCGTCCGCGCGCGAGGTTGCCGGCGCCGAGTTCGTTGCCGACGACGACGACCGTCGCGGCCGCCATGCCGTCCGTGAGGCAGCAGAGGAGGTCGCGGACGACGGCGGCCGCGGCGTTGGCGGCGGAAGTGTCCTCGCCCAGATGGCCCATGACGGCCGTGTAGGAGGCGAAGCCGCATCCCCAGAAGAGGACGCCGCCGAAGAGCGGGAGCACGGCGCGGCGGAAGTCGCCCGAAAGCTCGGGCGTACGCTCGAAGAGCCGGTTCCAGCCCGCGCGGATGGCGTTTGGCGCGCGGGTGGAGAGCATGGCGGCGGTGAGTTCGGCCGTGCGCGCGAGAAGCGTGGCGAGGGCCGCGCCGCGCGCGCCGAGGGCCGGAACGGGGCCGAGACCGTAGATGAAGACGGCGTTGAGGGCGATGTTGAGTCCGACGGCCCCGCCGCCGATCCAGGCGGAAAGCGCGGCACGGTCCGAGACCTTGAGGATGGCGAGGTGGCATTGCGTGACGCCGGTGAGGAGATAGGAGAGGCCCGCGATGCGCAGGTAGCCCGCGCCGATGTCCACGAGCGGCCCCTCCTTCGCGAAGACGTGCATCAGGGCGCGCGGGGAGAAGACGCAGAGGGCCGCGACCGTGAGCGAGACGCAGCCGACGGTGCGGAGGCCGATGCGGAAGAGCCTGCCCATGCTCTCGCGGTCCCCCTTGCCCCAGTACTGCGCGCCAAGGAGCGAAAGGGCCGTGGTGACGGCGAAGACCCCCATGTTCTGCAGGAACTGGATCTGTGTCGCGAGCGAGACGGCGGCCATCGCGTTCTGGTCCACGCGTCCGAGCATCGCGGCGTCGGACGCGGCGACAAGCGCCACGAGCAGCGCCTGCAGCGAAATGGGCAGGGCGAGGCGCGCGAGTTTGCGGTAGAAGGGGCCGTCTGTGAAAAGGGGCGACATGGCGGGCGGTCAGCGCGGCGGCATGGTGTCGGGCATTCCAAGCGCGAGGTACTTCGAGCGGGCGTAGTCGTGGTATTCGAGGTCGACTATGGAGGCTTCGGGGATGCCAAGCGAATGAAGGTGGTCGTGGCGCGCGGCGAGATCGGCCCCGTCCGTGAGGCCGGGAACCGACACGCAGCGCACCTCCAGCGGCGCGCCGGCCGCGACCAGCATGGCGAGATTCCGCTTGATCGGCTCGTTGGAAACGCCCGTCAGGCGGCGGTGAAGCGCGTCGTCCGCGACCTTGAAGTCGGGAAGCCACATG
>JAEEGI010010528.1_pt1 | contig 20073 bp, 18 predicted proteins | sample 8958751 | NCBI WGS metagenome assembly JAEEGI01 (sample SAMN16246545, study PRJNA631951) | gut metagenome | biome: gut microbiome; feature: rumen; material: KS-attached | host: Bos | place: Iran: Karaj | collected 2018-10 | reverse complement strand
GTGCACGCCCCCGCCGGCGGATCCCGGGGCAGCGGCAAGCATGGACGGGGAACTGAGCAGCGCAAGCATGAGCGCCAGGGCTGCAAACAAGAGGCTGTATCGTACAGACGCTGGATTCATCGCAAAATGTTCCTATCGGATATGTTCCCTGGCAGGCTTTCCCTCCGGATCCAGGGCGTCCGGACTGGCTTCTGTGACGGCGCGCCATGCAGACTGGGCCTCGGGGCTGCGCTGCTTTTCCAGGAGCCATGCGCGCCTTGTGAGCGCGGGAAGGAAAACAGGATCCAGCCTGAGTGCTTCGGCGCAGGCGCTCAATGCAGCATCCAGGCGCCCCCTCTGTTCGAGCTCCTGCGCAGCGACGACGCACAGCTCCGGCATGATCCTGGACAATTCCTTTCCATTGGACAGGGTGAAGCCAGGATGGGCTGTGGTGACATCCTTCCAGAAGCGCACGGCTTCGGCGGCGCGCTCCAGGTCGACGAGCATGGTTATGCCCTTATTGAATATGGCATTCTTGTGCGCAGGGACGTAGCCAAGCGCCTCTTCATAGCACCGGACGGCGGCCTCAGGCTCGCCCCGCATGCGGTGCATGGTGCCTTTGTCCGTGCGCACATCGGCATTGGAGGGCTCCAGGGAAAGCGACCTGCCGTAGGCCTCGATGGCGCCGTCCGGATCCCCGGCATCGTAGCAGGCATCGCCCAGGCGCGTCCAGAGGCGGGCTTCGCCCGGGGAAGAAAGCGCAGCCTGGCGGAGCCTGGCTATCTCCTGCCCGATCTCACCGGCCCCGTTTTCCGCAGATCCCTGCCGGGGAGGCTGCACGGCGGGCACGGACTGCTGGGAGGCAGGAGGCTGCGCGCTCCCGGAACGGAACAGGGCCCCGAACGAAAAGCCCATGCCAAAGCTGGCAAGGCATAAAATGACCGCCGTGCTGATCAGCACCGTCCCGCTCTGCCGCTGCCTTTCCATCAAACTCCTCCTCAGGAAAGCCGCCTCAGAGGACGGCTGTCTCTGTCCAGCCCTCGCCCGCAGCGACCGCGGCAGCGTCTGCCCCGCCGAGCACGCAGGGGAAGGCGCCTTGCAAGGCATGGTCCAGGTGCGGCGCAAAGTCATGGAAGTCCCGGAGGCCCGTCCCGAGCATCTCTTCCCGGATGCGCTGCCGTTCTTCGTCGCTCTCGCCGGAAAGCCAGCGGGCAAAGCCCGCGGCGCCCTTCGCCCCGGGCAGCATGTAATGGTCCATGTCGCCGATGGCGCCTACCACGGCCCTGGTGATGTCCGCTTCGGAAAGGCGGAGCCCGGAAAGGTATCCCGCTGCCCCCTGGTACGCCTCCAGCGTCCTGCGGACATTGGGATCGCGGTACGAAACAAAGATGAAGTCCCCCGTGGAACGTGAGTAGCTGGCGCTGCACCCGTAGGCGCCGCCCTGGACGCGCACCCTGTCCCAAAGATAGCCCATGCGCAAATGGCGCAGGACGACGGCATGGGAACCGCTGTAGGCGTAGCCGGCCCCCCCGAGCTTCATCCCCAGCCCCACGTAGTTGACCTGCGAAGGCGCGCTGAGCAGTTCACCGCGGGAGGGGTGAGGCAGGGCGAGCTCTGCAGGAGGCAGCTTTCCCCCCGGCAGGCGGAGGACGATGCCGGACAAAGCCGGTTCGCTCTTGCCCAGGAGTCCGGCATCTGCGGTGAGGTCGACGACGGCGCCCTCCCCGCGCACGGCGATGCTGTGGAGCTCTTCCAGGTCGGCAAGCACGGAAGGCCAGTCCTTTTCGATGCGCTCCGGCAGGGTGCGCACCCAGGCCAGGGCGCTCACGCCGCCCATCACCTCGCTCATGCATCCCGCCTGGGAAAGCCTGCCGCCCAGCCGCAGGCGCACAAGGGCGTTGCCGGCGGGGACGACGGACTGCTCCATGCGCGCCTTTTCCTCAAGGACCATCTGAAGGAAGCGCTCCCTGTCCGAGAAGTCGGGTTCGCACAGGATCTCCTCCATCAGCCCCGCCATGCCCCCGATGTTCCCGGCGGTGCATTTGGACGAGACCATCAGGAGGGGGATGGGGGATCCGTCGGAAAGGCGCGTGAACACCATGGGTGATGCGCCAAGGCCGCCGGTGCGCGCCGCGATGTCGAATCCCAGGTCCACGAAGCTGCGGCGCTTCGTGCCCATTTCGGTGAGCGCCCGGGCATACAGCGGCAGGAGGGGCAGGAGCCTCGCCGGCACGGAAGAAAGCCCGAAAGCCAGCCTGGCATAGACGATGCCCGTGGTGTCCAGCTCATGCGCCAGCACGGTGACGCCCGTTTCCCGGGAAAGGCGGCTGGGGATGATGATGTTCTCCGGGGGCATGTCTGCACGCCCGAGGCTGGGCACGGTGCTCAGGGCTTCCTGGCTGTCCGGTCTCTGCTGTGCTTCGTGCAGGAGCGCGGCGGCTTCCTCGACGCCCTCGCGCTCCGCAGGCCCCATGGATCCGCGCAGCGCTTCGAGGCGGGAAGATTCCGCTTCCTGCCGCGCTTCCGCCAGCCCTTCTTCGGGGCTGACGACGACAAGTACGCGGTGGGGGTTTTCCAGGAACCAGCGGCGGATGGCGTTTTCAAAGACTTTTTCTCCGGAAGCAAGGCGCGCCTTTACCGAAGCAAGGGGCTTTTCCCATGCCAGGGGGGCAAGGGGGTCGCCATCGTACAGCCAGTCCGACAGGCTGGCGAGCATGGCGGCAAGGCCGCGCGGCAGGGAACCGGTGTTGTTTTCGCGCAGGGCGAATTCCAGCGTGTTGAGCGCAGCCTGCACAGCCTGCCCGGGCACGCCTTCCTCCGCCAGTCCCGCCAGGGTGTCCAGCATGAGCCGTTCCATGGCAGGGGCATCTTCCTTGCAGACAGAAAGCAGCCCCATGGAAAAATACGCCTGGCGCAATTCGCTTTCCAGCCCGCATCCGGCAATGTCTTCGCCCAGGCCGGAATCCAGGAGCGCCTTGCGCAGCGGGGACCCCGGCAGCCCGGCCACGATATGCTCGAGCATGTCGAGGACGAGCATCTCCTCGGTCTCGCGGGTCTCGCAAAGCAGCCAGTTGACGGCGGCATGGGGCTTTTCCCCGCCCTGGCCGGAAGCGGCATAGGCCGCATCCACCCTGCGCGGGGCCGTGAACCGCGGCTGGAGGGGCACCGAAGAATCCACCTTGCGGTACGCATAGGGAGCCAGTTCTTTTTCCAGCCGTGCGAGCCTGGCGTCCTCGGGATCGTCGCCCCAGAAGAAAAAGCGTGCGTTGGAAGGATGGTAATAGGCTTCGTGGAACGCGCGGAACTGGCGGAAGGTGAGTTCGGGGATCTTCTCCGGATCGCCCCCGGAATCCAGGCTGTACAGCGTATCGGGAAAGACGGCGTGCTGGCACTGCTCCTGGAGCACGGACTCCGGCGAGGAATACACGCCCTTCATCTCGTTGTAGACAACGCCCTTGTACTGCCATTTTCCCCCGTCCACAGGCTCGATGTGCCAGCCTTCCTGCCGCAGGACGTTCTCGTCGATGCGCGGGTGGAACACGGCGTCCAGGTAAACGTCGATCAGGTTGTAGAAGTCGCTGAGGTTGCAGCTCGCCACCGGATAGCAGGTCTTGTCCGGATAGGTCATGGCGTTGAGGAAGGTCTGGAGCGAACTTTTGAGCAGTTCGGCAAACGGCTCCTTGACAGGGTACTTTTGCGATCCGCAGAGCACGGAATGCTCCAGGATGTGCGCCACTCCGGTGGAATCCCTGGGCGGCGTGCGGAAGCTGACGCCGAAGGACTTGTTCTCGTCGCCATTGCATATGGAAAGGAGCTCCGCGCCCGTGGCGACATGCTTCCACAGGCGCGCCGCGCCCCCTGTTTCCCTGAGGTTTTCTTCGCGCACCAGGCGGAACCCATGCTTCTCCATGAATATGCTCCAAAAAATGTTGATGCCGCCATCTGCAGGAGGCGGTCCGGCCTGCGCCGCTCAACAGCTGGCGGAAAGAAGGGCTTCTTCGACCTGCCCCAGCAGGGCGGGATCGCTCCCGCACAGCGCCTGCACAGCGTCAAGCAGTCCTTCCACAGGCATCCTCAGCGTTTCCTTTCCATCGAAAATGGTGCAGAGGCCGTCTTTGACCGTCACACGGTAGGCGCGCACGATGCGCCTGCCCGCCCGCTCCTTGAAAAGGGCGTAGACCTGGCTGTTGGTGCCGGTCATGTACAGCTTGTGGTGCGTGAGCACCCCGCTCTCCTCGTCCTCCCAGACGGCCTCGGCAAAAAGCCGCCCCTCAAAGGACAGTCTGGCTCCGTTTTCCAGGACCAACGCGATATGTTCCATAGGCATTCCGGGCAATGCTGCTCATGTTTGGATGTAGAATGTTAAAATTAGCACGGATCCTGTTGCACTGTCAATTGAGCAATTAATAACGGCTTGAAATAACAATGCTTATTTTTACAACATATTACCATCCGCCCTACCCCTTGCAAGCTTGCGCTCCCAGGGCTACAAGGGGGCATCTGCCCGATATCAGGAAGGCTCCCCATGCAGTACTGGCTTTTCAAATCCGAACCCGGATGCTTTTCCCTGGACGACCTGGAATGCTCCCCCGGCGCCACCACCCCCTGGGACGGCGTGCGCAACTACCAGTCGCGCAACCTCATGCGCTCCATGCGCAAGGGAGACAGGGGCTTTTTCTACCACAGCGGCAAAAAACCGCATATCGCCGGACTTGTCGAAGTCGTGCGTGAAGCCTACCCTGACCATACGGCGCAGGACGCGTCGTGCGGGCATTTCGATCCCCGGGCCACGCCGGAAGACCCCATCTGGTACATGGTCGATGTGCGCCTTGTCCGCCGCTTTGCCCGCCCGCTGTACCTCGAAGACCTGCGCAGGGAAGCAGCGCTCGCCGGCATGGAGCTTTTGCGCCGCGGCAGCCGCTTGTCTGTGCAGCCCGTGGAACAGGGAGCCTTTGAGCACATCCTGTCCATGGCAGGGGAGCGCTGACCGTGTGGCGCTGCGCCCCTGCCTGCCGCCGCACGGGCGGCTTTTCCCGCGGTGCTGCCATGGATGCGGCTTGCCGCGGCATCATCAAGGAGTTGCCATGATCATCGACACCTTCCCGCGCGGGGCAGCATACGACCTCGGCCCTGTCTGGAAAAAGATCTTCCCGGAGATCGCCTCCCTTGCCCGGCTCGGCGCCCAGGCTGGTGAAGGGCGCCGCCTCATCGCAGGCGGTCCCGGCCAGGGCGGCGCCTACGCCAATGTGGAAGAATACGCCCCAAGGCGCAGGGAAGACGCCCTGTACGAAGGGCATGCCGCCATGGCAGACGTGCAGATCGTGCTCGAGGGCGATGAGTTCATCGACATCTTCCCCTTGTGCGGCGGCGAAGCAGAAGCCTCGCGCGATGATGCACGCGACCTGGTGTTCTACGCCGGCAAGCCTGATGCCGCGGCGCGGATCCATCTGCGCCCGGGGCTTTTTGCCCTCATCATGCCCGGAGAGGCCCACATGCCCTGCCTCGCGGCAGGATCCGCCAGGGTGCGCAAGCTGGTGGTGAAGATACCGGCGGATTCGCTGCGCGTCCCCGCCGGGGCATGATCTTCCGGGGCAGCCTCCCCGCCCATGACGCGGGAGCCTGCCGCATGCTGGCTGCGGCATGGGCAGCGTTCAAAAATTTTTCCCTTTCCGCCTTTTTCCACGCAGCCATGTTCAAAAAACATGACCGATCCAGGCGGTAAGCACAGGCAACATCATCATATCAAATTTTCAACTTATTGAAAAAATAATGTTTTTATTTTTTGGCATGGTTATTGCAATATAGTTGTCGATTCCTTTGAAAAAAATTTCTCCCAGCCCGGCGGATCCCTCACCGCCGGGCTTTTCCTTTGCCCCCGGAACGCTTGCCTTTCTTTGGGAACGGGTGCAAACTGCGCAAAACTTTCTGGAGGAACAACTATGAGTCTCTGCCCCTGCGGTTCCGGTCGGGAACTTGATGCATGCTGCGGTCCGTACATCGACGGGCTTGCCAAGGCCCCCACGCCCGAAGCCCTCATGCGCGCCCGCTACACGGCGCACTGCCTGCAAAAATACCAGTATCTCACCGACACCACGCATCCGCAGTTCCGCGAAGACGCCTCGGCAGACGATATCAAGGAATGGTCCTCCCTGCTCACCTGGGAAGGGCTGGACGTGCTGGAGACCAACGGCGGCGGCGAAGGCGACGAGACCGGCGAGGTGCAGTTCTGCGCCCATTACAGCGTGCAGAACGTGCCTCAGGAATTGCGCGAGGATGCCTTTTTCCGCAAGGAGGACGGCGAGTGGTTCTACGTGGAGGGCAATGTCCACGCCAAGCAGCCCGTCCGCCGCGAAACGCCCAAGGTTGGCCGCAACGACCCCTGTCCCTGCGGCAGCGGTAAAAAATACAAGAAATGCTGCATGCCCCGCTAGGATCCAGCCAGCAAGCCAAGGCCGCGCCCGGCATGCGTCCGGCGCGGCACGGCGCCCGCAGCGCGCCCCCTGCCATTTTTAAGGACTGCCCATGAATGCCGCCCCCTTCCGCCTGCTCCGCCCCCTGGTGCTGGCTTCTGCCTCTCCGCGCAGGATAGGCTTCCTCCTCTCCGTAGGGCTGCGGGCCGAAGTGCATCCCGCGTCAAGCCGTGAGCCGCGCCCCCTCGGCGGGGAGGACCCCCTCGCCTACACGCGGCGCTGCGCCGAAGCCAAGGCCCTTTCCGTTGCGGCAGAACTGGGAGCCAGGTTCGACGCTCCGGCAGTGCTGGCGGCGGATACCGCGGTGATCCTGCGTGACGGAGGCGGCGCGGAGATCCTGGGCAAGCCGGCTGATGAGCGCGAAGCCTTGTCCATGCTGAAAAGGCTCAATGGCCGCACGCATCAGGTGGCCACGGCCTGCTGCCTGGTCTGGGACGGGCAGAAAGACATCTTCGACGACGTTGCCGAAGTGGAATTTGCCCGCTGGCCCGACGCTTCCCTGGAAGCCTATGCCCGCAGCGGCGATCCGCTGGATAAGGCAGGCGCCTACGGCATCCAGGGCAACGGCGCCTTCCTCGTGCGCGAGGTGCGCGGCTCCTGGTCCACCGTCGTGGGCCTGCCGCTCGACCTCGCCCTGCGCAGGATGCTCCAGGCCGGCATCCTGGCGGGCGCCCGCTGAGGCGCCCCTATATCTGCTTCGGTTTTAAAAAGTCAGGCGGGGGCGTGCATTCCGGATCGCCTTTTTGGCAGGGGTCGTCCTGTGCGCGCAGCGAAAGCCACAGGAAGGCCGCGGCCACCGCAAACCCCAGGACATCGGCCAGCGGCATGCACACCCATACGCCGTCCAGCCCGAAGACAGGCGGCAGGATGAGCAGGAGCGGGAGCAGGCATATCATCTGGCGCAGCATGGAGATGAGGCTGGCGATCTTGGCAAGCCCCATGGACTGGAAATAGGTGCCGATGATGATCTGCGGGCCCACGCAGACGAACATGGCGCCCATGATGCGCAGGCCGTGCTCTGACACCTCCACCAGCGGACCGTGGTCGGTGAAGATGCGCACCAGCGTCCCGGGGATGAAAAAGCTGCCCAGCGTGCCGGTGAGCGTGATCAGCGTGCCGGCGATGAGCCCGTAACGCAGCGCCTGGCGCACGCGCTCCGGCTTGCGCGCGCCGAAGTTGAAGCCGATGATCGGCTGCATGCCCTGGCCCAGGCCGACGACGCTCATGCCCGCCACCATCATCAGCCGGTTGATGATGCCGAAGGCTCCCACGGCCAGGTCGCCGCCGTTTTCCAGCAGGGCGCGGTTGAGCACGACGACCACGACGCAGGCGCAGAAATTGATCAGGAACGGCGCCATGCCGATGGACAGGATCTGCTTCATCCAATCCAGGCGCAGGCGCCATATCCCGCGGCGGAAGCGGATGAGGGCGTTGTTCCGCGCGAAATGCAGGATCAGCCAGGCATCCGAAAAAAGCTGCCCCAGCACCTGGGCCAGTGCGGCGCCGCGCATGCCCCAGCCCCACCAGTTGATGAAGACAGGCGAAAACACCACGATGCCCACGGAGGTCATGAGCGCCGTGCACATGGCGGTCTTGGCGTAGCCGGTGGCGCGCGTCAAAAAATTGAACCCCAGGACCAGGAAGCCGACGGGAGCGGTCACGATGAGGGGCACCATGAAGTCATGGGCGTCGGGCAGGGTCTCGGAACTGGCGCCGAAAAACAGCAGTATGGGGTCGAGGAACAGCCAGAAGACCACGCCGAAGAGGGCGCTGGCGACGATCTCCAGAAGCACGGAATGCCCCAGCATGGCGTTGGCCTTCTGCATGTCGCCGCGCCCGAGCTCGATGGAGCAGAGGGCGGCGCAGCCCATGGCCACCAGCTGGCAGAAGGCCATGAGCAGGTTGATCGCCGGAAAGGTGACGGCCATGGCGCCCAGGGCCGTCGGCCCGATGCCATACCCTATGTAGATGCTGGAGATGACCTGGTTGAGCGCGATGATCACCATGCCGATGATGGCCGGTATGGAGTAGGCGATAAGGAGCCTGCCCACGCTCTTCACGCCCATCTCGTTTTCCTGGGTATCCTGCGCCATGCCGTTGTCCTTGTCTGTGCGGTGCGCGGGCGCGTCAGGCCGTCCCGCTGGGCCAGTATCCAAAGAAACCCCGTGCGCTGTCAAGGAAGGCAGGGCAAAAATGCGCGCCCCCTTCCCCATCAGCCATGCGCCCCGGAAACAGAAGACCGGGCGCGCACGCCCGATCCCCCTTCGCGCAGAGCAGGCAGCCGCCTTACTTTTCCGGCTCACCGTCCTCGCCGAGGAACGGCAGCGGCGTATCCAGGTCGAGCAGGATCACGCCCACGAGGTACGATATCCACGCCGCGTATTCTTCGGCGCTCCAGCCCAGCAGCTTGGTCAGGCGGCGGTGCATGCCGGGCGTGGTGATGGCCCAGTAGATCTGGGCGGCGCGCTCCTCGCTCAGCCCGGGGCGGAGCATGCCGTCCTGCGCCATGATGTGCACCGACTTGCGGCACTTGTCCAGGAGCATCATGCCCTGGTCGTATTCCTGCTCGGCGAACTCCGGGGAAAGCATGCTCATGCCGCGCATGATGTCGAACACGGGCAGGGCGTTCTCCATGAGCACGGAGTAAAAATGCCCTATCTCCCGCACGCGGTCCCTGCCCTTGAGCTTGGGTATGGAATCGCGGATGGTGTCGTACCGCTTGGCCTCCACGGTGTTCTCCAGGATGGCGGCGAGGACCCCTTTCTTGGAGCCGCACACGGCATACACCGTCTGCGGCGCGACCCCGGCCTCGGCAGCGATGGCCTCCAGGGTCATGTCGGCGTAGCCTTTTTCCCGCACCAGCTTCATGGCGGCGTCCACGATGCGGCTCTTGGTCACCGCGGCCTGCTCCATGCGGCGCGGCGAATGATAGGTGCGCTTCTTCCTGCCCGCGGTACGCGATGCTTCTTCAGGTTTTTCCATATCGGCCTTCCAATGAATATATCAATGCTGATTTGATGGATATCCTATCTTTTCAACATAAAAATCTCAAGTGAAAAATAATCCGCATCCGCAGCATGCTTCTTTTTTCACGGGAAAAAGGTATTGACAAATCCTGGGATTTGGTTAGAAAAGTTCTTATTGAATAGTTTTTAAATTTTCAAAACTCAAGCCCGGGACCGGGCAAAAACGTACACGGAGCATGCCATGGCCTACACCCTCTACAAAGCCCCCAACTGCATCCGCTGCCGCATCACCCATGAATTCATGGACGCCAGGGGCATCGCCTACGGCGCCTACGACCTGGAAGCCGACAAGGACATCGTCAACGGTTTTTACCGCGCCAACCGCAAATTCCTGCACCGCAACGAAACGGGCGTGGAATTCCCCATGTTCCACGATGACGACGGCGACGTCGTGCTCCAGGGATCGGGCGTGGTCATCTCGTACCTGCTGGCCGGCAAGGCGCTCATCGATTCCGGCGCCGTTTCCGAAAGCAAGATGCTGCACGGCTGGATCTCCGGACTGAACGTATCCAAAGTCCCCGCTGGAGAAGAAGACCATTTTGCCGAACTGGTCACGGTCCTCGGCAAGGGCGGGCTCAAAGTCGTCCTGGACAGCGACGGGCGCAACCCTGCCCTGCTCGAAAAACTGATCGCCACGGGCGCCCTCACCCGCATCCGGGTGAACATCCCCGGACCGGCCTCCGCCTACCCCCTGGCGGCGGGCGGGGAAGCCCCTTCCAGGGAGGACCTGGGCAGGACCATCGCCCTGGCCCGCGGCTTTGCCGACCATGCCATCCGCCTTTACCTCGAACCCATCCCGCAGCCTGATGGCTCCCTTGCCTGGCTCAGCCCGGCAGACGCCGCCCTTGCGGGGAAAATGGTCGCCGAGGCCTGCGGCGACATGCTCATGCCCTTCGGCATCCAGGCCAGCGCTGAGACCGCCGGCCTGGAGCCCCTGGCGAACCTGCTCCCGTACCGCTCCAAGGTGCGGACCGCCCTGCCCAAGACAGACATCATCAAAGACGCAGAATGACAGCGAGCGGGGGGCACAGCCCCCCGCTCTTTTCCGCATCTTCTTGTGCCCCAATGAACGATATGGACATTGCCGTCCGATTGCCGTATGCATAAGATACGTTCAAACGGCAAGCGGACGGGCGCATGAAAAGAGCGACCCAAGCCCCTTGCGCGATGCAAAACAGGAATTCACGGGGGCCGCGCTCCCGTTCCTTCAGGAGGTTATCATGGCTCTTCGCATCACTGTCATCGGCGCCGGTCCGGGAGGCTACACCGCCGCTTTCGACGCTGCGAAACGCGGCGCCGAAGTCACCCTTGTGGAAGCCAAATGGCTTGGCGGAACCTGCCTCAACTGCGGCTGCATCCCCACCAAAACGCTCAAGTCATCCGCCGAAGCGCTGGAGACCATGCACCGCGCCGCGGAATTCGGCATCAAGGCCGAAGGCTCCGCCAGCGTGGACATGCCCGCCGTCATCGCCCGCAAACGCAAGGTCTCCGAAACGCTGCGCGGCGGGCTTGAAAAGACCTGCGCCAAGCTCAAGGTCAAGGTCGTCATGGGGGTCGGACAGGTGGTCAGCGCCAGCCTCGTGCGCGCCACGCTCGCCGACGGCAGCGTGCAGGACATCGAGGGCGACAAGGTGATCATCGCCACCGGCTCCGACGTGCTCAACCTTCCCTCCCTGCCCGTGGACGGCAAATACATCCTCTCCAGCAACGAGGCCCTGGAACTGGACCACGTCCCGGCGCGCCTGGTCATCGTGGGCGGCGGCGTGGTCGGCTGCGAGCTGGGCTTCATCTTCCGCGCCTTCGGCAGCGAAGTGACCATCGTCGAAGGCCAGGACCGCCTGCTCCCCGTGCCCTCCGTGGACGCCGAGATGAGCAAGCTGCTCCTGCGCGAGGCCAAGAAAAAGGGCATCAAGGTGGAGCTCTGCCGCACGGTCAGCAGCGCCCGCGTGGAAAACGGAGCCGTCTTCGCCGATCTCGGTCCTTCCCCCTTCGTCGCACCTGAGCTCCTGCCGGCGTCTGCCAAAAAGCCCGCCACGCTCGAAGCCGACTGCATCTTCTCCACCATAGGCCGCGTGGCCGTCACCAAGGGGCTGGGCCTCGCCGAGGCCGGCATCGAGACCGACAAGCGCGGATTCATCGTGGTCAACGACCAGCTCGAGACCTCCGTGCCGGGCGTCTATGCCATCGGCGACATCCTGGGGCCGGCCCGCATCATGCTCGCCCACATGGCGGAATTCGAAGCGCATGCCGCCGTCGCCAACATCTTTGGCGCCCAGGCAAAGCCCAACTACGACGTGGTGCCCTCCGGCATCTTCAGCAGCCCCGAGATCGGCGACGTGGGCCTTACGGAAGCGCAGGCCAAGGCAAAGGGCTTTGACGTGGCCACGGCGGAATTCCAGTTCCGTGAACTGGGCAAGGCCCAGGCCATGGGCGAACTGCCCGGCGTGTTCAAGCTGGTGGCCGACAAGGCCAGCGGCAGGCTGCTGGGCGCGCATTTCGCCGGGGCGCACGCCACGGACCTGATCGCCGAAGCGACCCTTGCCCTGCAGAAGGGCGCCACCGCCGCCGAGGTGGCCGGCACCATCCACGCGCACCCCACCCTGGCCGAGGGCGTCATGGAAGCTGCGGCCATGCTGGGCGAATAGGCGCCGCGGTACAAGGAAACAACAGAATCTTCACCCCATAAAACAAGGAGCATCCCATGGCCAAGTCTGTCGCGGAACTCAACCTGCCCGCCGAACTCAAATACACCGACGAACATATCTGGGCGCGCGCCGAAGGCGATGAGATCGTCATCGGCGTGAGCGATTTCGCGCAGGACCAGCTGGGCGAAGTGGTGTTCGTGGACGTGCCCGGGGAAGGCGACCACTTTGACGCCGGCAGCGAATTCGGCGAGGTGGAGTCCATCAAGTCCGTGAACAAGCTCTTCATGCCTGTTGCCGGCACGGTCACCGCGGTCAACGAAGAACTGGACGGCACCCCGACCCTGCTCAACGCCTCCTGCTACGGCACGGGCTGGATCATCAAGGCCAAGCCCGATGACATGGCCGCCCTCGGCGGGCTCCTTTCCGCCGACGCCTACCGCGCCCTGCTCGCCAAGTAGCAGCCATTCCCTTCGATCCATTCTTCAGCCGCCCCCCTGAGGGCGGCTTTTTTGATGGATCAAAAGAGAACTGCCGCTGCCGCGAACTGCCGGTCACTTCAGCAGCGCAGCCAAAGCTTCTTCCGCCGCCGATCCCCAAGGAACAGCGGCGTCCTGTTTAAACGGGCAGGCAGCAAGGACGTTTACAGCCCCGCGCCGCCGCATTATGATGCCCTGGCAAAAATATCGGGGGGGACACATGGATGCGCTGCGCCGTTTCATCAGCAAAAAGATAGAGGAGATCAAAAACGATTCCCCTGCCGGGGCGATCTTCACGGTCCTCTGCTGGCTCCTCGTCCTCCTGGTCCTGGGAAGCCTGCTCTGGCAGGCTGTTTCCCTGCTGGTCCACCCGCAGGTCCTCGCTGAGCAGATGGCGGGGTCCGCCCAGGACGGGGGCTTCCTGTCCAGGAACATCGGGAACCTTCTGGGCATCGCCGTGATCGCTGTCATGCTCCGGATGGCAAAAAGATAAGGGGCGCCGGCCCGCGTGGAGGGGCAGAGCGCTGTCCATACTGCCTTCCTCATGATCGGCCGGACAGGAACGGAAGGCTTTAAACACATGCGCCCCGGAGCCTGAGCTCCGGGGCGCGGCATAAGGCTGTGAGCTGATTATTTCTTCACTTCGGTGAAGTCCACATCCACCACGTCGTCATCAGACTTGGGCTGCTCCTGCTGCCCGCCTGCCTGCTGTCCGGCATAGCCGGCATCCTGCTGGGGCTGGGCACTCTTGTAGAGCTGCTCGGCAAGGGCGTGGGAGGCCGTGGTCAGGTCGTCGGACGCGGCCTTGATGGCTTCGGAGTCCGTGCCTTCCATGGCCTTCTTGAGGGCGGCCAGCTTGGCTTCGACATTGGACTTGGTCGCGGCGTCGATCTTGTCGCCCACGTCCTTGAGAGACTTTTCGGTGGCATAGACCAAGGCGTCGGCCTTGTTGCGGGCTTCCACGGCTTCCTGCTTCTTCTTGTCTTCGGCGGCGTTGGCCTCGGCCTCACGCATGAGCTTGTTGATCTCTTCCTCGGAGAGCCCGGAAGAGGACTTGATCTGGATGGACTGCTCCTTGCCGGTGCCCAGGTCCTTGGCGGAGACCTTGACGATGCCGTTGGCGTCGATGTCGAAGGTCACCTCGATCTGCGGCACGCCGCGCGGCGCGGCCGGGATGCCCGTGAGCTGGAAATTGCCCAGCGTCATGTTGTTGGCGGCCATGGGGCGCTCGCCCTGCAGCACATGGATGTCCACGGCGGGCTGGTTGTCCGCCGCCGTGGAGAACACCTGGCTCTTGCGGGTGGGGATGGTGGTGTTGCGGTCGATGAGCTTGGTGAACACGCCGCCCATGGTCTCGATGCCCAGGGAGAGCGGGGTCACGTCGAGCAGCAGCACGTCCTTCACGTCGCCCTTGAGGATGGCGCCCTGGATGGCCGCGCCCTTGGCCACGACTTCGTCGGGGTCGACGGAGTGGTTGGGCTCCTTGCCAAAGAACTCGCCCACCTTCTTCTGCACCAAGGGCATGCGGGTCATGCCGCCGACAAGGACGACCTCGTCGATCTCGGACGTGGAGAGGCCGGCGTCGGAAAGCGCTTTGCGGCAGGGCTCGATGGATTTCTCCACGAGGTCCATGACCATCTGCTCGAGGCGCGCGCGGGAGAGGCTGACCATGAGGTGCTTGGGACCGCTGGCGTCGGCCGTGATGAAGGGCAGGTTGATCTGCGTCTCCAGGGAGTTGGAAAGCTCCTTCTTGGCGTTTTCGGCGGCTTCCTTAAGGCGCTGCAAGGCCATGCGGTCCTGGGAGAGGTCGATGCCGTTGGACGCCTTGAATTCGTCCACCAGCCAGCGGATGATGCGCTGGTCGAAGTCTTCGCCGCCCAGGAAGGTGTCGCCGTTGGTGGCGCGCACTTCCACGACGTTGTCGCCGACTTCCAGGATGGAGATATCGAAGGTGCCGCCGCCCAGGTCGTAAACGGCGATCTTTTCGTTGGACTTGCGGTCGAAGCCGTAGGCCAGCGATGCGGCCGTGGGCTCGTTGATGATGCGCTTCACTTCCAGCCCGGCGATGCGCCCGGCGTCCTTGGTGGCCTGGCGCTGCGCGTCGTTGAAGTACGCGGGCACGGTGATGACGGCTTCGGTGACGGGCTCGCCCAGGTAGGTCTCGGCGTCTTTCTTGAGCTGCGCCAGGATGACGGCGGAGATCTCCTGCGGGCTGTAGTCCTTGCCGTCCACGCGCACGGCGGCGTCGCCGTTGGCGGCGGAAACGATGCTGTACGGGGCGTGCTGCATCCAGTGCGCCACTTCAGGCGCGTCGCAGCGGCGCCCCATCATGCGCTTGATGGCGAAAATGGTGCGCGTCGGGTTGGTCACGGCCTGGCGCTTGGCGGTCTCGCCCACCAGGCGTTCCTTATCGGTGAAGGCCACGATGGATGGCGTGGTGCGCCCGCCGTTGGGGTTGCTGATGCATTTGGGGTCCTGTCCTTCCATGACATAGACGCAGCTGTTGGTCGTACCAAGGTCTATTCCTATGATCTTGCCCATAATATATATCCTCCGGTGGGTTCTAAAATAAGGCGGGGCTGCGCCAGCGGACGCCCCGCACAGAGCATAAATAATCCCGTTTTGCACCGCGTCCAGTGCCGGGGGGCATTTTTTTTGCCGATTTTCTATTTTTTTGCCGCCGTGCGCTCCAGGGCGCGGAGCACCGTGCGCAGTTCTCCGGCGTCCATCTGGCCTGGTGCGCTCGCCGCCCGCCCGCAGCCGAACGTCGCCGCACTGCCGAAATAGTGCCCGCATATGCGGCTGGCGACGCCCAGCGGCCCCATGCTCATGGTGATGAGCGGCTTGCGGGCATGGCGCGCGCGCATCTCTTCGGTGGCGGCAAGCAGGGTGAGCACGTCGGTGGGCGTGTGCGGCATGACGGCGATCTTCAGCACGTCCGCCCCCAGGGCATCCTGCATGCGGCGCAGGCGCCGCACGATCTCCTCCCGGGGCGGCGTGGAGGCAAAATCGTGGCTGCTGGCGACCGCGGGCAGGCCGCAGGCATGCGCATGGCGGATCGCATCGGCAGCCACCTCTTCGCCCATGGAAAAGGCCTCCACGTCGAGGGCGTCGATCATGCCGCTCTCGCAGAGGAGGCCGCACAGGGAGGCGTATTCGCCCGGGGACGCGCCGGCGCGCCCGCCTTCGCCGGCGGTGCGCAGCGTGGCAAGGAGCGGGAGACGCAGTTCCCTGCGCAGCATCTCCAGGCAGGAAAGCAGGAGGGGTCCGCTCCGCCACCCATCCATATGGTCGATGCGCCACTCAGCGATGTCGGCGGGGATATCCGCCATCGCCCTGGCATCCTCCGCCAGTCCGCCCGGCGTGCTCCCCGTGAGCGGGACGATGACGAGCGTCCGTCCTCCGCCCAAAACAGCTGAACCTATCTTCACGGTATCCATGGCCTTGCCCCTGAGGCGCCGGCGGCGCCAAGATCATCCTCCGCATCTTCCCTGCTTGCGCCGGCAATGTCAAACGCTCATGCACGCTGCCGCGGACAGGAGACGCCCGGACCTTCCGTGCGCGCATCCCGCTTCATGCCGGCGGAGCATCCCGCTTCTCCCATGCCATGTATCCTGCGATGACGGCGAAGGTGAGCGCCTCGGAAAGCGGGACGGCGAGCCAGAGGCCCGCGTCGCCGAGCCATGAGGGCAGCAGGACGAAGGAAGGGACGAGCAGGACGAAGCCGCGCAGAAGCATGAAGATCGTGGCGGGGCGGGCCCGCCCGATGCTCTGGTAAAAGCCGATGAGCACCATGTTGAGGGTGAAGAACAAAAAGCCGGCCGAGAAATACGGGAATCCCTGCACAGCCAGGGCGCGGGCAGGCTGCCCTCCGGAGAGGAAGCAGCCGATGGCGAAGTCTCCCCAAAAGAAACCCGCCGCCGTGAGCAGCAGGCCGAGCGCCACGGCCAGGCACACCGAGATGCGCAGCGTGCCGCGCACGCGCTCCATGTTGCCCTGCCCATGATTGAAGCTGGCGATGGGCTGCGCCGAAAGGCTGATGGCATAGCCGAACATGAAGATCATGGGGAACAGGTAGCAGACCACGCTGTAGGCCGCCACGCCATCCTCGCCAAGGCGGCCGATGAACATAGCGTTGCCCGCCATGATCATCACGGCGATGGCCATTTCCCCCAGGAAGTTCGGAAAGCCCAGCCTGGCCTGGCGGACGGTGTTGCGTGCGGTGAGGCGCATGGCGTTGAGCGTGGGACCGGGGCGGCAGAGGCGCACCGTCCGTGCATGGCGCAGCATATACCATCCCGCAAGGAGCGCTCCGGCCAGCTGCGAAGCGGAAGTGGCCGCCGCAGCCCCGCCTATGCCCCAGCCAAAGGGAAAGATGAAAAGATAGTCGAGCACGATGTTGAGCAGCGCCGGCACGACCTCGATGAGCATGGCAAAGCGCGGCGCTCCGTCGAGCCGTATGGCGAACATGCCGATCATGGCGGCGACGGAAAAGGGCATCTGCGGAACGACCCAGCGCAGGTATTCGACCACCATCGGCATGAGCGCGTCGCTGCCGCCGAACATCCTGCAGACCTGCACGGGGAAGGCAAAGATGGCCGCAGCCAGCAGGAGCATCAGCGACAGGGACACGGTGAGCGCCTGCGTGATGTTGATGCAGGCGGCCTTGGTCCTGCCCTGCGCCAGATGCATGGCGGCCACCACCGACACGCCGCTGCCGAACAGCAGCGACACGGCGTAGGCGAACAAGAAAATGGGCGCGGCGATATTGACCGCAGCCAGCCCGCCGCTGCCTACGCCGCGGCCGACGAAAACGCCGTCGGCCACGTTCAGCACCACTCCCGAGAGCAGCCCGGCCAGCGTGGGCAGGAACATTTCGGCAAAAAGGCGCGCCAGGTCCGTGCGCCCGAGATCTATCGCGACCCTTTCCATCCCGGATTCACGCTCCGCCGTCCGCTTTCCACAGGAAGATCCCTTCCGCGTCCCGTTCCCGCATCCTCTCCAGCCTCGTGCAGATCCTCTCACACATCCACTGCCTTCCCCGGCGCCATCGGCGCGGCCATGCCGCCATACTTGTCCAGCAGGGGCGCAAGATCGACCGGTCCGGTCACGGGAGGGAAGGCGTCGTCGTAATGGTCAAGCAGGACCCGCCGGGGCTCAAGGCGCTCGATCGCCCTCACAGCCGGAGGAATAACATCCTCCCAGCCGTTGCAGGGCAGGACGAGCAGGTCCGCATGCCGCGGATAGGCCACGTCGTCCCGCAGGTTAAGGCTGCCCATCAGCGACAGGCTCTTCCCTTCCGCTTCCACATGGTAGAACACGGTCTCGCCGTTTTCCCTGCACAGCCAGTGCTGCAGGGCGATATGCGGGAGGTTGCCCCGGAAGGGCGATCGCCACCAGGACGCAACGCGGGAAAAAGACGCCCGGGGCAGGACGGCGTGCCGGCCAGGGAAGACGCGGACCGCAAAACCGCTGCCCTCCCATGCCTGCCCGGGGCATACCAGCTCCAGAGCCTCCGCGGGAACGCCCTTTTTGCGCAATGTCTCATAAGGGGTCCGGGTGCAGTGGACGCGCACATGCCTGTTCCGCCTGGTTATCGCAGGGATGCTGGCGATGTGGTCAAAGTGCCCGTGCGTGACGAAGATCTCCGGAAAGCCGTCGTAATCTTCCAGGCGCACGCCGGAGGACGAGCCCTTGAGCGGCACGAAGGGATCGAAAAGGAGGCGCCCTGAAGGGCATCTCACCTCGACCGTCGCCGTCCCGTGCCATACCACCTGCATCTTCGCCCCCAAAGGATGGTTTTGCCCCTGCTTGTCCACCTGGACGATCATCCGCCGGACAGCCTGTGCTGTCCATGGCATTTTTGCCTGTGCGGTGGCCATCCACAAAAACCAGGAAGCGCTCCCGCAGAAGCTGCGGGAGCGCATGTTTTGCTTCTGCGGGGATGGAGCACCATCCCCGCCCCTGCTCATTATTCGTCGGTGGCGGCGATGCAGTCGCCGGCGTTCGCGTCGTAGCCGGTGGTGCCTTCGACCTTGGCAACGCTCAGCGTGTTGCCCAGGGGGGCGGCACCGGGCATGCGGAAGGTGGAGCAGTCGGCGCGCTTGATGGCCACCTCGGGCGTATGCTTGGCCTGCGGAACCCATTCGTAGGGCACGCGGTAGGCGCGGTACACCATGTTCATGTTGCGCCCGTCCATGTAGGGATTGATGAATTCCCAGACGATCTCATGGTCGGGAGTGACTTCCAGCAGGCGCCCGTCGGAGCCTTCGGTGATCATGGTGTTGCCGTTGGGCAGGCGCTGGGCGGCGCCGATGAACGGGCTGTAGAAGCGGCTGGCGTCCAGCGGGATGACGAAGCCGGCTTCGCGCGGGGTATACTGCCACACGATGTCCAGGGTGACCGGGTCGAACTCCAGCACGCGGGTGTAGTCGCGCTGCGCGGCCTTCACGCCCATGGGGGCGCCGGGGTTGGGGTTGTCGTAGCCGGCCCAGCCGCCGTTGTCGAACACCAGGATGTTGCCCGCGCCGGGGAGCCCGTCGGGGATCATGTGCGCATGGTGCTGGCCGATGATCCAGCCCAGCTTGTGCTCGGGATGCCCGATGCTGTAGTCGGGGCCGACCTTCCAGACGATCTTGCCGGTCTTCTTGTCGATGATGAAGATGATGTTGGTCTCGCGGCCGTCCATGATGATGTTGTCGGGATGGAAGCGCTCGTCGCCGGCGTCATACCACTTGTTCGGGCCGAGGGTGGACATGGAGTTGATGTGCATCCAGTCGCCCAGGGCCGGGGCATGCTCGATGAGGGCGCCGCCGCGGTAGTTGGGGCAGCGGCACATGGCGTTGCGCGCGGCCTCGGAAAAGCCCATTTCCTCCACATGGTCGGAAGCCTGCCATTCCCAAACGATCTCGCCGTCCCAGTTCACTTCATAGACCACGTCGTCCAGGAGCTCCTTGTCGGAGATGTACTCGCAGTGGGCGTTGCGGTGGCAGAGCACGAGGGTGTTGCCGGAAAGGGACTGCGGCTCATGGCCGGGGGCGAAGTAGCCGGTGGTGCTGCCGTCGCGCTGGAAGTCATGGTGCTGGCGCGCCATCCACTGCGGCTTCTCGCCCGGATCCTCGATGAACTCGGCCTGGTTGAACTCCCAGACGACGTTGCCGTCCCAGTCCACCTGGATGAGGTCGATCTGGTCCTGCAGGCCGTACTTGGCATTGCGGGTGCCGCGGCTGCCCAGCAGGTAGCCGCCGGGGAAGATCTTGTTCGGGAAGCCGTGCACGCCGGCCCAGAGCTTGATCTCCTGGCCGTTCATGTCGATGAGCATGGCGCCGTGTTCCTTCACGGGCATGATGGTATAGCCGCTCCAGGCTTTATCGGGATCGTAAAGCGTGGTTCCGGTGGGGTACACTGTGGGATGACCCATGGCATTCTCCTTGAAAGACGTTGAAATGTTAAGCCGCGTGCGATGCGGCAAAAAGGA
>JAEEGI010010527.1_pt1 | contig 20073 bp, 17 predicted proteins | sample 8958751 | NCBI WGS metagenome assembly JAEEGI01 (sample SAMN16246545, study PRJNA631951) | gut metagenome | biome: gut microbiome; feature: rumen; material: KS-attached | host: Bos | place: Iran: Karaj | collected 2018-10 | reverse complement strand
TATCATAACATACAGTATTATAGAGAAAGAAAGCCTGGTATTTACGGAGGAGAACATGATTTTTAAAGTGGCAATCTTACAGTCTCGTGCAGAAAATTCGAATAAAAAAAGAAATTGTGATACCATAATCCGTTCAATGGAAGAAGCATCAAAAAATGGGGCAGACATTTTATTGCTTCCGGAGTGCTTTATAACAGGCTATGAACTTCCAATCACATATGAAAAAAGCATATCCTGTGAAGACGAAGTTATTGTGAAAATATGCGAAGCTGCAAAAAAGTATAATATAGGTGTTGTACTGACATCATTTACAAAAGGCATAGAACAACCTCAAAATACAGCATTTGTAATCAGCAAGACAGGTGAAATACTGATGAAATATTCAAAGGTACACACATGTGATTTTGCAGATGAGAAAGATGTTGAGGCAGGAACCGAGTTTAAGGTTTGTGATTTTGATGGAATAAAAATTGGCATAATGATTTGTTATGATAGGGAATACCCTGAGAGTGCGAGAATACTTATGCTAAAAGGGGCAGAGATTATTCTTGTGCCTAATGACTGTGGTTCGATGAAACCACGCATTCAAGCGTTGTCTACCAGAGCATATGAGAATATGGTTGGAATAGCAATGGCAAATGCGAATGGACAAAATGCAGGTTGTTCCTGCGCGTACAGTCCTATCTGTTGGGATAAAAATGGTATTTGCGTTGATAATACGATTGTGCTTGATGACGATATGACAGAAGGGCTGTATTATGCAGATTTTGATATGGATGCAATAAGAGAATATAGAAGCTCAGAAATGATGGGTAATACATTCAGAAAAGTAAACGCGTATAAAGGATTATTGGATGCTAAGATTTCAGAACCATTTATAAGAGATGGGCAAGAATAACTTTAAGGAATTGAATAATAATGATGGAGTTTAAAGAAGCATTAAAACAAGGGAATCTTGAGGCTGTTAGAAAATGTCCCAAAGCGGATCTTCATAATCACTTTGTTTTGGGCGGAAGTCGAAAATATTTGTATGAACATTCCGGAAAAGTTATACAGCCCATTAAGGAACCACTTAAGTCTATGGATGAAATGCATTCGTGGAATAGTCAGAATTTGGGTGATTACTTTAATACATCAGAAGGTCGCCGTATGCTAATTGAGGCAACTTTTTCTCAGGCAAAAGAAGATGGTGTCACCATTCTTGAAATCGGTGAAGATGTTTGGGGCTTAGGCGAGTTTTTTCATGGAAGTATCGAAGAGCTTGTAGATACATTTGAAACAGCGCATAAGGATATTGCGCCTGAGGTAGAACTTAGATTACAGATTGGAATGTCCAGGCATTGTGATATAGCTTATTTGGAAAATTGTCTTTCTCATTTTTGGGGATGCAAAGCGTTTTATTCCATTGACCTTTATGGAGATGAACTGGCACAACCAATAGAAAATTTTAAGTCAATCTACAGACGTGCAAAAACAGAAGGACTTAGACTTAAAGCACATGTAGGTGAATGGGGTACTGCTGATGATGTACGTCGCGCTGTGGAATATCTTGAACTAGATGAGGTACAACACGGAATTGCAGCAGTGGATGATCCATCTGTAGTTCGTTTTTTAGCAGATAACCATATTCGACTTAATATTACCCCTTCCAGTAATTATCTTCTTGGGAGAGTCAAAGATTTGAAATCGCATCCTATTGCAGAGCTTTATAGAAACGGTGTTGATGTAACTATCAATTCTGATGATGTTCTAATATTTGATTCAGATGTATCTAAAGAATACTTGCGTTTGTACCAAAGCGGTTGTTTGAATGCGCAGGAGCTGGAAGATATACGAAGGAATGGGCTAAAAAAGATATAAAGTGGAGAATTTAATTTCAAGAAAAATACTACGAAGGAATAATACTAAGATAATGCAATTTACAATTGAAAACCTTTCGGAAAAATATACGGTAAAAAGATTGGGGAAGAATGATATTTCGACCGTTTATAATTTGTGCAGACAAAACACGCTGTACTACGAATACTGCCCACCATTTGTAACAGCGGAGAGTATTGAGGCGGATATGACAGCACTTCCGCCGGGAAAGACGGTGGAAGATAAATTATACGTAGGATATTATGACGCCGATAAGTTAATTGCTGTCATGGATTTGATTATAGGGTATCCTGAGGCAGATACGGTTTATGTTGGATTCTTTATGACGGATGTTTCCGTTCAAGGGAAATGTATTGGAAGTTCAATCATTAGCGAATTAAGCCGTTTTGTTAGTGACAGTGGCTTTTATAAGATTCAGTTGGGATGGGTAAAGGGAAATCCTCAACCAGAGCATTTCTGGCATAAGAATGGATTCTGCGAAACTGGTAAAACATATGATATGGATGATTTTACGGTTGTGGAAGCACGAAGAGATTTAAAATACGAGCAACAGAAAACGGTAGTGAAATTTTATGATTCAGTAAATGACTCATTGTTAAAATTTGCAGTTATTATTGCTAAAAAAGACGGCCAGTGGGTACTTTGCAAGCATAAGGAACGCGATACTTTTGAGGTGCCTGGTGGACATAGAGAACCGGCTGAAAAGATCGGTGATACTGCAAAAAGAGAGTTATATGAGGAAACGGGTGCTACAAAGTATTCAATCAACCCAATTTGTGTGTATTCTGTAACAGCACCGGATAATTTTGATGGTGAAGAAACCTTTGGCGGTCTCTATTATGCTGACATTGAGGAACTTGAAACAGAACTTCACAGTGAAATTGAGAAAGTATATTTGTTGGATGAACTACCTGAAAAATGGACCTATCCATTGATTCAACCTAGATTATTAGAAGAAGCTACAAGAAGGGGATATCTATAACATAAGAATGAAATATATGATTAAATCTGTGTCGGATGAGGAACAGAAGAAAAACATAGCAAGACAGATTTTAAAAGCGTTACCCGAATGGTTCGGTATTCCAGAATCTACAGAAGAATACATATCGGAAAGTGGAGAACAAGAAATGTTGGTAGCTTTTGAAAACGAAGCGCCAATTGGTTTCATTTCATTAAAGAAAACTGGGAAAGACACAGTTGAACTTGCGGTTATGGGGGTTAAAAAAGAGTACCACCGACAAGGTATCGGAAAGGAACTTTTTAATACAGCAAAATGTGCAGTAAGGGATAAAGGATATTCTTTTATTCAGGTAAAAACGGTACAGATGGGAAAATATAAAGAGTATGATGCCACAAATATGTTTTATTTAAGCCTCGGATTCAAAGAATTTGAAGTATTTCCAACATTGTGGGATGAGTGGAATCCGTGTCAAATTTATGTGATGGCAATCTGATTTTTTTCTAGACTTCAATCTCGCCTGCCGGCTTGGTCGTTGCTCCTCGCTACGCGAGGGTCGTCCACTGGACGACCGCAACCCATCTTCCGCATGATGATATTTTTTAGATGAAAGCTTGAGAATTCAACGTTCTCGAGCTTTTTTCTTTTCCTCTGAAATCGATGACATTGAGGTACCCCGTTAACGAGTGAAGAGATATTCGAAAGAATGGGTGATGTGGAAACACTTTGAACGGCGGCAGCTTTTGAAGTATAATCGTTTCAATAATTCCAAAGGAGGCGCAAAATGAAAAAGATCAAAATTGCCGTTTCTTTGTTTCTCCTCTGCGCCGTACTTTGCTCCTGCAAGCCGACGGAATGGGAAAGAAACTCCGGACTTTACGGAAGCGCCGACGCGCCCTACGGCAGAACCATCGTCTACACCGTTTTCCTGAATGACCCAGCGTATAGCTGGGATACCGACTCCGCCGAGGACGCCGAAAGAATGGAGAACATATACGAATACCTCGGTATCGCCTGCGATTATCTTGAAGCCGAGGCTCGTAAGTATGGCTCAGACCTCAGCTTTATCTACGGCAAGGCAGACACAAGCTCGGAGTTCACCGTCACTATCGAGTGCGACTCTGAGGGCTGGGATGACGCGCTCTGGCGCCTCATAGACGAGAACGTGGATTCCGCAGCCATCAGTGAGAAATACCGGGCGAGGAATATTATCTATCTCTTCTGCGTGAACACCGACGAGAATAACGAGGCTATAACGAGTACAAGGAGCTGGTATGAGGATATGCCGTATCCGTATGAATTTATCTCGCTCTATTATGTTGATTCCGGCCTCATAAACTGCCCTGCCGTATATGCCCACGAGATATTGCACACCTTCGGCGCACCGGATCTTTATATGGAGGACTACGGCGAGTATGGAATAACAGAGGATTTCGTCAACTGGGTCGCGGATAACCTGCCGAACGATATAATGTTCAACTGTTCGGACGAAGTAACCGGAGAGTACCTCTATGACGGAATCACAAACGAGATAAGCGAGGTAACGGCATACTATGTAGGCTGGCTCAACGAGAGCGATATCATAAGAGAAATGGGCTTAAAGAGCAGTGAAAGAGGCAATCAGCCTTAACTTCTCCGGCCGTGTCATACGCTTAGGCTTTTGGCCTCCCCGTAGAATGTGGGGAGACCTTTTTATACATAGCGGGTGATCATTTTGCGGTTACATTGGAAAAATAGTAAATAAGGTATTGGAGCAAAGGAAATGGAACAATACAAAGAAATCATCGGCGCTGTCGTTACTGGAACCGTCGACCGTCCTCTTGGGTCGGTACATCCTAATTACCCTGATATGATATATCCAATCAATTATGGCTATGTGGACGGAGTGTTTGCCGCTGATGGTGAAGAACAGGACGTTTATATATTTGGTGCTGATGAGCCACTCAAAACATTCACGGGTAAAGTAATTGCTATTTATCATCGGACAAATGATATCGAGGATAAATGGATTGTTTCTGTAGATGGAAAAGATTACTCTGACGATGAAATATTGAAAAGAATTGAATTTCAAGAAAAATACTACGAAGGGATACTACTAAGATAATGCAGCTTACATTAGTTGCGAAAGTTATTGCATAAATGCTAGCTAATCTGTATGATAAATAAGTAAATTCCAAAGAAAGTGAGGTGTTCAATTATGATGAATAGCAAGAAATACATAACATCTGAATATCTATTGAAGACCTCGGCTTTTATATTCTAATTAGATTCCTATAGTACCGTGGTTTTTTAACCACGGTATTTTTTATCCTTCATAGATATTCATACAAGACTTTTGTTACATATCAAACGAATTTTTATGGAGGACTCTTATGATTAGTCTTAGAAAAATCACAGAAAACAATTTTATTGATGCATTTGATCTGAAGCTGGGCGAGGGACAGGATGCGTTTGTATCCCATCCGATTCGTAGCCTTGCACAAGCATATGTGTACCGGAATCAGTGCCAACCATTTGGAATCTACAATGATGATGAGATGGTTGGGTATGTCATGGTTATTTATGATTATGATATTCCGGAATATGACATCTGGCACATGATGATTGATGAACGGCATCAGGGGGAAGGTTTCGGAAAAGCAGCTTTGGAGAAAGTTTTGTCCTACATAGGAACCAAGCCTTTTGGTGACTCCAATCGAGTTACTCTTACTTGTAATAAGGACAATGAGGTGGCGCTGGGGCTGTATCACGGTATGGAGTTCCGAGAGACTGGTGCAGCAGACGATGATGAAATCGAGTTGTCAATGACAATTACCAATGAATCGGAGGATAAAAAGCTAAAACTTGTCGAAGTAAACTGTACTAATTGCATTAGTACACATAATGTTGTATACTGAGCCTGGAAAACAAAAAACACACAGGTGTGTGCAACAAGAGGAGTACAAAAATGAAGAGAAAAATTGCATTGGGAATGGCTCTAGCAGCTATGGTCTGCTTCTGTGGATGTGGAAATAAGGCGTATAGCGCTTCTGATTCCATGTATGCCGGAAGTGATACGTATAGTGCGTCTGGTGAGTACTATGCATCCGAAGAAATTCCGGCCAATGGTGTATTTAATGTGAATGATCCGGTGGAGTGTGATTCGGCACCTGCTTTGGATATCAGCGGATGCGATACTTTTACGGATATTGTGGATCAGGCGATGCTGGATGATATGGGCTATGCCAATGTGACCTTGAATGGAGAAGACCTGTTGCTGGTTTGCAGCCGTACCGTAGAGCAGGATGGTAAGCCGGTGGCATTGAATGCTACTGCGTATCGTTATGACGATGGTAAGCCGGTAGAGTGCGGATGGATCTATTCCGTTGACGGACTCCGTTTAGCCGATGATACCTTGTACTGCGGTGGTAAGGACAACATGACCAGCTTTATCTTCAAGGGCAGTGAAGTGGTAGCGAAGGAGTATGCTTGGAGTTATAGTTACGCAGAGAACGAGGGAGATCCGGAAGAGATGCATTACTTCTATGATCCTAGCGGAAGCGGAGACGAAAAAGACTGCGAGTGTGATGAAGCAACCTTCAAGAAGGCCATGGAGCCATTTGAGAAGGCTGAGACCATCGAGTTTTCAGTAGTTCACCGCTAATGGAGAACAATTTTTTCTTGACTTGCCAAGGTAAAAAGCGTATTGTTGGAACAACAACATTTTACAGAAGGTGTGAATTATGATGTTATTTAGATTCTTCGACAATTCCAACGCATCTTTGAATCCCGTGAATTCCGATCAGGGGATTATTTGGCGTGGCGTTGTGAGTAGAGGAGAATCATAAGGTATCAACGTAGATACAGATTATGGATGAAGAAGCCTCATCGGACGCCAAGCGTTTGATGGGGCTTTTTTTATACACCAAGACAAGCTAGGAGGGCAAGCGTATGACAAGAAAAGAAGTAGTAAACGGATTCTATGCACAGTATGACGAGGCTGGTCGCCTGGAGAGTGACAAGCAAGGGGAAGTGGAGTATATTGTCACCATGAATTACATCCATCGGTATCTAAAGCCTGGCATGAAGGTAGCAGAGATTGGCGCCGGTACCGGTCGCTATTCTGTTGCGCTGGCTAAGGAAGGCTTTGATGTGACAGCCGTGGAGTATACCCAGTGTAACTATGAGCAACTGGTGGCAAATGCCAAGGGCATAGACAACATCCGTTGTTTCCAAGGGGATGCGGTGCATCTTGGTGAGATTTCGGATGATAGCGTAGATGTCACGCTGCTTCTCGGACCAATGTATCATTTATATGAAGAGGAAGAACAGTTGGCAGCACTACGGGAAGCACAGCGCATCACCAAGCAAGGCGGAATGATCTTGATTGCTTACCTTTCCATCTATGCCATCATGTACACCAACTACCTGAAGAACAACTTCGCCCATGGCTTTGAAGAGAACTTCACGGAAGATTGCGGATTCAAGCATTTCCCTGAGCAGTTGTTCACCGCATTTACCATGGAAGAGTTCGAGAAGCTGGTTGGAAAAACAACGATGACTATCGAAAAAAGCGTTGCCGTGGACGGCATGTTGGAATTGGCACAACATCGTGCAGATTTTGGCTTAGAAGGGGAAGACTTCGAAAAGTTCCTGATGTACCACCTGCATTTTTGTGAGCAACGAGAACTCCTTGGTCTGTCCAGCCATATCTTAATGATTTGTAAGAACACAAAATGACTCGCTAACCCCGTCCCGGGGAGTCAAAAAGAGGAAGAGAATGAGATATTCGGAAATTGTAGAAGGTAAGTTCATATCCCGTCCCAACCGGTTTATCGCCCAGGTGGAGATTGACGGCATAGAGACTACCGTCCATGTAAAGAATACCGGGCGGTGCAAGGAGCTGTTACTGCCGGGACGCAAGGTTTATCTGGAGAAGGCTAAGAACCCGCAGCGGAAAACTCCCTATGACCTGGTTGCTGTAGATACGCCGATCGGTATCGTCAACATCGATTCTCAGGCTCCTAACGTCGTGGTGAAAGAGTGGTTAGAGACCCAGGACTACGATTACATCAAGCCGGAATACAAGTATGGGGACAGTCGTATCGACTTCTATATGGAAAAGGGCAATGCCCGTATTCTTATGGAAGTAAAAGGATGTACCTTAATCAAAGACGGCATCGGATATTTCCCGGATGCGCCAACCGAGAGGGGAGTAAAGCACCTTCGGGAGCTGGCTGCGGCGGTGGCGAAGGGGTATGAGGCAAGAATCGCTTTCGTCATCCAGGTAGAAGGGGTACGGGAAGTACGCCCCAACATAGATACTCATCCGGAGTTTGGTGTAGCCATGCAGGAAGCTATCGACGCCGGCGTGCAGGTCTTGTACCTATGCACCAGAGTTACCCCGGAGGAACTGACAATCGTCGAAATATAATGGAAACTGTCAATCGTCCTAAGAAAACGACCATTCGTCCTTAGGACGATATTTTTATGGAAACTATCTCTTATAATGACTTCGTTTATTATTTTGCGGAGGAATACTTATGAGAGAGAAAATGATGACTTCGATTAAAGGGCGCATGTTAAGCGTTCTGATTTTGCTATTCGTTATATTTGCAACGAATACAGCCATGAGTGGTGTGACCAATAATCAGGTAGAACTGTCTACGAAGCTGATTTCCGGGTATACCATTTCCATGATGGAGGAGCAGGCGGCCATGCAACAGGCAAAAAGTACCATTGACCGCACTGTATTAACCTACATGCTGAATCACAGCGCAGCAACGGAGATTCAAAACAAGGCCTCGGAAGCGGTTGTGACCATGCAATCGGAAGCAGAGACTATGGAGAAGAATGTATCCGGATTTGCCAAGGCGGAGATGAATACGGCCTTATCTGATGCTTACACTCCTTATTATGAAGCAATCACAGCCTATGTTACAGAAGCGGATACCATCTTAAGCGCAATCCAAAGCAATGATTTTTCTAAAGTGCAGTCTACCTATGTGACTCTGCAGACTGCTTCGGACAATCTGCAACAGCAGGAGGCGGCATTTGACGAAGTTCGCACATCCTTAACTAACCACGAGTCAGACTTGGTGGAGCATCGTGTACACCGTGCGACATTGATTACAATCATTATGGCCGGTGTATTCTTATTAGCCATGGCGGTTGCAATCATCCTTTGCCTTCGCACGATTGTGCGACCATTGCAGGATATGCAGAAGCAGATGGGTGTGATTATCGATGATTTGAAGGCCGGAAACGGGGACCTAACCAAGCGAATTCGCATTCGTTATATGGATGAAGCCGGACGAATTGCTGTTGGAATTAACACATTTATGGAAGAATTGCAGAATGTGATTGCAACGATTAAGACAGGATCCGGCCAGATTCACGGCGCAACGGCAACTATGAATGAACAGATTAACCGCTCGGAAGATATCTCTGCATCCGTATTCGACGGTATGAGTGAGATTTCTGCTAATATGGAGGAAATCAGTGCTACCTTGCAGAACATCGATGCTTCTACCTCAGAGATTTTGGAGGCCTCCAACCGAATCAAGGAGTCCTCGGAAGCCAACGCATCCACGGTTGCAACTCTCCTTACCAACGCAGAAGTTTCCCGTCAGGCCTCTATGACCAATAAGGCGGCGACCCAAGAGATGATTGAGGATATCAGCGCTCGTATGGAGGAATCCATGGAGAAGAGTAGCTCGGTAGAGCAGATTCGGGAGCTGACAGACAACATCCTAAACATTTCCTCTCAGACCAATCTGTTGGCGCTGAATGCTTCCATCGAAGCGGCAAGAGCCGGTGATGCAGGAAGAGGATTCGCTGTTGTCGCTACAGAGATTCAGAAGTTGGCAGAGAATACCAAGAACATCGCCACCAATATCCAGGAGACCAACGTGGTGGTATTGGATTCGGTACATGAGTTGGTGGCTAATGCCAATGAACTATTGAACTACATTACCTCCACCATACTGACGGATTATGACAATTTTGTGGAGAATGCGGTAGCGAACCAAGACGGAATTGAAGAAATCAATGGATTGCTTGTGGAATTTGCCGAACGGGCCCAGGAGATGCAGGCATTAACGGAGGCACTATCCAACGGAATTGGCGAGATTAGTATTGCTGCAGAGAGTAGTGCGTCCCGCCTGGTGCAGTCTACCGAGGACATGAACACCTTGCATCTGGCGGTATCGGAGATTCGTACCCAGTCCGATAACAACAGCCATACGGTGGATGCCTTGAATACTGAGGTAGAAAAATTCAAAGAAATTTAGGAAACTATTTTTGTGAACCCCCGCCGAGGGGGTTCATTTTCTATTATTGCACCATTGTTATTCTCTTGATAAAATAGAAGTGTCTCAATTATGGTCGGGGAAACTAGAGGGAAGATTTCTCGAAACAACCGTGGGAAAGTTGTTTTATATCATAAGGGAGGCAAAATATGTCAAAGAAGAAACCAAAAAATGTAAGCTCCAATACGGTTAGCGCAAGGGACAGCGTGAAAACCAAACTCATTGTCATTATGGCATTGGTTGTAGCTGTACCATTACTGATTGCGATTATTATCAGTTACAACACATCTACAAGCAAGGCGAAGTCAGATGCATTGGATTTGCTGGATGCAACTGCTCAGTTTACCGAGGCGAATTTTGCATCCATTGTTACTGAGAACAAGATTGCTCTTGAAATCTTTGCGACTTCTCCGGCAACCACCAGCTATATGCAGACTGTCGGAACCGAAGGACAGACGGTTCCGGACAATGAAATGCTAGCCAGTATGGACGCGATGAATGAGAGAATCAACGATGGAAATGATTCCGTCATCTTAAGTAAAGCGTCTGGAGAACAGTTACTTCGTACAGATCGTTCGAAACTGGCGAATATTGCAGATCGTGACTATTTTCAGCAGGCAGTTTCTACCGGAGAACCGGCAGTATCTAATATTGTTGTCAGCAAGTCTAACGGAAATCGAATCACCATTATTTGTGTTCCAATTAAAGACGGATCCGGTAAGGTCATTGGTACCATCCAACGAAGCTTTGATTTGAATCGTATGCATGAATTCCTCGCTGCCAATGTCAGTGACGGATATATTGCAGATAGAGCCGGTATGATGGCTGCGCATGCACAGTTTGAGATTGGCCCGGAAGATGAATACGATTTGAGCGGATATGAATTCTTTTCGTCTACGGATACGAAGGGTATGTTTGAACAGTCCTATAATGGTGCTTTGACATATACAAGCTGGCGACAGGAACCAATCTCCGGATACTATGTAGCAGTGTCCGCTAAGAATTCGGATATCATGGCTTCCGCAATCCGTTCTGCAATGACCGTTGTAATCATTGGTGTTGTTTTGCTGGTGATTGCATTATTGATTGCATTTGCGATGGCAAAGAGCTTTACGGAGCCGATTATTGCAGTGGGTAAGTCCCTCGGTGCATTGGCTGACGGACGTTTTGTAAAGGTTGAAAAGCATGATGGCAGAAAAGATGAGTTCGGTAAGATTTCTCAGGCAACCAACTCGGTTATTGATAAATTGAATGAAATTGTGGATAACATTAAGGCTTCCGCCGGAAATGTGGGTAGTTCTTCGGATGAGCTGTCCGAGATGGCCAACCAGATTTCCGCAACGGCGGATGACGTATCCAATGCAGTTCAGGATATTGCCTCCGGTGCATCCCAGCAGGCAGAGGAAATTCAGAGTGCCCAGGTCAATGTAGGTCGCATCGGCGATGCGGTAGAAGATGTTCAGACGTCCTCCGTAAGCCTGACCGAGCTGGCCGGCAAGATGAAGAAGGCCTCCGAGGTATCCAGCAAGTCCTTAACCGATTTGCAGGAGTCTTCTGTTGAGATGACGGAGAAAATTGATGACATTGCCAACACCATTCATGCGACCCAGAGTGCGGTTAACAATATCAGTGAGAAGGTAGAGGGCATTACCTCTATTGCAACACAGACCAACCTGTTATCCCTCAATGCTTCTATTGAGGCTGCCCGTGCCGGTGAAGCCGGTAGAGGATTCGCCGTTGTTGCGGAGGAGATTGGTAAGTTAGCGGAAGATTCCCGTATCATGGCGGATGAAATCCGTGTGGAGATGGATTCCCTGTTACAGCAGTCCAAGGCTGCGGTTTCTGCTGCAGAGCATGTAAAGCAAGGCAATAGCGAGCAGCAGGTTGCTTTGGGTGAGACCATCAAGACGGTCAACGGTATGTTGGACGATATCAGCAGTACCGTTGGTGGTGTTCAGTTGATTTCCGACGGCGCTAATACCTGTGAATCCTCCAAGAATGAAGTGGTGGATGTCATCAGTGCATTGTCCGCAATCTCCGAAGAGAATGCAGCATCCTCGGAAGAGACCGGTGCATCCATGCAGGAGTTGTCTGCTACGGTTAATATCTTGGCAGCATCCGCAAACAGCTTGAAGGATATTTCCGATCATTTGAACGAAGAGATGAAGTTCTTCAAGTCTTAGAAAACGTTGTAAAAACAACAAAGGCCTACAGTCTGATAGGGATTGTAGGCCTTTGTTTTATTTGTTTAGCAATTTATCACGTTAAATCGCTATAAGTGAATGCAATTCATCTATAAGTTGACGAAGAAGAATAATTGTTTAGTCTATTCAACACTTGTTGCACAGTATACAGAAAATAACTATAATCGATTCAAGTGGGGTAGATCTTGAGTATCAGCAATGGGGCTGTGCTATCTATTTTTTCACCGAATTCTCGTGTTTTTTCAACAAATGACTAAAAGGATACGAAGGAAAATAAAGGAAAAGGAGGGTTCGAAATTTGAATCCAAAAACACTGAAGTACATTCTGAAAAGACTTGTACTTGGAGTATTCACCGTATGGGTAGTGATTACCCTGACATTTTTCATCATGCATGCGGTACCGGGTGGTCCGTTCTTATCCGAGAAAGCGGTTTCGCCGGCAGCCCAGGCGGCCATGGAAGCAAAATATGGGTTAGATAAACCGTTGATGACCCAGTATGTAACCTATTTAACCGATGTGGTACAGTTCCGCTTCGGCCCGTCTCTGAAACAGAGAGGTCGAATGGTAATTGATATCATCACCGATGGCTTACATGTATCCGCGAAGCTTGGTATCATCGCTGCATTCTTAGCGCTGGTAATCGGAGTGGTTCTTGGCTCTGTTGCAGCACTTCGCAGAAACACCGTTTTAGATCGAATTATTATGATTATTACCACGGCATTCGTGTCGATGCCTTCCTTTATTATGGGATCTTTGCTGCTGGTGGCTTTTACCATCCATGTGCATTGGTTCCCAGCCAACGGCGCATCTGCCGGAGGTTTGGTACTGCCAATCATCACCTTGATGCTGTACCCGATGTCTTACATCACCCGTTTGACTCGTTCCTCCATGTTGGATGTGTTGGGACAGGATTACATCCGCACCGCGAAAGCGAAGGGTGTAACCGGTTGGAAAATTATTTTCGGTCATGCACTGAAAAATGCCCTGATTCCGGTTATTACCTATTTTGGACCGATGCTGGCTTACATCGTTACCGGTTCACTGGTAGTGGAGCAGATTTTTGCAGTACCGGGAATTGGTCGTGCATTCGTTCAGAGTATTATCAACCGTGATTACATGCTGATTATGGGAACCACCATTGTTCTCGCAACATTGATTGTCATCATGAACTTAGTCAGCGATATTCTCTACAAGATTGTAGATCCTAGAATTAATTTGGAATAAGGAGATTTACCGATGGATAATACAAATGTTAAGCGCTTGAGTTTGCAGGTAAATCTGGACGATTTTATTCCCGCAACCGAAGAAGAAAAAGAATACATGGTAACCATGCGTCCATCCACCACCTTTTTTCAGGATGGTGTGGCGCGTTTGAGAAAAAACAAAGTGGCAATGGTGAGTATGATCATCATTTTGCTCATCACTTTAATGGCAATTTTTATCCCGATGTTTTGGCCGTACAAGTATGAGACCATGCTTGGTATGCAGCCGGGAAAACCAATGGATGCTTCCTTTAATAACCTGCATCCAATGGAATACTCCACATCGGAACAGGCACTGATTGATTCCGGCGAGAAGGTATTCCCACATTTGTTTGGAACCGACTCCCAGGGCCGTGATTACTTCATCCGTGTGGTTTACGGAACCCGTATTTCCCTTGCGGTTGGATTTTTCGCAAGTATCATCGTCTTAGTAATCGGAATCGTGGTTGGTTCCATTTCCGGATACTTTGGCGGTGTGGTAGATATCATCATCATGCGAATCGTTGATGTCATCTATTCCCTGCCGGATATGTTGATGGTAATTCTGCTTGCAGCCGTGCTTCGTCAGAGACTGGCACCGGTGATTGACGGAACGCCGCTGGCAGCCATTGGCTCCAACATTATTTCATTATTTGTAATTTTCGCGCTGTTGTACTGGGTTGGAATGTCCCGTCTGGTACGTGGTCAGATTCTCTCCTTAAGAGAGCAGGAGTACGTATTGGCAGCACAGACCGCCGGTGCCAAGGGCAGCCGTATTATTCGCAAGCACTTAATTCCGAACTGCATTTCCGTTATCGTTATTTCTACGGCATTGCAGATTCCGAGTGCAATTTTTACCGAGAGCTACTTGTCCTTCCTTGGACTGGGTGTTAATGCACCGATGCCATCCCTTGGCTCTCTGGCGTCCGATGCGTTGAATGGACTTTCTTCCTATCCGTATCGACTGGTAATCCCGGCAATTGTCATCTCTTTGATTGTATTGTCACTGAACCTGTTCGGCGACGGCTTAAGAGATGCGTTTGACCCGAAATTGAATAGTTAAGGAGGTTTTTGGAAGATGGCATTACTAGAAGTAAAAGATTTACACACCTCCTTCTTTACTGATGCGGGTGAAGTAAAAGCAGTCAACGGCGTGTCCTTTGACTTGGATTATGGCAAAGTTCTCGGAATTGTTGGTGAGTCCGGCTCCGGTAAGTCGGTAACCGCATATTCCGTGATGCAAATATTGGCACCTACCGGCAAAATCGTTTCCGGATCCATCAAGTACGACGGACAGGAATTGGTAGGCGCAGGGGAAAAGGTGATGAAGGATATCCGTGGAAACAAGATTTCCATTATTTTCCAGGATCCGATGACCTCCTTGAACCCAACCTATACCATTGGAAGACAGCTGATGGAAGCGATTATGCTTCATACGGACCGAAACCGTGAAGAGGCAAGAGCCCGCGCCATTGAGATGTTAACCTTGGTAAATGTAAACGAACCGGAAAAGCGTATGCATCAGTATCCATATGAGTTCTCCGGTGGTATGAGACAGCGTGTCATGATTGCTATGGCATTAGCGTGTGAGCCGGACATTCTGATTGCGGATGAACCGACCACCGCGTTGGATGTAACCATTCAGGCAGGTATCTTAGAGCTGATGAAGGACATCCAGAAAAAGATGGGCATGGCCATCATTATGATTACCCACGACCTGGGTGTCGTTGCACAGATGTGTGACGAAGTTATCGTTATGTATGCGGGTTCCATTTGTGAGCAGGGTACGGAGGAAGAGATTTTCTACAATCCGCGCCATGAGTACACCAAGGGCCTGATGCGTTCCATCCCGACCGCAGACAACAACGGAGAGCGGTTGCAGCCGATTACCGGTACTCCAATCGATCTTCTGAACATGCCGGTGGGATGCCCTTTTGCACCTCGTTGTGATAACGCCATGAAGATTTGCCTCAGCAAAAAATGCGAGCGTATCCAGATTAACGACTACCATCAGGCAGCCTGCTGGATGACCGTAAAAGAAGCCGCAGAATCCGGTAAGGTGGATCAGCTGTGTGCAGCGATGAGTGAAACAGAACGAGAAGAAAGGGGGCAAAAACATGAGTGATTTGACCCAGAATGCAAGCAATACGCCCCTCTTAGAGGTAAAGCATTTAAAGCAGTATTTTGATATTAATATGGGATTCTTCCAGACCAAGCCACTAAAGGCTGTGGATGATATCTCTTTTTCCATCCGTGAGGGCGAGACCTTAGGATTGGTAGGAGAGTCCGGATGCGGCAAGACCACTGCCGGACGTTCCATCCTCCATCTGTACAAGCCGACGGCAGGTGAGATCATCTACCGTGGCAAGAAGATTGAGACCAAGGCGGATATCAAGGAGTTCCGTAAGAAAGCAACCATGGTTTTCCAGGATCCGTATTCTTCCCTGGACCCTCGTATGACGGTTGCGGACATCATCGGAGAACCGTTGGATATCCATCATATGTATTCCTCTCAAGAGGAGCGTAGAGAACGGATTTTGACATTGATGGAGCATGTAGGATTGAACTCCGAACATGCAGCTAGATATGCCCATGAGTTCTCCGGTGGACAGCGCCAGCGTGTCGGCATCGCAAGAGCCCTTGCCGTTCGTCCGGACTTCATCGTCTGCGACGAGCCGGTATCCGCGCTTGATGTATCCATTCAGGCACAGGTCATCAACATGTTTGATGAGTTACAGGAGAAGATGAATCTGACGTACCTGTTCATCGCCCATGACCTGTTGGTAGTAAGACATATTTCCGACCGCATTGCGGTCATGTATTTGGGACATATGGTGGAACTTGCAGATGCCGATGCCATTTATGAGCGTCCACTGCATCCGTACACCAAGGCGTTGATTTCCGCGGTTCCGGTTCCGGATCCGAAGGTTGCCAAGGCCAACAAGCGTATCAGCTTAACCGGTGAGATTCCGTCTCCGCTGAATACTCCAAGCGGATGTCCGTTCCACACCAGATGCCCGTATGCAACGGATGTATGTAAGCAGGAAATCCCTGCATTTGAAGAAATTGAGACAGGCCGTTTTGTTGCCTGCCACAGAGCAAAAGAGATTAATTCATAGTGTTTTCTACATCCATGGGGAAACATACAGGCCGTTTTTTCATGGATGTTGAAATAAATCATTACTCAAATGAATGAAGGGAGAAAAATGATATGAAAAGATTATTCGCACTTATGCTGGCTGCAACGATGACACTTTCATTGGTTGCATGCGGCGATTCTGCTAAGACCGGCGGCGATACAGCAACCGGAAGTAGCGAACCAGCAGAAACAACTGTAGATGCAAACGTATTAAACGTTTCTATCGCATCTGAACCTGCATCCTTAGATCCTGCATTGAACAGTGCAGTGGATGGAGCAACCATGTTAGTACATCTGTTTTCCGGACTTGCTAAGTTCGAGGAGAAGGCAGACGGTTCCTTGGAATTGGTACCGGATGCAGCTACCGAACTTCCGGAAGGTGTTGTAAATGAAGATGGTACTGTAACCTATACTTACACACTTCGTGATGGCATGAAGTGGTCTGACGGTGAGCCTGTAACCGCGAACGACTTCGTTTTTGCTTGGAACCGTGCAGCTTCCGATGACTTGGCAGCTGATTATGGTTATATGTTTGAAGTTGTTGATGGATATGATGAAGTAGCCGGTGGTGAGGCTGACTCCATGAATATCAAGGCTGTTGATGACAAGACCATCGAAGTAACATTGAAGAACTCCATTACTTACTGGAACGAGTTGCTTGCATTCCCTGCATACTTCCCGGTAAGAGAGGATGTTGTAGCAAATGAGAGCTGGGCAACCGATCCTTCTACTTATGTATGTAACGGTGCTTACACCATGAGCGACTGGAGCCACAACTCTGTAATTACTTTGAAGAAGAACGATAACTATTTTGACGCAGATGCAATCACCATGCCGGAGATCAACTTCTACCTCTCCGATGATGCCAACAACATGTTGACCAACTTCGAGAACGGCAGCTGGCAGATGATTGATGATGTTCCGACCAATGAAATCGCAGCTTTGAAGGAAGCTTATCCGGATGAGTTCGTTGTAGCAGGTCAGTTAGGTACCTACTATGTATGCTGGAACATCAATGAAGACATCCTTCCGGAAGGCAGCGGCTTAAGCGGCAAGGAGGCAGAGGATGCCAGAGCTGAAATCCGTAACGCAGTATCCCTGTTATTCGATCGTAACTACATCGTAGAAGAAATCGGACAGGCTGGTCAGGTTCCTGCAGCTTCTTTCGTAGCTATGGGTCTTACCGATGCTGACGGCAAGGAATTCCGTGAGAATGCAAACGGCGGCAAGGGTGGTTACTATGCTGTTGATACTGCATCTCTTCAGAGCAACTTCGATGCAGCAATTGAAGTATTGAAGAAGTACTATGACTATGATGAAGCAAGCGGACAGTTCACCAACTTCCCATCCATGACTTACCTGTACAACACTTCCGAAGGCCACAAGGCAATCGGTGAGTACTTACAGAGTGCTCTTGCAGCAGTTGGTATCAACATGCAGCTTGAGAACCAGGAGTGGAACACTTTCCTTGAGACACGTAAAGCCGGAGATTACTCCATCGCACGTAACGGTTGGTTAGCAGACTACAATGATCCAATCTGCTTCCTTGATATGTGGACCACTGCATCCGGTAACAACGATGTTCAGTTTGGTAAGGGCGCTCATCAGAGCGTAGCTGCTTACAGCTTAGACTTAACCGATCTTGGATATGACACCAAGGTTACAGATGGAACATGGGCTGAGACTTATGACGTATTGATTAGCGACATCAAGACCTGCACTGATACCGAGACCCGTTATGCATTGATGCACAAGGCTGAGGATCTTCTCATGCAGACCGGCGCTATCTGCCCATTATACTTCTACACAGATATCTACATGATTGACAGCTCCGTTAAGGGATTCTTCTCTAACCCTCTCGGATACAAGTACTTCATGTACTGCACAATTGAGTAGATTACTTCTATACTACCTCTTTTCCCCGGCGGGCAACTGCCGGGGAATTTTTGTGCTCCTTCAGGTTTGCAGGATAGTGTGGGGTTGGGTAAAATGAAGGTAAGTAGAAAGAAAAGGACAACTAAGCGAGGACGAAAAAGGATGGAAATGGTAAAAAAGATTGCGAAGAACATTGGTGTCATTGGGTTAGCGATTGTTGTACTGTTGGTTGCTAATCTTGTTGCAGGGGTATGTGCAACCCCGTTTGAACATGCACCCTATGTAGGACTGATTGTGCAATGTTTGGTTGCAATTGTAGCGACACTGGCATTGGCATGGTTGGTTTCAACCAAGATTTTGAAAATGAATGCGGAGGAACTAGGTATTGTTCCAAAGCGTTTTCAAATAAAGTGGCTCTTATTGGCAATTGCGTTGCCGGTAGTGGTGCTTCTATTCTATGCATTCGTACTTCCTGGCAAGCCTTATGTGGCACAGCCTGGAAAGTTCTGGGAGTCTCTTCTGGTGGGCTTTTTTGGTGCCGGTCTTATGGCTGGAATTACTGAAGAAGTGGTATTCCGTGGAATCATCTTCCGTTATATGAAAAAGACCCTAGGTGTGAAGGCAGCAGTGATTGTTCCGGCGATTCTATTCGCATGCCTGCATATCATGAACATGGAGACCTTCGATGTGCTGGATTTGGTGATACTGATTCTGGCAGGCTCTTCTGTAGCCATTATGTTTACTTTGTATGCTCTGAATACAGACATGATTTATCCGGGAGCCATTGCACATTGCTTGTGGAATACCCTGATTATCGGAGGCACCTTCGGTGTTGGCGAGATTGTGAATGGATCTGCCAATGATTCCTATATCATTATTCCGATTGTATCCGAGAGCAAGTTATTGACGGGCGGCAACTTCGGTGTAGAAGCGGCAGTTCCGGCAATTGTGGGATATATCGTAGTGGCGGTGATTGGTTATATGTCATATAAGAAGCGTAAGGCGGAATAATATGAAGATGAATGGATGTGTACCGGTTGGCAATACAGATATGTATTATGTAGCCTTTGGTACAGGCAAGAAGAAGCTTGTAGTACTTCCGGGCTTGTCAGATGGTCTTTGGACGGTAAAAGGCAAGGCGTGGTTTCTAGCGCCAAGCTACAAGCATTTTTACAATGAATATACGGTGTATATGTTCAGCCGGAAGAATGAACTTCCTGAGGGATATTCGATTAAGGATATGGCAGATGACCAGGCGGAAGCTATGCGACATCTCGGGATTGATCATGCATATGTTATGGGTGTTTCCCAGGGCGGTATGATTGCCCAGTACTTGGCCATCAATTATCCGGAACTGGTGGAGCGATTAATCCTGGTGGTAACGGCACCATATGCCAATGCAACGATTCAGGACGTAGTATCACGCTGGATTGATATGACGGAACATAGCACCCATACGGAGCTTATGGTGGATACCGCAGAGCGGGT
>JAEEGI010010524.1_pt1 | contig 20075 bp, 18 predicted proteins | sample 8958751 | NCBI WGS metagenome assembly JAEEGI01 (sample SAMN16246545, study PRJNA631951) | gut metagenome | biome: gut microbiome; feature: rumen; material: KS-attached | host: Bos | place: Iran: Karaj | collected 2018-10 | reverse complement strand
TGTGTTGAGAAAGTTTGGCTGGCAGAGCTCTGTAATCGACCTGGTTTGAGTTCTGTAAAGATTTACAGAGTTCCTCATAAGGCATAAAAGCCCTGAGTTTTTCTTTTTCAACAGGATCTTCACAATCCCGCTTTTTGAAAAACAGCTGTCGCTCAACATATAAACAAACATTATAAAGATTTTTGGACAGATACATCAGATTATCAAACGTGCGATATTCAATATCAGTTTGTTTAATCTGCAGATTAAGACATCTTGTTATGTATTCAATCACTGTTAAAACCTTTGATTTATGTTAATAAAAAATACACGTATATTTATATTATAAGTAATTGTACTAAAACGTGATATACATCACAATTAGCAAAATCAACACTTTTCCTGAACAGAGCCAATGTTTTTATGGACGAATTCTGTTTGAAACATTGTTGGCGTTGTGTCCGTCTTATGAAGCGTAAGGAAATGCCGGTGTCTCCGCCTTGATTTTACTGTCATTGCAGCTTTTCCATTGCACGCCGGGCGTGCGCTCTTAATATTTCATTATTATCAGAAGTGAATTTTTCAATCAGCTTTTTCAATGACGGATCGCCGGAATTGCCGGCGGCAATGATTACATTTCTCATAAAGCACACCCATCCTGCTCTTCTGATCACCGAACCTTCAAACATTTTAAGATACTGCTCCTCAGTCATGGCAAGCAGTGTTTTCAGTTCCAGATCAGTTTCCCTGTAACGGCGTATAAAGTCAGCCTCCCCGGTTATAACTCTGCGCCGGTTCCAGGGACAGCAGTCCTGGCATTCATCACAGCCGAAGATTCTGTTTCCAATTACCCGGCAGTATTCCTCCGGAATAATACCCCTGTATTCGATTGTAAGGTAGGCTATGCATTTTGATGCATTGATTTGCCTGTCTTCCAATATGGCTCCGGTCGGGCATTTATCCACGCATAGTCTGCAGCTTTTACAGGGATCGAAATTAGTCCTCTCAGTAGGTTTCAGAGGAAGATTGGTGATAAGTTCACCGATAAAAAACTTGGAGCCCGTTTCAGCATTGATCAGAAGAGAATTTTTCCCTTTCGTCCCGAGACCCGCATTCTGTCCGTACAGCTTTTCAAATACCGGAGCAGAGTCTACAAAGCCTCTGCTTTCCATTTGCGGAAACATCTCCTGAATTTTTCCTGCCAGCATCTTCAGCTTTTTTTTCAGAACCTTGTGATAGTCTCTTCCGTATGCATACTCGCTGATTCTTCCGCAAAGGGGCCCCGGATCGGCATTATCTCCGGATTTGTATACGAGACCTGCTGATATTACTGATAAAGCATCAGGCAGAAGAAGTTGGGGGGTCATTCTTATCTCAAGACCATCTCTGAGATAATTCATTGTGCCGTAGTGTTTTTTATTGAGCCAGTCAATGTAATTCTGTATTTCTGATTCAGGCAGCTCAAGCCCTGATATTCCTGCCATGTCAAAGCCACATTCAGATGCCGCCCGGAGTATCATCTCACTGGCGTTTGCCGCTTCTTCGGAATTTTTCAGATCATTCATTGTAACTCCTGATGTTTGAAACAGTCGCCGGGTAATGTTTTTACATTAATTACTCGGGTTTCCATGCAGATTTTTTCAAGTTTAATCAATAATGGCAAGACTTGAGTAACTATTCAATTTCCCACCTTCAGTCGCAGCTTTGCCATGTTGCATAAGTCGTCCATAACAGAACCAATTTCCTTCCAGTGTATCCAAAAAACTGAAGATCTGATCCTGCTGTGGGAGAATTGTTGGAGACCTGCTTTAGGATGTTCAGAAATTTATATGGCTGATTCAAAAAATCCGAATAAACTGATCAAACTACAGTATGATATTTCGCACCCGCTAATTTGACAATTTTGATCCGGCAAAAATACTGTGCCGATAAGGTTTGGGGCCACTTTTTTTAGGCTCCGAAGTCAAAAACACGGGATGCAGTACACCAGCGCCTTTCAATGTGCTGCCCGTTTCCTCTGTTCTCAGCCGATTTTTATTCATGGAATCTGCCGTCGTAGTGCCTGGATCCTTAAAAAAGCGACCTGTCATCGTATTTTCTGTATTTTTTAGGCTAGAATAGAACAGGTGAGGTCATTAAGTTTTGCTGAACGGCACATAACCGGCAGGGCAAAGGGATAAAAATGGAACTGTACAGAGAATTATATACCGGTCTCCAGATCAGACAGATGGAGAGACACTATTGTGATGAAAATGGACTGTGTTATGAACTTATGCACAGGGCTGGTCTTGCTCTTGCAGAATGCATTGAGAAATATGTGGATGACAGGAACACCGGCATTCTTGTGCTGTGCGGTCCAGGCAACAACGGCGGTGATGGATATGAAATGGCATCGATTCTGCTTGAGCGCGGCTTTACCGGTGTCAGATGTGTACAGTACAGAGCACCGAAGACGGGAACAGAGGCCGATTTGGCTTGCAGAGCATATATTGAAAGAGGCGGAGTGATCCAGACAGAACTGGATGATGAACTCCCGAAAAATACTGACATTATTGTTGATGCTCTCCTCGGGATTGGCGTCAGCGGAGAAGTACGACAGCCCATGCCTGACTGGATTGGATTCATCAACAGACACGGTCGGGAACGGTTCGTTATCTCCGTCGATGTACCTTCAGGACTGAACGGTGACACCGGAGTCTGCTGTACTGATGCTGTTCATGCTGATGTTACGGTTATGCTTCTGCGTCCAAAGGCCGGACTTTATACAGGCGTTGCCTGCGATTATACCGGAAGACTGGAATTTAATGATCTCGGAGTAAAGGACGGGGATGAGTGCGGATGCGGACATCAGATAAGACTATGCTCTTATGATGATCCCGAGGTGCTTTGCAGTCTGCCGAAGCGCAGGAACTCGTCCAATAAAAATGACAGCGGTCGTCTTGTGCTGGTGGGAGGATCTCCCACCATGCCGGGTGCCCTTAAAATGTCCGCCATGGCGGCGTTAAGAAGCGGAGCTGGACTGGTTCGAGTGGCTGCCAGTCCTGAAAGCATACCTCTGATTTTTGCAGGTTCGCCTGAACTTATGCTGTGGCCTCTGAATGAGGAAGGTCTGTCGGGAATGGAGCGTCTTCTCTCCTGGTCTCATGCTATGGTTCTTGGCCCCGGTCTTGGAAGAAATGAGTGGGCATCCAGGGTTTTTGAAAGCTGCATTGACAGCAGTGTACCGAAGATCGTTGATGCAGACGGTCTGTACTGGCTGTCAAAGAATGTGAAAGTACTGAGAAACGCCGTAATTACACCTCATGAAATGGAGGCAGCCAGGCTGCTTCAGACTGATGTCGAATACGTAAGACAAAATCGATATAATACAGCAGTAAGACTTCATGAACTGACTGGTGCCGTTGTTGTTCTCAAGGGTTTTGGTACTTTGATCTATGATGGAGATACCACTGCTGTGAGTACAGAAGGGAATGCCTCCATGGCGGTTGGAGGAATGGGGGATGTTCTGGCCGGTATTATCGGAGCTCTTATGGCAGGAGGTATGAACTGTTCTGATGCAGCAAGAGTCGGAGTTGCTGTTCACGGCAGGGCGGGTGTACTGGCATCAGATGACGGATTTATCGGGACGCTGCCGACAGATCTTTTAGCAGAGATCAGAAAATTGATGAATTTGAAGCATGACTGAATATAAAATTTTTCTGGAGAATGAGACAGCAACAGAACAGGCCGGAGCAAGACTTGCCGACGTCTGTACACATGGGATTTGCGTTTATCTCACCGGTGATCTCGGTGCGGGGAAGACTACCTTTACCCGGGGGTTCCTGCGAAGACTCGGTCACGGCGGTAAGGTGAAGAGTCCTACATATACGCTGGTTGAGAACTACAGTCTGGAGAAGTTTACAGTCTATCATTTTGATTTGTACCGTCTCAGGGATCCTGAGGAACTGGAGTTTATGGGGATCAGAGATTATTTTGACGGTAAATCGGTTGCCCTTGTGGAATGGCCTCAGATGGGGGACGGATATTTCCCTGAACCTGATATAAAGATTGCTATTTTGTATGCCGCTGAAGGCAGAGAGATTGTCATATCCGGCTGTTCGCCAGAAGGATGCAAAGTGCTGGAGAATATGAATTGAAACGAGTATTAGTTTTTCTGTTCCTGTTTTTGTTCAGCTTTGATGCATTGTGCAACGAAATAGCACGTATCCGTTCTACGGTACAGCAGGAAAAGACCAGGATTGTTTTTGATCTTTCGGATGAGCCTGTCTACACACTTGATAAATCCGTTCCATATCATGTAGTTCTGGAACTGAAAAATATAGAAAATACCTCTTCTCTGCCAAAGCTTGATCGAAATTTCGGCCGGATTGTTGAAAAGGTGGAAGTTTCATCCTCAGGTCAAACAGTACGCTATCACTTTATTCTGAAATGGAATGTATCTCCTCTTGTTGGAAAACTGGCTCCCCAGGCCAATTACACTCATCACCGTATATATCTTGATTTTCTCAACAGCCGAATTTCCGGTGCACCAAGGGGAACAGATGAAAATCGCGCTGATAAAAAGGACGGAGACAAGAGGAATAATTCCCAGGACGTGAAAGGTGAGCAGAAGGATTCAGGTTCCGGCAGTGTAAACCAGGTTTCACCGGACAGCAGATCTGACAGTTCCTCCGGCAGTGATATCAGAGTGCTGACTCCTGACGAGGCACAGAGGAAGAAGGATATTCTTCACCAGGCCAATCAGCAGCACATGGATGAGATAGACCGGGCGGAGGTTGAGAAAAAACGCCGCGCGGAGGCAGAGGCAAAGGCAAGGGCCGACGCCGACAGACGAAAAGCAGAAGCTGAAGCAAAAGCAAAGGCCGATGCGGAAAGACGCCGCGCGGAGGCAGAGGCAAAGGCAAGGGCCGACGCCGACAGACGAAAAGCTGAAGCAAAAGCAAAGGCCGATGCGGAAAGACGCCGTGCGGAGGCAGAGGCAAAGGCTGACGCCTACAGACGAAAAGCGGAAGCTGAAGCAAAAGCAAAGGCAAGAGCTGAAGCTGAAAAGGCTGCGGCGGGACAGGATAAAAAATCTGATGATACAAGGAACGGCTGCAAAAAACGTAAGATTGTCATAGCAATAGATGCGGGACATGGAGGAAAGGATCCGGGCGCATCAGGTCCGTCCGGTCACAAGGAGAAGAATGTTACGCTTGCCATCAGCAGAAGACTGGCAAAGATGATCAATGCCACGTCGGACATGAGGGCTGTCATGATCCGCAATTCTGACATCTTCGTTGATCTTGACAGCAGATCAGAAAAGGCAAGAAAGGCAAATGCTGATATTCTCATATCAATTCATGCGGATGCCGCAGCAAATAAATCGGCCAGAGGTGCCTCCGTTCTGGTTCTCAACAATGATCGTGCAGGACGGGAAAACCAGAAGATGAGTAATTCTGATGCCAAGCACTCCCTTCTTCTGGGCGGTGCCAGCGAGGTTCTTGAGGAGACTGCGGCGAATGGCGAGAGCAATGAGTATATGAAGAATATGATTATTGATCTCACCTCCGGCAAATCCAGAGACTCCGGATATGATCTGGCCAACCGCATTATCACCTACATGTCCAGGTTTGCAACGCTCCATAAGTACCGTCCGGATGAAAGATCTCTGGCCGTACTGAAGGCTCCGGATATTCCGTCGATTCTGGTGGAGACAGGATTTATATCCAATGAGCGGGAGGAGAAACTGCTTACATCGGCTGATCATCAGAAGAAAATAGCAAATGCCATCTACCAGTCCATCAGAGATCATCTTAAGGATCCGCGTTACAGGGTGGAAGGCTGCAGGAAGAAATAGATATGACTATCAGAGTGCTTTCACCTCTTGTAACAAATCAGATTGCAGCAGGTGAGGTGGTGGAGCGTCCGGCTTCTGTTATCAAGGAAATGGTTGAGAATTCTCTTGATGCCGGTGCGACAAAAATCGATATAGAAATTGCCGGCGGCGGTAAATCTCTCATAAAAATACGGGACAACGGCTGCGGCATTCCGAAGGATGAGCTGGCACTGGCTCTTACACGTCATGCAACTTCCAAAATTGTGGATGTTGATGATCTTTCTGCCATTGTGAGTTTCGGTTTCCGGGGGGAGGCGCTGGCGTCTGTAGCCTCTGTTTCCAGACTGACTCTTACAAGCAAGCCTCATGATCAGTCAGAGGCATGGCAGATTACTGCTGAGGGGGTATTTGAAGAGCCGGACATACAGCCGGCATCACATCCCGACGGCACAACCATTACAGTTCGGGATCTGTTTTTCAATGTTCCTCCGAGAAGACGGTTTTTAAAGTCTGATCGCACCGAGATCCAGCATATTGTTCATCTGTTCAAGACCTTTGCACTGGGCAATGCTCCTGTGGCTTTTTCCCTTGTCAGTGACGGAAAGACTATCTTCAGTCTTCCGCCGGCTGTGGAGGAGAAGCAGAGACAGCAGCGTCTGGTTACTCTTTTCGGAAAGGCTTTTATTTCTGATCTGCTTAATGTGTATCTGGTTCGCGACGGTCTGTCCCTTTCAGGTTTTGTTCTGCCGGCGAAACCGGATGAGAGCACTGATGTGGAGGCTCAGTTTCTGTTTCTCAACGGTCGTCCTATCAGAGAAAAGAATACAATGCACGCCATCCGTCAGGCTTATACAGAAATTTACGGCCGTGAGGTGAAGATAAATTATGTTCTTTTCCTGACAATGGATCCCTCCGAAGTGGATGTCAATGTTCATCCTACGAAGCATGAGGTTAGATTTGCGGATCAGCGTACCGTTCACGATTTTTTTGTTATTGCTGTCCATCAGGCCCTTTCCATGGCAGGTATTGCTCCGGATGAGGCGGTGAATGAAAATCACCATGATTATATGAATTCCAGGGACGGCATACAGTGTGCTGCCGGAGCCTGTGAAACTGCTGATGACAACTCCGGTGCTTCGGGTGAAGTTAATTCAGGATCTGCTGCCGGTTCATTCTCCGGTTTCTCAGGCATTGACCGTAGTTCATACGGATCTTCCGGATCCGGTTCTTCCGGCGGCTGCAGAAATTTTACCGGGGCTTCAAATACAGGTTCATCCGGAGCCTTTAATGCATATGCAGACTGGATGAGCAGTATGTCGGCTTCAGATAGCAAGGGAGCAGCGGAGCGGAAGGATCCTGAAACTGTTGCATCTGCACCGGTGGCAGTTCTTTACGGTGTATCTGAGAACAGTGCATGTGCGGGTTATGGACAGAATCTTTACATATTCCGGTTGCGGGATCTTGATCGAATCTGTCTTAAAGACAAATATAAAACAGGCTCTCAGTCTTCTGCTCTTATAATTCCTCAGCAGCTGAAGCCGGGAGCAGGACAGACGGAGGCTCTAAGACAGAATGAGAATACTGTGTCAGCCCTCGGTTTTTCACTGCAGTTCAGGGGCGATACAGTCCGTATTGTCTGTGTTCCTGACTGTCTCAGACGCTATGACGTTGCAGGTATGCTGGCAGCTCTTTCAGATGCTCTTGAGCAGGGTACCATTGATGAGGAAACTCTAAGAATTGCGATCATAGATGCAGCAGTTGCAAAGAGATCCTATGCTCTGGTTGATGCAGTCAATCTGCTTTTTAATTCGGGAATTGATCTTGATTCTTTTTTTAACAGTCAGGACAGGGCGGTCAGACTGGATGCCGAACAGCTGATAAAGGATCAGAATGTCAGGGAATAACAGATTCATTGTATGTCTGATGGGACCGACCGCCTGCGGGAAGACAGCTCTCGGCATCAGACTGGCACAGGAACTTAACACTGAAATTATCAGTGTCGATTCAGCTCTGATTTACAGGGGCATGGATATCGGTACCGCCAAGCCGTCGATGGAGGAGCGCTGCGGTATTGTTCATCATCTGATTGATATAAGGGATCCGTCAGAAGTTTATTCTGCCGCGAATTTCAGGGATGATGCCCTCAGACTGATAGAAGATATCCAGGGCAGGGGAAAAATACCTCTGCTGGTTGGAGGCACCATGCTTTATTTTAATGCCCTTCTCAGCGGAATTTCCGATCTCCCCACGTCTGATCCGGTAATTAGGCAGAAGCTTCAGGAGAAAATTAAACAGGAAGGAATTGAAAATCTTCATGGCTGGCTTAAACAGATGGATCCGGTATCGGCAGAGAGAATAAAACCCTTCGACGAGCAGAGAATAATGAGGGCACTGGAGGTAAAGCTCATCAGTGGCAAAACAATTACGGAGCTGACAGAGAAAAGAGGATGTCACCCTTTTTCTCAGCCTTCCGTACAGCTGGCACTTATGCCTGATGATCGTGAGGAACTGCGCAGGAAAATCGGTATGCGGTTTGATCGGATGCTGGAGGACGGATTTATCGGGGAGTGCCGGAAACTTTTCAGTCGAACCGATCTGAATCATAATTTTCCGAGCATGCGTGCTGTCGGCTACCGCCAGTGTATGCTTTATCTTGAAGGAAAGACTGATCTTGATGAGATGATCTTCAGGGCGAAGGTAGCTACCTGTCAGCTGGCAAAGAGGCAGATAACCTGGCTCAGAGGATGGAAATATCCTCTGGACAGACTGATACCGGGCTGTGAGTCCAATTTTGAGTATGCCATGAACCGGATTAACAGACAGCGGTTCGGTGCATCCTGTGTCAGTGATTCGTCAAATTAGGTTTGCAAGCCGGAAGATGTTTGTTTGCCTCTTACTGATGCAGATCATCTGCTCTGGTCGGTGATGCGGCAGATTAATGACCGTTTCCGCAACGTTTCGTCATAGATGACGATTGATCTTGATGAAGTAAAAATTCTGTGTTACAAAATTAAAATGCTGCTGCCGTGACGTCGTTTACAGCAGTTTTCAGACTGCCGGCTCCTGTCCGCAGTCTGTGTTCTACAGAGTTGTGCAGCAGAAAAAACCTGCCTAAAATAATAATTTCAAGAGGTGCATGGTATGAATGCCAAAGGACAGCTGATTCAGGATCCTTTTTTGAATGAGATCCGCCGGGAGAGGATTCCGGTTTCTATTTTTCTGGTTAATGGAATAAAACTTCAGGGGTTTGTGGAGTCCTTTGATCAGTTTGTCGTTCTGCTGAAGAACAATGTGTGTCAGCAGATGGTGTACAAACATGCCATATCTACCATAGTGCCTGCCAAGCCTATACATGTTTTTCGTGCAGATAGCACGGCTGAGCAGGAGTCTTAGCAGTATCCATGTCAGTTCTGTCTTCCGGAGTAAGCCTTGAGTAATACGGAACAGCTCAGGGTTGTGCTGGTTCATTCTGAAATTCTTTCAAATGCAGATGAATGCGAGGATCTCTCCGAACTTCGTCTTCTTGCCGTATCAGCAGATCTTGAAATATGCGATGTGATGGTGTGCCGTCGCAATCTTCCAAATCCCAGGTTTTTTATCGGATCCGGCAAAATAGATGAGCTCAAAGCTCTGACTGCCGCCGTATCTGCGGATCTTGTGATCTTCAATAATCCCCTTTCTCCTGCTCAGGAACGCAATATTAGCCGGGAGGTTGGCTGCAAGGTTATTGATCGTACGGCACTGATCCTTGAAATTTTTGCCCAGCGGGCCCGTACCTATGAAGGCAAACTTCAGGTCGAGCTTGCCCAGTTGAAGTATAAGTCAACACGTCTGGTAAGAGGATGGACTCATCTCGAGCGTCAGAAGGGTGGCTTCGGTCTGCGCGGCGGTCCAGGAGAAAAGCAGCTTGAACTTGATCGACGTGAACTGAATGAACGCATTTTTGTTATAAAGAAGGAACTGGAAAAAGTAGAAGTTCAGCGTGAATCCGGTAGAAAGTCAAGGCAGAAGAGGGAAATTCCGGTGCTGTCCCTGGTTGGGTACACCAATGCCGGCAAGTCCACTCTTTTCAACCGTCTGACAGATGCCGGTGTTTATGCAGCAGATCAGCTTTTCGCAACACTGGATCCGACGCTTAGAAAATACGATCTTCCTCAGGGTGGAACAGTCATTTTTGCGGATACGGTGGGTTTTATCCGTCATCTTCCCCATGATCTTGTCGCCGCTTTTAAGGCGACTCTCCAGGAAACCAGGGATGCCTCTCTTCTTCTTCATGTTGTGGATGCCTGCGATGACAGAATGCAGGATAACATTGAACAGGTGAATCTGGTTCTTGAGGAAATCGGTGCAGGAGGTGTTCCGCGACTTACGGTATACAATAAAATCGACCTGAATGAGAATCTTACGCCTCATGCGGAGTATGACGGTTCCGGGCGTCCGTGTGCCGTCTGGGTGTCGGCTTCAACCGGCTCCGGCATTGAACTGCTGCTTCAAATTGTTACTGAACTGACAAGGAAAAATATAGTAGAATTACAGCTGTTGCTTCCGGTTTCAGCAGGCAGGATCAGAGCTGAGTTTTACCGCCTTCATGCTGTTGTCGGAGATGAATACACTGATTCAGGTGAAAATCTGCTGTCTGTCCGTATGCCGGAGGCGGATTTCAATCAGTTGAATAAAAGAAACTGTAATGTGTTGGATAATTATATCTTAAGGGATGAATGAATATGCCTTGGAAGAAGCCAAGCGACGCTCCGTCCGGATCTGGTCGTTCCGGAGGAGGAAATATAAATCTTAGTTTTCTGAACGGCAGCAAGGTTGTTGTTCTGGTGGTTATTGGGCTTCTGACGGCCCTCTGGGTTTTAAGCGGCTTCTACACCATTTCGGAATCAGACCGCGGTGTTGTTCTTCGTTTTGGCAAATATGTCAATACGGTGCAGCCGGGTCTTAACTGGAAACCTACCTTTATTGACAAGGTTTATCCTGTCAACATTACGTCTGTTCAGTCATTCTCCTCCTCCGGCATGATGCTCACCAAGGATGAGAATGTGGTTGTGGTTGAACTTAATGTTCAGTTCAAGATCTCTGATGCCTACAAGTACCTGTTTTCTGTAACTAATCCGAATGAAAGTCTGATGCAGGCTACAGACAGTGCTCTTCGTTATGTGGTTGGTCATACAACAATGGATGATGTTTTGACAAAGGGCCGCCAGAAGGTGAAGCAGGATACATGGAGTGCCATGGAGGCTATTATCAAGCCGTACGACATGGGCATCACGATCCTTGACGTGAACATGCTTCCGGCAAGGGCTCCGGATCAGGTTAAGGATGCGTTTGATGACGCCATAGCCGCCCAGGAAGACGAACAGCGCTATATTCGAGAGGCCGAGGCATATGCAAGAGAAATCAAGCCTAAGGCTGTGGGTAAGGTTCAGCGTCTTGGAGAAGAGGCAGAGGCGTACCGCCAGAAGGTAGTTCTGGATGCCGAGGGTGAGGTTGCAAGATTCAAGGCTATTCTTCCGGAGTATAACAATGCACCGACTCTGACAAAGAAGCGTATCTATCTCGAGACCATGGAGGAAATCTATTCCTCAAACAACAAGGTGCTGGTTGATCTGCCGGAGGATGCCGCAGGTTCACTTATCTATCTCCCAATAGATAAGCTTACTGAAAGACCGGCTAAAAATGCAGAAGGAGGAAGAAAATGATCCAGAAATTACTGGCGGTTCTGGTTTTTATGGTACTCGCTGTTTCAGCTTCCCTGTTCACTGTCCGCGAAGGGCAGGTTGGTATAGTGTTCCAGTTTGGAAAGGTGGTTCGTGACAGCGGAGCTGATGATGAGAACGCTCCTCCGCGGATCTATTCGCCGGGACTTCATTTCAAACTGCCTCTGATAGAAACTGTCAAGACTCTTGATGTGAGAGTCCAGTCAATGGAATCATCTGCAGATCGTTTTGTAACATCTGAAAAGAAGGATCTAATCATAGATTCATATGTAAAGTGGCAGATAGAGGATCCTGCGCTGTTCTTTCTTACCACCAACGGCGGTGATTATGTTGTGGCCTCGGATTTGCTGAAAAACAAAATCAGCAACGGACTCCGTTCCGAAATCGGAAGCAGAACCATCAAGGAGATTGTTTCCGGTGAGAGAGCCGAGGTTATGCAGAGTGCTCTGCTTAATTCAGCCAGCTCATCAGAGCTCGGCATCCGGGTTATTGATGTAAGGATCAAGCAGATTAATCTTCCTGTGGAGGTTTCCAACTCGATCTTCGAACGTATGCGTGCAGAGCGAAATGCGGTAGCAAAGGAGCACAGAGCCCTCGGCATCAAGCAGGCTGAGTTCATCCGCGCCGAGGTGGACAAGGAGGTTGCGGTAATGCTCGCCACCGCTCAGAAGAATGCCAAGGAGGTAAAGGGTGCCGGTGATGCCCAGGCTGTGAAGATTTATGCAGATACCTACAAGCTGGATCAGAATCTCTTTAATTTTCTGAGGAGCATGAGTGCCTACCGGAAGAGCATGATGAACGGCAACAATATTATTGTTGTAAAGCCTGAAGGCGAGTTTTTTGAGAATTTTGATTCAGTGAAATAATATCGTAAAAGTCCCGGAATGAAGCTTTGTTTCCGGGATTTTTTTATTTGTAGTATGGCATTGTTTCGGATAAAGTTATATTTGACTGTGCAATGCCGGTCAAATTGTTGTAAAATGAATGCATATTTTTTGTGTGAGAATTGGGATAGATGAGTCAAAATGTAGTAGTTCTCGGAACCCAGTGGGGCGATGAGGGAAAAGGTAAGATTGTTGATTTACTGGCGGAACGTGCAAAGTATGTTGTGCGGTATCAGGGCGGTCACAACGCCGGTCATACTCTGGTTGTAAACGGCAGGAAAACTGTACTTCGTTTGATTCCTTCCGGCATACTCCATAAGGATGCAATATGCGTTATTGGAAACGGTGTTGTTCTGAGTCCGGAAGCTCTTATGTGCGAAATAGGTGAGTTGGAGAGCTGCGGTCTTGAAGTCAGATCCCGTCTTCGCATTTCTGACGCCACCTCATTGATCATGCCGTATCATGCTGCTCTTGATCATGCCAGGGAGAAGGCACTTGGCAGCAAGGCCATCGGTACCACCGGCAAGGGAATAGGTCCTACCTATGAGGATAAGGTTGCCCGTCGCGGTCTGAGAGTCGGTGATCTTCGTGATATGGATGTCTTTGCCGAGAAACTCAGGTCGGTGATGGATTATCACAACTTTGTTCTCAAGAATTACTATCATGCTGAAGAGGTTTCCTATGAGGAGACTCTCAGCAAAATGAAGGAATACGCTCCTGTTATCACCGCCATGATATGTGATGTTACCCTTCTTCTTGATGAGGCGCGAAAGAATGGCGAGAAGGTAATGTTCGAAGGTGCGCAGGGAACTTTTCTTGATATAGATCACGGTACTTTCCCTTATGTTACGTCATCCAACACAGTTTCAGGCGGTGTGTGCACCGGTGCCGGATACGGTCCGCGTAATGTCGACTATGTTCTGGGAATTGCCAAGGCGTACACCACCAGAGTGGGAGGCGGTCCTTTCCCTACCGAACTTAATGATGCCATCGGAGAATATCTCTGTACCAAGGGGCATGAGTTTGGATCTGTAACTGGCCGCCGCCGTCGCTGTGGCTGGTTTGACGCTGTTGCCATGAGAAGATCCATCATGATCAACTCAATATCAGCCTTGTGTCTGACCAAACTTGATGTTCTTGACGATCTTGATGAAATTAAGATATGTGTTGCCTACCGCAAAAACGGTGAAATTATCAAGTCATCCCCTATGGCTGCAGCGGATTATGAGGGCATCGAACCTGTTTATGAAACCATGCCTGGATGGAAGCAGTCAACTTATGGAGTCAAGTCCATGGATGAACTTCCTGATGCCGCTAAAAATTACATTAGAAGATTGCTGGAGGTTACAGAAATGGAACTTGCAGTAATTTCTACAGGTCCTGACAGGGATGAGACGATTGTTCTTCAGGATCCGTTTGATTTCATATAGTTTTGAGTTAATCAGAAGGGTAGTATTATCTTTCTGAAAATGCAATTGATTACAATGCTGTTGTCAGCTGATGTATGGTGTTTGATCCCATCAATCTGATATTTGTAATTAGTGTGTGAGTTGTGCTGTCTCTTGAGGACGGCAGTCAGTATGCTATATTATCAGTTTCGCAGATTGTAATAATTGGTCTGTTCAGTATGTAAGTACTGATGTTTAAAATGAAGCGTTTATAGTTAGAATTTCTGCAATCTGACTGCTGATTAAGGGAGAGAAAAATGGTTAAAAAAGCCAATACTGAAAATACGAAGAATACTCTTAACATTGATTTTCTGAATCGATTGTGTGCTGTCGGTCAGGATGGCATGAGCTATGATGACATATGCGATGCCTTCAATATCAACAAGCGTACGGCTCAGAGATGGGTTACCACAGTGATGAGACTGTTTCCTAATTATCTCATGGTAAGGAGAGCGAACAGAAACAAGTATTTCAGTGTTGATTTTACAAAGAACTCAAACTACAGTTTTGATTTCACTCCTTCAGACGCATCTTCTCTGGAGCGTGCGATCTCTTTCTTCAATGAATCACCTGATCTTCTCGGTTCTGATTCGGAGACTGTAAGGGCAGATCTCAAGAGACTTCTCTCAAAGATCACTGCTTCTGATGATTCGAAGAAAAAGAAGAGCAGTTATGAATCAAATACTGAAGCCAGCCTTCGCAGCAAGGCCAGTGTGGTTCGTTTCCGCGGTCCTCATTTTGATGTTGACGAGGCTCTGGTAGGAAGACTCAATTCTTACATCTATGATCACTGTGTATGTCAGATTTTCTACAAGAGCAATAACGCTCCTGACGGAAAGATGTATCTTGTTGCACCTATAGGCTTCCTGTACGGAAACACTCAGTACCTTGTTGCAAAGGTCGTTCCTGAGGAAATGATTTCAGAACTTACCAAGGATGCCAATATCGTTCATATGGAAGAATCCGATATTGATGTTATCCGCGGCAACAAGGGTGAAGAGACTCTTTACAAGTTTTTCAAGCTCAGTAACATAGTAACCTGTCTTGATTACAAGAAGGCTGATACCCGCAGACCTTACCACAGAAGAGCAGAGGATGGATCAATCATTGGTCTGGTTCAGCCGCGCAAGGTTCTTCCACCAAAAAATATCTACTTTGCACTGGATCCAAAGGAAACTGTTGATAATATCATTTACAACAGTTTTGGTATCTTCCTGAGCAAGGAAGTACATCACATGAAGTGGCGCTTTGATGCCTATGCATCATCGCATCTCAATAACTATCAGTTTGTTACACCTTCCGAGCGTCAGAAGACATCAAAGGATATTGAAGGCAGAATTACTGTTGAGTTTGATGCGTGCGGTGTTGCTGAAATGAAGTGGTTCCTGGATAAGTTTGGCACTCATGTTGAAGTGCTCGAGCCAGCCAACTGGAATGAAATCGTCAAGAAGGAAATGGAATCGAACGATATCCTTCCTGTTTGATCCTTATTGTCAGATTACAAGTGGTACCATGCCGGTGTTTCTCCTTCACCGGCTTTTTTGTGTGTTTCAATAATCACTGTCTGATTATCTGTTTTCTTCTGTTAATTTTGTAAAACGAAATCTGTTTGCATTAATCTGATTTCTTGCATTCTTTAAAGACATCCAGGGCACAGAAGCTGATTTTCTTCAGTCAGTTCGTGCAATATCCCCTATCTGTATGTTGCTGTCCGGCTTTGTCTTATCTCCAGGGATCAGAACCGCACTGTCTGAAAATACTTTCTGGACAATGTAATCACCGGTCAGCTGGTTGCTGTTCATTCTTTGGCGGCGTTCTCTGTCATAGAAATTTGCTGTCAGTTCTATTCTGAACTGATCACCCTGTTTGAGATTGTTTCCGCTTCCGGCATTGATGTGATATTTCCCGCTTTCAACACGGATAATGGTGGCGTTCAGACCCTGGCACATTGCCTCCCTTGTTATCTCAGCCACGGCACTAGTAATCAGTTCGCTTGTTTTTCTGCCATAATCGGTTTTCCAGAATTTGTTGCTTCTGACATCCACATTGTCCCGCTTGTCATAGCTCCAGTCAGCAATTTCAGAGAAGTTTTTGGCATATATCATCTCACCGGTGATCCCGTTTACCAGGTATACAGAGAATGAGATGTTTCTCCTGTCATCTTTGAACATGCGGGTCAGCGCATTGCCGTCAGGCTCCTCGAATCCAAGATCTCTTATTGATCCCAGAAGAAGGTACTGACTGTCTGTAATTTTTGCCAGATGACGTATCTGCTCTCTTACGTCTGAATGTTCAAATTCCATTGATCTCAGATCGATACGGTAGTTGCGATCAATCCAGGATCGGGTATTAAAAACATCTTTGTTGAGGAGCAGTCTGCTGTGAAACTGGCGAGTGAGCTCACGGTTAAAGTCATGTAATTGACGCTCGCTGTTGTCAGCCTGTCCTTCATCATAGATGAAAAGAATTGGAGTAATTGTTTTGGCGTACTGCTTGCCTTTGCAGACTCCTGCCTTGTTGTAGATATCCGCCCTGACTGTAACCTCTATGTAGTCACCATGATCCTTTTGATCTACTACATTGTATCTTCTAATCTTACTGTCTGAACTCATACGGATGTTGTGCATTGTGAGTCTGCCGTTTCTTGCACTCTGCTCGGTTGAAATTTTTGCGCCGCTTTGGAGAAGAGCCTGTCTCAGAGCATCTTCGATAGCCTTGTTTCTGGCATCGGCCTTGTTGCCTCTGATTATGGGCGCTGTTCCGGTACCGGTAAATATTTCAGCATAAGATGTTGATGCAAAGAGCATTAATAAAATGAACAGTAAAATTTTCATTGGAATCCTCTCATGTTCTACTGCATACTGTATAAGCAATTATAGTGCCATTATGGGTTGTCTGTTTCAGCGGTATTCTGCTTTTCTCAGCTTTATTTTAGCGTATGAAGTTTTTTTTGTTTTCCGGCCTGTTCTGGCAGAGCAAGTTCTGCATGTATGAACTAATGGCAAAAATTTTGCATTATTGTCAGTGAACAGATCCATCCTATTTATTTCGGCAATATCTGCCGACACGGAGTGTTTATGCGCAAATATGCTCAGATTATGCTGGTTGCTCTTATTTCCTCGCTGACGGCGATGGGATGCGCCAATGTCAATTATCCGGTTCAGACGAGTCCGGAAAACGTAGTCTCAAATCCACGCGGCGATGTGCACAGATATGATGATCTGAATTACAGCGGACTTGAGCTTAATGCCATAGTCAGCCGTATGGCGGATCAGCTGGAGAGATACAAGGTGCCTCATCTGGAGGATCTTCCAAAACTGGCTATTGTATCCTTTGTTGACGTGGCGTCTTATAAAAGACCCAATGAACTCGGCAGGGTTCTGGCCGAGGACTTTATTCATGAAATGCACAGGCGCGGAGAGAATGTCTACGAGCATCATCTTATAGGTTATGTTGAGGTCACTCCGGAGGGCGATATCATGCTCAGCCGTAATGCACGGGAGCTTGCAAGAAAAATGTCGGTTTCAAGATTTCTGATAGGAACACTTTCCCGCAACCGAAGCGGTTATGTTGTAAACGCCAGAATTGTAAGTCTTAAAAACAATCTGGTGGAATCAACGGCTGTGGGCATTGTTCCGTACAGTCTGGTACCGTCATCTGTGGGTGCTTCGACAGCGTCAAAAAAGAACAGCACAGTGGTAAGACCTAGTCACAGCAGAATGTCAGGCGGGATGATTGTCCGTGAGGATCCTTCAGCCAAATTTGTACGTCAGTCTTCAGTCAGGTAGGAGCAGATTATGAAACGACTGTTTTTAATATTGTTCACATGTTGTGCCGCTATAACTGGACTGACAGGCTGTTCATCACAGCATGATACGGTCACACAGGATGGAGTTGTGTATCACGAAGGAAGTTATCCTGTCCTTACTGCAACAGGTTATGCCATAGTAAGCCAGCAGCCGGGAAAGACGAAGGACCAGAAGATCCTGGAGGCCATGCGTGCTTCAAAGCTTGATGCTTACCGCGAACTTACCGAGCAGGTATACGGGATCCAGATTGACAGCTATACGACTCTGAGAGACTATCTGCAGACAGATGAGCAGCTGGATGCATCCGTCAGCGGACTTTTAAAGGGGGCGAGGGTAATTCGTACATATCCTCTGAGCGGTAACATATATGCTACAGAGCTTTCTCTTGATACGAAGACTCTCTACCGGATGTACCAGCTCCGGGGCGCTTTGTAGCTTTGTAGTTTTGGATTAAAAATATCCCTGTGATCAGCACTGTATATCCATTCCGGTGGAGGAACTGGAATGGGTGGATCCCTTGTCGTCGTAGGTGAGACTGTTTCGATCCTTGAGTTTTGAGAGCGTCATTCCAAGACGGCGGTTTGAAGCGATGGACAGCTGAATAAGTCTGCCATTGACTGAATTTTGTCTCTGGCAGTTCTGGAGCTGTTTCTGGATTTCTTCCATATGGCTGCGGAAGGTTGTTTTAAGTTCACCGCTTTCCGGCAGTTTTCCAATGGCGGCATCATTGGCATTAAGTTCGTTGAGCAGCTTCTGCTTCTGCTGACTGATCTGAGGCAAAGAAAAAGCCTGCCGATTTTTCAATGCGGCAAACTCATCCTTTAAAAGTTTATCAAGTTTTGTCAGAATAAGTTTCTGGCGTTCAAGCAGAGCTAACAGAGTCTGAGACAATCAAATCTTCCTTTAAATCAACCGTACAGCGCTGCAAGACTTGACTCAAAACCAACCACCTTTCCGGCAATCGTCTCTCCGTCGATTTTGTATGTACCGCTGTTTACAGCTGATTTTAATGCAGATACCTTTTCCATGTCTACATCAGGCGAGGCCTTGATCTGAGTTTGAAGACTGTTCAGCTGTTTGGCCTTGGCAGTTATTTCTACGGAATCCTCACTGGCAATACTGGATGGTCTGACATTACCGGATGACGCATTTTTGTCTGCACCCTTTGCTCCAAGTACTGTATTGCCTTGAATGAGCGGATTGTTGGCAATACCGTTTGTTACGTTGTTTACTGCCATAATGTGCTCCTTGATTATCCTAAGTCTCTCTGAAAACTACCTTTCGTAAATGTTATCGGTTGATTTGAAAAATCCTTTAACCGTTTTTTAGAAATAATCTGCTCATAAAATATGCGCTGATACTTTGTTCCGTAAGGCTTTCACGGCTGCTTAAACCAGCGGAGGCGGCTATTTTACATCAATTCTGACGTGCTTTACACCTACAACTCTGCCTGTCACATTCTTCTGGGATATCAGATTTTTTACCATGACATTTGAATTCAGGCTGCCGTCTTCGAGAGCCTTTGCCTGTACCTTGATGGTGACCTCACCTGTTCCCGCCTCAAGATCCACAATATCATCCTTGCATACCAGACAGATCTGATTTGTTTTGATCACCGTTCCGGCAGGGATTTCCCTCTTGGCCTTTGCTCCGATTACCAGGGCCGTATCGCTGAAATAATTTCCTCTGAGATTCTTTTTATCAACTTCTGCCAGTTCTACGCAGTCCTGGGTAATAGTCTGATTTTTGGCTACCGGGACTTTCATCGTTACTGCCGGCGATGTGTAAATGATTTTGATCGGAACCACTGCATTCCATTCCTTTTCCCCTCCGGAGCAGATCAGCTTTACGCTGTTGCTGAAGCGGGTGAGATCCTTCTTTACCAGTTCGACTTCCAGATCGCCGTCGCATTCATCAATTCTCTGTCTTTTTTCCAGATTGGAAACTTTAATCCGGGCTTTTACATCGTCGCCCATTTCATCGGCAATCAGATCTGACATATATTCCTCTATTATGGTTGTCATGTCTCTCGCTGTTTCTTCGGAAACATTGGCAAGGGAGCAGGAGCAGGGGATGAACGCCAGGATCAGTGCTGCCGTGATACGACTTATACATGGTGACATAGAAAAACTCTGTTATTCTGGAAAATTCTGTTTAGTGCAGTGAAAACCACCCTGAGCCGTGCAAATGTTTATCTGACGGCGCAAAGGTGAGTATGCCAGGATCGTACCATATTTTACAGATTTTGATATACACAGACCTTTCTGTGTTTCTTCCAGAAAAAGAAAAGGCTATGTTCAAGAAAAGTGTTGATCTTATCTTAAACTGCTAAGGAGTAATCATAACCCGCAGGCTTTGACTTGAAAGTCAAAACGCCACTTTGCATGCACTTTCTTAATGGATTAGCCAACCCA
>JAEEGI010010523.1_pt1 | contig 20077 bp, 23 predicted proteins | sample 8958751 | NCBI WGS metagenome assembly JAEEGI01 (sample SAMN16246545, study PRJNA631951) | gut metagenome | biome: gut microbiome; feature: rumen; material: KS-attached | host: Bos | place: Iran: Karaj | collected 2018-10 | reverse complement strand
TCTACATATAATAGAGCAGCTTTATTAATACTATCTTCGATTTTCTTATAATCAGCTCTAAATTTAGAATTAGAAGCACTAATAGCAACTAATATAATTAATAGAACAACTATACCTGTCCATACATAGATAATATATCTAACATAATCTTTTAAACTCATAAACTTTTTATATTGATTCTCAAAGAATTCCATAATAGAAAGTCCTATCTTTTTAAAAGTTCTCTTTATCTTTTTCCAAACACTAGGTTTCTTCTTAACTGTTGCCATTGTATCTCTCCTTATTTACGTTGTGTAGAATAATTATCGCATACTAATCTAACATCTACAATAACAGTTCCTACACTGTCTTTAGAAGCTAAACTATTTGATGTACATTTATTTCCTTTTTCATCTACAAGATTATTCAAATATCCAGAATTAATTAATGCATCTGAATTAATAGATATTATATTAGAAGTAAACTCAACTTCCTTATTTGAAATATATAAATAAGTAGCATCTCTGATCTTATCTTCTAGTTGATAATAATATAAATCGTCATAATAATCTTTCTTTTCTACTTCTTTAGTTTCTTTTGTATCAATTTTTCCAGCATTTGAGGTATCTTTTGATATATCAGAATAAAGATTTCTAATTTCGATAGTAACAAATAAAAGAATAATAAACATTACAATACCGACAATTATCTCTTGACGTAAGCCAAAGCCTTTATTGTTCATCTTTTCCAAACCTCCAATACCAATATAATTATAATACATATTAACACATTTTTCTAGTTTTCCCAAAGAAAAAGACAACATTTGTTGTCTTTGCTAGTCAATTAACTATTAAGCTAATTCAACAGTTGCGCCAGCTTCTTCTAATTGTGCTTTAATTTCTTCAGCTTCTTTAGCAGGAACGTTTTCTTTAACATTTCCACCGTTGTCAGCAAGTGCTTTTGCTTCAACAAGTCCTAAACCAGTAATTTCTTTTAATAGTTTAATTACTTGCATCTTTGTTCCGCCAGCATTAGTTAATACTACAGTTTTAGCAGCATCATCAGCACCAGCAGCATCTCCAGCAGCAGGAGCAGCAGCTACTGCTACAGCGCTTGGATCAACTCCAAATTCTTCTTTCATTGCGTCTACTAATTCTTTTACTTCAAGAATAGTCATTTCTTTTAAAGCACTTATAAAATCTTCTTTAGTTAATTTTGCCATTTCTCATTTTCCTTTCTTTATTCCAAAATTATTTTTCTAATTGTTCTGCATATAAATTCAATCCAATTGCTAAATCTTTAACATATTGAATCATACCACCAGCCAACATAGTAAGTAGGCCATCTCTTGATGGAATTGATGCATACTCTCTTAATACATTTAAATCTGCAGGAGCACCATCTATAATACCAACAGTAATATTAGCATTTTCATGATCCTTAGCAAATTTAGAAATTATTTTGATTGGTTCTAAAAGCTCTTTACCAAATAAAATTGCATTTGGCCCTTCCAAGAAACCATCTAAGTTGATTCCCAAATCATCAACAGCTCTTTTAAATAGTGTATTCTTATAAATCTTCACTTCACTATCAGTAGATTTTAGTTCTTTTCTAAGTTCACTTAAATCAGAAACTGTAAGTCCTTGATAAGTAAAGATTACTACAGATTCACTATTTTTAATATTGTTTTTGATTTCTTCAACTACATTTTTCTTTTCTTCTAAAATCTTAGCACTTGCCATTTTTTACCTCCTTTAAGGATATTTAAAAAGCTTTCCCTCACCAGGAAAGCTTAAAAGACATCACAAAAAATGTTTATTAAGACTTCCTCGGCAAGATTTATTGTGCACTTGCTGTCTACGGAGAGATCGCTTTTTTAACTAATTCATATTATATTCTATATACTATTAATTGTCAAAAGAATTTTGATCAATTTTAACACCAGGTCCCATAGTACTAGATACAGAAATATTTTTAATATATTTACCTTTTACTTCAGTTGGTTTAGCTTTAGTAATTGTATTAAATACATATACTAAGTTTTCAACCAATTTAGCATCGTCAAATGATACTTTACCAATAACTGTATGAACATTACCATAAGCATCAGTTTTATATTCAACCATACCTTTTTTAATGTCTTCAACAGCTTTAGCTGGATCAGTAGTTACAGTACCAGTTTTAGGATTTGGCATTAAACCTTTAGGTCCTAAAACACGACCAATTTTTCCTAATTGAACCATCATATCTGGAGTAGCTACGATAACATCATAGTCAAACCAGTTTTCTTTTTCAATCTTTTCAATCATATCAGCTTCACCAACGAAATCAGCACCAGCAGCTTTTGCAGCTTCTGCAGCATCTCCTTTAGCAATAACTAATACAGTTCTAGATTTTCCTGTTCCATTAGGTAATACCATAGATCCTCTTAGTTGTTGACTAGCTTTTTTAGTATCTAAGTTTAAGTTAAATGCAACTTCAACAGTACTATCAAAAGATGTAATAGAAGTTTCTTTAACTAATTTTACTGCTTCTTCTTTAGTATAAAGTTTATTCTTTTCTACTTTGCTAGAAGCTTCCACATACTTTTTACCTAACTTTCTCATTATTTACCTCCTAATTGTGGTTTATTAGCGGATTTTTATAATTCAAACTACTATTCAGCAGTTTCTTCTTTTGTTTCTTCTTTTGTTTCTTCTGCTTCTTCAGTTGTTTCTTCACCTATTACTTCAACTTCATGTTCAGTAGCTGCTTCAGCTTCTAATTCAGCAAGTTCAGCATCTCTCTTAGCTTGTTCTCTAGCTTCAGCTTCAGCTTCCTTTTGTTGTTCTGCCAATTCTTGATCATTCAAACCTTTAACAGCAACACCCATGTTTCTAGCTGTACCTTCAATAATTTTCATTGCTGATTCAACATCATAAGCATTTAAATCAGGTAATTTAGTTTCAGCTATTTTTCTTAAGTCGTCTTGAGTAATAATAGCAACAACTTCGTTTGCACCTTTTGTGCTACCTTTTTGAATTTTAGCATATTTCTTAATTAAGAAAGCTGCTGGAGCAGTTTTTAAAACAAAATCAAAAGATCTGTCTTCATAAACGCTTAATTCAACTGGAATAATATCTCCCATTTTGTCTCTAGTAGCATCATTAAATCTTGTACAAAATTCTTGTAAATTAACTCCTGCAGGACCTAAAACAGTACCAACTGGTGGCGCTGGAGTAGCCTTCCCAGCAGGGATTTGTAATTTAATTTTCTTTACGGCTTCTTTTGCCACGAAAAACACCTCCTAAAAAATTTTTTCCGCGAAAGTGGTCAAAGGCAATCCGCTTGTTCCCTCCCACTTAAGCAAATTATATATAAAAATACATAATTGCACATAAAATACTAACATAAAAATATCAAGTATGCAAGGAATTTATTGATATTTTCACTTTTTAAATGTATATATCATTGCAACGTCACTATCAACATCGAAAAAATCATCATCATATGGTAAATACTTTGACAAAAAAGATATTTTTTCTATCAAGTCCATATCAAATCCCACCTGTTCTTTTCGACAATTACCATAATAATTAGCCATTATCTTAGCGTTATCATTCAAATGACCTTTTAACTGTTCCAATATTTTCTTAAAGAAATCTAATTCACTAGTCTTTTTATTTGATATAGCCAATCTAAATACTATATTAGATAGATAAGCAATATCATAACTATTTTTTAAAACAGATTTAATTCTTAATACATCAGTTTCTATAAAAGTTGGTTTCTCAGCATTTGCTAGTATTCTTTGCAATTCCATGTAATTCTCTTTACTTTCATAAAAAGGAGAACCATTTTTGATACCCACTTCATCACAACCCAAATTATTAATATTAGCTATTCTTCCAATATCTATATTTTTTTTATTACCATTACTAATAATTACTTGTCTCCAAAAATAAGCTACGTCGGGGGACATAAAAGGAATCAAACTTTCTAATATAGACACTTCAAAAAAGTGCTCTTTAGGTTCAAACATATAAGGAGGAACAAAAAAGTTTAAAAACTTGTAATAACCAAGATGTTGGATAGCCACAATTTTTAAACAAGTTAAATAATAACTAAATCTATTGATATCAAAAATATCGACATTCTTTGCTCCATAATACTTAGCAGCTAAGTATTGATCTCCACTACCAGCAATTGTTAATACGCTTTTATTACCATATGATAGTTTAGCTGCTGTACCTTCTAAATTTTCATTTGAAAAAAGAATAATCTTCGAATAAGTACCATAATCCATTTCATGTGGAGCTTGATAAGCACCACTAATGATATTAGCTGCTTCAAAAGCATCTTGTTTTACAACTTCTTCCATGTTTTCACCCCCTCAAACGAAGTCTTATTATATAATAAACACTCCCTTTTTACAAATTAAAAAAGAACTATGTTTACATAGCTCTTAATTAATCTTATTAACTTGGAATAATTCAACTTCAACAGGTGTTTCTTGTCCAAACAAGTCAATTAATACATTCAATCTGTTGTTTTCCATATCGATGTTATCAACAACACCATTCATTCCTTTGAATGGACCATCAACAATTGTAACTTTTGTACCAACAGACATTTCAGCTTCAATATTAACCCTACTCATACCCATTGTAGCCAAAATACGATCTATTTCTTGAGGTAGCAAAGGTGTTGGTTTAGCTTTATGTCCAGAAGAACCAATGAATCCAGTAACACCAGGAGTATTACGAACAACATACCAAGCTTCATCAGACATAACCATTTCAACTAAAACATAACCAGGGAACATCTTTTTAACTTTTTCTTTTTTTACTCCGTCTTTAACTTCTACTTCAGTTGTTTCAGGAATAATAACTCTAAAGATATTATCTTGCATTCCCATAGAAACAGCTCTTTGTTCAAGCTTTTCTTTTACTTTAGTTTCATGTCCACTATAAGTATTAACTACGTACCATTCTTTTTCCATTAATTAAACAACCCCTTTATTACTGAAGCAATAAAGTTTATACCTACGAAGAATAAGCCAAGGAATAAACAGAATACTATAACAGCTATTGAATATTTAACTATCATACTAGCACTTGGCCATACAACTTTTTTAAGCTCGCCACGTAGTGTATTAGCACTTTCTTTTCTTCCTTTTTTGTCTCTCTTCTTTTGTTCTTTCTTTTCTCTTTTTTCTTCTTGCTCGTCTGTTTCGAAGTCTTTTTTATCAAAATCATCTACTCCATCATCATCAAGATCTAAGTCTTCAACTTCATTTTCAATTTCTTTTGCTTTCTTCTTTTTCTTAACTTCTTCTACTTCAACATCTTTGATATTTTTAGTCTTTTTTGCCATAAGCCCACCTCATATTTTTTTGTATTAAAAAAACACTTTTTCGTGTTCAACTAGAATATACCACAAAAAGTCCCTAAATACAAGAAAAAAGTTCATATCTATGAACTTTTATCTTTCGTCTAATATTTTTTTGATTTTAGTTTTAACTCTTTGAATAGTATTATCTACTTGTTTCAAGTTTTTATTTAACAAAGTAGCTATTTCATCATACTTTAAACCATTTATCATCAATGAATATACTTCGTACTCATTACCAGACAACGATTCTTTAATATTTGCTACTAATTCTTTTAAGTTTTCTTCCTTTAAAATATTCTCTAAAGGATCATTTTCGCTATTGTCACTTAATAAGTCCATTAACGGAGATGTATATTCATTATAAACATGTTCTAAGCTTAATGATTCAGTTAATAGCTTGTTTTTTAACCTACCTGCCTTCTTTATTGAAACTTGTAGTTTCCTATCAACACACAATGTAATAAAACTTGCCAAAGCAGCGTTTTTATCATCTCTATAACTATTTATGGCATCAGAAAACCCCACTAAAGCATCTTGATATAAATCATTATAATCGTATCCCAAACTTCTTGCCATATTAGCATATTTTCTCATTTCGATATCGATAATATATTTATACTTTTTAAATATCAAGTCTTTAGCTTCTTCAGAAGATTCTTTAATCATACTTAATAATTCATTATCATTTAAGTCTGTGTATTCCATTCTTCCTCCTACCTATTAACTATGCCATAGATTAATATTGCTGCTGCAACAGAAGCATTTAAACTGTTGACATGTCCAAATTGTGGTATAGCTACAATTTGATCACTGTTTTCTCTAACTAATCTACTTATGCCACTTCCTTCATTACCTATAACTAATAATACTTTGTCACCAAAATCTATATCTTTGTAGTTATCTCCACCCATATCAGCAGAATATACAAAATATCCATTCTTTTGGAAATCTTTAATTACATTAACTAAGTTATTAACCATAGCAATATTAACGTTTTCTAAAGCTCCAACACTTGTTTTCATGACAGTGGCGTTAACTGTTACACTTCTATCTTTTGGAATAATAATTGATTTTAAACCAGCTGCTTCACAAGTTCTAATGATAGCTCCAAAATTATGTGGATCTTCTAAATGATCTAACATAAGAACTACTCTATCATTAAACATATTATGATAATCAACATATTCATATTCATTAATATCTATAATAATACCTTGATGTTTACCATCTACCATACTATCCATCTTACGATGATCAATAGTAGAATAACTAATCTTGTTATCTTGAATAAATTTAATAATTTCTTTGTCATTAAAATTATTTGAAATATAGACTTTTCTTATACTTGATATATTATTTTTTACTTCATTAAAAACATTTTTACCATATACTTTCATATTATTCTCCTATTATATATTTCATTATCTCATCTATTCTATCTCTTTTGTTATCAAAATATAATTTACCTATTAAAGCCTCTAAACCGGTTGCCAACCTATAAGTAACAATATCACTATTCTTACTTCTCGCTCCTTTAGCATTACGTCCCCATTTAACTATTTCTTGTTCTTCTTCTGTTAAAAAGTTATTGTCTAAAAGCTTTTCTAACAATCTCCTTTGACTAGAAGCTGATACATAATTCAAACTACCTTCTTGCAATTCTCCTATCTTTGTAATACCGCTTCTAATTAAATGTTCACGAATATAGTCTTCATAAATAGTATCCCCCATATAAGCCATTACTAAAGGATTTTCATTCATACACAATTCACCACCACTAATGTACCACAAATAAAAATAATTGCAAATTAATACTGCAATTATTTTCCATAATATAAACCCTTATTAAGTTTATTAAAACACAAATATATAAAACCACAAAAACCAACCAGTATAAATAAACATGATACCAATTGAGCAACTTTGAAACTACCAATCATCAAAGAATCGGTTCTTAATGATTCAATAAAGAATCTACCTACTCCATACCACATTAAATAAAAGCATGTTAATTGGCCTTTTTTTAAATATTTATAAAATCTTCTAATTAATAAAATAATTATAAAACCTAATAAACACCATAATGATTCATAATAAAAAGTCGGATGATAATATATACCATTAATATTCATCCCTCTTATAACAAAACCAGGAATAAACTGTAAATGTTGAAGATTAGATAATGTTGTAACTGGTCCATGAGCTTCACTATTAAAGAAATTCCCCCATCTACCAATCGCTTGAGCTATTAGTATTGACGGAACAACTATATCAGTCATTCTAAGAATACTAACTCCGCTCTTTTTACAATAAACTATTAATGCAACAAGTCCTCCTATAAGCCCTCCATGAATAGCAAGACCACCATGCCATACTGCAAATATTTCTAATAAATCATTTTTATATAAACCAAAATTAAAAATTACATACCATATTCTTGCTCCTATGATACCAATTAGTATTACCCAAAAAGCTAAATCAGATAAATAACCTTTAGGGAGATTGAACTTTTTGGATTCTCTATGAGCTAAAACATAAGCAATTACTATTCCAATTAAAATTAAAACAGAATACCATCTAATTCCAATATTTCCAATAGTAAACATAAAAGGATTCATATCATCACCTCAAATCAAATGTATTATAGCATAAAAAAAGTGGTATAAACCACTTAGTAATCAATCACTTCAATAATTGTATTATTTGAGCTAAAGTCATACTCATCATAATAGCTATCATAATCAGTAATAGACATAAAAATAACAAATATAAACCACAATATAATAAACACTATTCTAAGAGCCCCTATTACAATTCCGACAATTGCTATTTCCTTCCCCTTTTCTCCAGTTTTCTTTATTTGACTAAGTGAAATAGCACACATTATTATACCTACTATTGAAGATACTGCAATAGAAAAAATAAGACCAATTATTGCTAAATCATTATTTTTATTAACTTTTACTGGATTAGGAGTATTATCTATATTTGGTTTATTAGATAAATTCTGCCCGCAAAAAGCACAATATTCTTCTCCTTCTTCCGTTTTCTTGCCACAATTGGTACAAAACTTCGCCATTTTAATCACCTACATCAATTATAACAAAAAAGTAGTATTACTACTACTTTAATTTCTTTAGTATATTAACTAATCCCATAAAATCCTTAGGATATTTTAATGCTCCACTTTTATGATAATAAGTATCAAATTCATCATACCATGCTATTCTCCACATTGGTGACATTGGAGCATGATCATTTGTCTTATCTGGCCAATAATCATATTCATCTATATTTTCATATTCCCAAATCATATTATCTATCATTTCTGAGGTCTTATTATCTATAGTATATTCCCATAGTTCTCCATTAACATCTATTACTTTTTCTTCAAAGTTAATAATAATATAATTCATATCTTTATAATCAAGTTCTAATCTTTTTATTTTTGGTTTGTTATTAACTTGTTTTTTTACATCTAAAATAGCTTCACTCATTATAATACCTTCTTTAACCATTGACCAGTATAGCTTTCATTTTTCTTGCTGATTTGTTCTGGCGTACCAGTAGCAACTACTTGTCCACCTTCATCTCCACCTTCTGGCCCTAAATCAATAATATAATCAGCAACTTTTATTACATCTAAATTATGTTCTATTACTATTACAGTATCTCCATTATCAACTATTCTTTGTAATATAATTAATAACTTCTTAATATCATCACTATGTAATCCAGTTGTTGGTTCATCTAAAATAAACACACTTTTACCAGTTACTTTCTTTTGTAATTCTTTTGCTAGTTTAACACGACCGGCTTCTCCGCCAGATAATGTTGGTGCAGATTGACCGAGTTTAATATAAGATAATCCAACATCCATCATAACTTGTAATTTGTTCTTAACTTTCGGAATATTATCAAAGAATTCTAAAGCTTCGGAAACTCTCATATTTAATACATCAGAAATGTTTTTACCTTTAAATGTTACATCTAGTGTCTCTCTATTATAACGAGTTCCCTTACATATTTCACAAGGTACATAAACATCAGGCAAAAAATTCATTTCAATTTTCTTGACTCCATCTCCCCAACAAGCTTCGCATCGTCCGCCTTTAACATTGAACGAAAATCTATTCTTACCATAACCTCTCATCTTAGATTCTTTCATATTAGCAAATACATCTCTAATATCATCAAATACTCCAACATATGTTGCTGGATTACTTCTAGGAGTTCTACCTATTGGATCTTGCGTAATATGTACTACTTTATCTACATTTTCTAGTCCTTTAACTTCTTTGCAATTACCAATTATAACTTTTGATTTGTATATTTTTTTAGTTAAAGAATTATATAAAATATCATTAACTAATGTAGATTTACCAGATCCAGATACTCCAGTAACACATGTTAATTTCCCTAAAGGGAATTTAACATTTATATTCTTTAAATTATGTTCCTTAGCACCTTTTACTTCTAAATATAATCCATTCCCTTTTCTTCTCTTTTTAGGAACATCTATCTTTTCTAAACCTTTCAAATACCTACCTGTTAATGAATTTTTATTATTCATTACTTCCTCAGGAGTTCCTGCAGCTACTACATAACCACCTTCAGTACCTGCCCCTGGTCCAATATCTACCAAGTAATCAGCTGCTCTCATTGTATCCATATCGTGTTCTACAACAATTAGGGTATTACCCAAATCTCTCATTTCTTTTAATGAATTTATTAATCGGTCATTATCTCTTTGATGAAGGCCAATACTTGGTTCATCTAATACATATAAAACACCAGTTAACTTACTACCTATTTGGGTAGCTAATCTAATACGCTGTGCTTCACCACCAGATAATGTACCAGCAGCTCTTGCAAGTGTTAAATAACCTAAACCAACGTTATTTAAAAACTCCAACCTATTACATATTTCTTTAACTAATAAATCACTAATCTTCTTCTCTTCTTCATTTAATTTAAGATTTTGCATAAATTTATATAATTCAGCAATACTTAAAGCAGTCATATCATAAATATTCTTTTTGTTAATATAAACACTAAGTATATTATCTTTTAATCTCTTACCGTGGCAAGAAGGACATTCCATTTCAATCATGAATCCTTCGATCCATTCTCTAATCCATCCAGCAGTTGTTTCTAAGTATCTTCTTTCTAGATTAGTAATAATTCCTTCATAAAAATCAGTCTTAGTTCTTGTATTACCATTTTTAGATAAATAATTAAAAGTCATTATGTCTGGAGAACCATACAAAATAATATCTAATTTTTCTCTAGGTATTTTTTCAATTGGCATATCTAAATCAATACCATAATAGTTAGCAACAGTTTCTATTTCTGTATATTGAATATTTTGATCAATAGTTATTGATACTATTCCACCATCATTAATACTTTTCTTTTTATTAGGTATAAGTAAATCCTCAGATACTTTCTTTTTAATACCTAAACCATTACATTCATCACAAGCTCCCCAAGGACTATTAAATGAAAACATTCTCGTTTCAAGTGGTGGCATTGAAAAATTACAATCTATACAAGCATAGTTTTCACTCATTAGTATTTCTTCTCCACCAATTATATTAAACAATACTCTACCATCTGCTAGTTTAGTACTAGCTTCAATAGATTCAAATATTCTACTTCTTTCGCTATCTCTAACTACTACTCTATCTACTACTACTTCTATGGTATCTTTTTTATTCTTTTCTAATTTAATATCTTCTGATAAATCCCTAACTTCACCATTAATTCTAACTCTTGAATAACCTTTGCTTCTTAAATCGTTTAATAAATCTACATGAGTACCTTTTTCTGCTCTTACTACTGGAGCCATTATTTCTAATTTGGTTCCTTCTTCAAAAGAAAGAATTTTATTAGTCATTTCTTCAATACTTTGACTTTTTATAGGTTTATGATGATTTGGACAATAAGGAACACCAATACGTGCAAATAACAATCTTAAATAATCATATATTTCAGTTACTGTACCAACCGTACTACGTGGATTATTATTAGTACTTTTTTGATCAATACTAATACTAGGACTTAACCCATCTATACTATCTACAGCTGGTTTAGAAGTCCCACCCAAAAACTGTCTAGCATAAGCAGACAAACTTTCAACATATCTTCTTTGGCCTTCAGCATAAATAGTATCAAAAGCTAAACTACTTTTTCCAGAACCAGAAACACCAGTCATTACCACTAAAGAATTTTTAGGTATTTCTAAATCAACATTTTTTAAATTATTTTCCCTTGCTCCTTTGATCACTATTTTGTCCATTTAATATCACCTTTTCTAATTTTTTTCTATCAAATTGATGAACATTTAGAGAATATACTTCTTTAAAACCAAATTGATAATAAATCAAATGTTTCAATACATCAAGATTATCTCTAAATTGTCTTGCAAATAACAATTTTTCCTCATCAGTCATTTTAAATGTTTGAAAAAAATGTAATAATTGTTCAACATTTACACATTCAAGCATTCTTCTAATAATTTCTCGTCTTTCCAAAAATTTATCAACTCTTAAATTTCTAACTACATACATATCATAATATCCATTATATTCATCATCATATTTGACATAGTCTCCAAATCCAGTAACATCAGCCGTAGAACAATCCTCTGAATCAAAATATCTAAAGACATCAGATAAATTTGTTGCCATATGGTATCCATTTCCTTCATTACCAAAAGATAACTTACCTTCTACACTATATGTTTCCCCTTCTTTAAAAGGTTTACCATATCTATTGGTTCTATTAGCATTAAAAGCTTTATATCCTTTTATTTCTTCCATATGGCACCCCCTAAAACAAATTAATAAATCGACCAAATCGCCACATATTATATCATTTATTAATAATTTGTAAAATACACAAACAATATTATTATAACATACTTTTGTTCGTTTTGTGAGAATATTCAATATATAAACATTACTTGTATTTTTATATAAGCATCTCTTCTATAAAATACAATTATTTTCTATACAATAATATTAGAAATATTTGTGAAACAAGTGATATTATGGATAGAATTAGAATATTAAGAAATAAGAAAAACATAACACAATTGAGATTAGCTACGGAAATTGGAGTAACTCAAGAAACAATATCATCATATGAATTAGGTAAAGCTGAGCCAAAATTCTCTAAATTAGTCGAAATTGCTAATTACTTAAATACATCAACCGATTATTTATTAGAAAGAACAGATGATGACTCTTCGCTAATAGATCTTGCTAATAATATTGTGGATAATGAACTAAATGAATTAATAAACACATATGCTAGATTAAATAAATTACAAAGAAAAGATCTTATCTGGTATAGCGAATGCCTAAAAGAAAAAGACCAATAGGTCTTTTTTTATTCTTCTGTACTTTTTATTTCTACATTTCCACTTGTGTATCTGTTCCTTTAGTTATAACAACTTCTCTACCAGATTTTACATTACCAACACCATCAAGGTTTTGATTCAATAAACACAAATCATCCATTATTTGTTCCGAGTCTTTATTAGACATGAAATCAAAGAAGTCCATTTCATCTCCAATCAACGAATTATATGGATCACTAGCATCATTTTTTATTGGTGGAACTGTAATATGACCACTTGGTCTTTTTAATAATCTATTAAATTTACCAATTATTGTATTTACTTCCATTCCTGTATATTGTGATTTAACATCTAATATTGCTTCTAACGATACATCTTTTTCATTATCTTTTTTACCAAGTTCATCAGCAAGTTTAATTACTTCGTCTATTTTATGAAGACCAAAAACTCCTACTACTTTATCTTTATCATATTCATCATATTCAGAAGTATCCTCTATTCTTCCTCTAGCTATATGAAGACTTTTAATCTCCTCTGCCGTTGCTTCTGGTACTTCTATATCTAAATCTACATTTTTATATAAACCATTATCCATTAAAATATAAAAAGATAAATTGGTATCTATATAAGTATATAAGAAAGAATCATATATAACTTTTTTGTCTTCTACTGAATTAACAACAGAAAAACTCTTTCTTACATTATATCCAGCATATATATATTCTGATTTAATACTTTTAAAAGTAAATCCAAACATTTTAGTTCACCTTCTTCTTTTGAATATTATAAACTATCTTTAATGATAACTTAGTTGGTAAAAACCTATTGAAGAAAACACCAACTCTTACACCAAATCCTGGTATTATTAATAGCTTATTCTTTAAACATTTATCAACCGCATATTTAGCAACATATTTACTATCTAATGCTTTAACAGTAAAAGAACCACCTGCTACTTTATTAAAGTTTGTATCAACTGGACCTGGACACAAACAACTTACATGAACATTACTTTTGTTCCTTCTTAATTCTTCATATATTGCTTCTGTCCACTTAGTAACATAATTCTTAGTAGCATAATACGTATTTAATATTGGACCAGCAAAGAATCCCGCACTACTTGCAATATTAAGTATTCTTCCTTTATCTTTCTTTACCATATCAGCTAAGAATAATTTGGTTAATATATGAACAGCATTTATATTTAAATCAATCATTTTCATCTCTTTATTAATATCAGTTTCCCAAGTATTACCAAACAAACCAAATCCCGCACCATTAACTAATATATCGATGTTTTCATCTTTAAATCTATCATATAATTTAAAGCAATTATCTCTACCAGTTAAATCACATGGATAAACTATTGTATTAGTTTTTATCTTACTTGCGGTTTCATTTAATCTATTTTCATCTCTACTAACAAGTATTAAATCATACCCTAACTCTCCCAAATAGATAGCAATATCTCTACCCATTCCAGAGGATGCTCCAGTAACTAACGCTTTCATATAATCACCTAATCTTATTTTATCATAAAAAAAGAAGATTATTATCTTCTTTCTTCTAGTTCTAGTAAAGGAGGTAACATTTGCTTTTTTCTAGAAACGACACCATCCATATATATACCTTGTTCAATATTATCTAATCCATAAGCATCTTGTAATATTTCTTTACTATTGTCATTATAGAAAACATAAGAACCATTATTAATTATATCCGTAACAAATAACAATGCTACTTTATAATTACCATATTCACACATCTTATTTAAACTAGCAACTATTTCTTCACTACGTTTATGAATATCTTCAAAGTCAAGTGTAATAATTTGTCCTATAGCTAAAGTAGAACCATCGAAATTAAATGTCTTCATATCATTATGAATAATATCATCAACAGATAGTCCAGCAACACTACTAGCAGCTTTAAACATTTGTCTACCAAAATCATTAATATCTAAACCAGCTATTTCAGCCAATTTATTACCGACTTCAATATCTAAAGGAGTTGTTGTAGGCGATTTAAATATTAAAGTATCAGAAAGTATTGCTGATAACATAATACCAGCTATATTAGCAGGAATCTCCTCGTGTGCTTCTCTAAATAATCTATAAATTATTGTACAAGTACATCCTACTGGCATACTTCTAAAACTAATAGGAATATTAGTACCTAATGTTCCCAAATTATGATGATCTATTACCTCTAATATTTCTGCTTCTTCCAACCCATCAACACTTTGGCTTGGTTGATTATGATCTACTAAAATAACTCTTTTCCTTTGAAAATTATTTGCATCTATTAATCTTAACATTCCCTGACATACACCTTTACGATTAACAATCGGATAGTTTGTATGTCCCAACTTAGAACTAACATCTAAAAAATCATTACGATAATCGCCTGTAGTAAATTTAACTGGTTCTTCAGTAATATTTACCATTCGAACATAATTACATAATTGAACCATATTAGCAGCCTTAAACGTTCCCATTGGAATGGTTATTACATTAACTCTCTTTTCCTTAGCTAAATCAACTAAATCATCAGGCAATTTAACATTATTAACTAACAACAATAACTTAACTCCAGAATTAATAGCATATTCTAGTATTTTATATCTATCTCCAACAATTAAGATATCATTACTTTTAAGTTGAACTCTATTTAAAAATGTTTCACTCTTATAGGCAGCGGCTAAAATATGCCCTTCTATTTCATTATCAAACCTTAATACTTCAATAGCTCCCATTGTAGAAAGAATATTATCATAAGAAGTATGAAGATAAGTAATATCACCATCTATTAAATATTTAGATATTTCCTTAACATTTATATATCCTGTTAATTTTTTATTTCTATTTATTAAAGGCAAACCTGTAACTCCCATATCCATTATAATTCTATATGCATGATGAATCGATTCGTGTTCTTCTATCATAGCATCTTTGTTAAAATGCATATTCTTAATTTGTACTTTTACATCATTCAAAAACTCGGGTTCCTTAAATCCGAAATAATCCAAAACAAACTTAGTTTCTTTGTTAATACTTCCTAAAACACGAGGTTCACTTTTAATACCTTGTCTATTTTTTAAATAAGAAAGTGCAATACTAGCACAAACTGTATCAGTATCAGGAACTTTATGACCAAAAATATATGTTGTCTGCATTTTGCCACCCCTTATACTATATAAGTATACCATAAAAAAAGAACTATTATTAGTTCTTTTTATTCACTCTTAAGTTCAAATAATATATCACGAAGTTCCATAGCTCTTTCAAAGTCAAGATTCTTAGCAGCAGCTTTCATTTCATTTTCAATCTTAATCATTAGATTCATTTTTTCTTTTTTACTTAATTTATCTTCTGATTTAACTTTTTCATCTGTAACTTCATTACTAATTACTTCTCTAATCTCTTTAATAATTGTTTTAGGAACAATTCCGTTCTCTTTATTATATTCTTCTTGAATACTACGTCTTCTTCTAGTCTCCTTAATCGCAATATCCATTCCTTCACTAACAGAATCTGCATACATTATGACATGTCCATTAGCGTTTCTAGCGGCTCTACCAATAGTTTGAATTAAACTTCTACTATTACGTAAGAATCCTTGTTTATCAGCGTCCATAATACATATTAAACTAACTTCTGGTATATCTAAGCCTTCTCTTAATAGATTAATACCAACTAATACATCATATTTACCTGTTCTTAACTCTTGAATTATCTTCAATCTCTCAAGTGTTTTAATCTCACTATGTAAATATGCAACCTTAATACCAAGATCTTTTAAATAGTTAGTTAACTCTTCAGCCATTCTAATAGTTAACGTCGTAATAAGAACTCTTTCGTTTCTCTCTTTTATAATATTTATTTGTTCAATAATATCATCAATTTGTCCTTCGGTAGGTCTAACTTCAACTGTTGGATCCAGTAAACCCGTAGGTCTAATAATTTGTTCAACATAGTGTTGATTAGTTTTTTCTAGTTCATAATCACCAGGTGTTGCACTAATATATATCGCCTGATTAATTTTGCTTTCAAACTCTTCATATTTTAATGGACGATTATCTAGAGCACTAGGTAGTCTAAAACCATAATCTACTAGTGTCTGTTTACGCATTCTATCTCCATTATACATACCTCTAACTTGAGGAAGTGTAACATGTGATTCATCTACTACTAAAAGATAATCATCTGGAAAAAAATCTAACAAACAAGATGGAGTTTCTCCAGGTCCTCTTAAAGCTAGATGTCTAGAATAATTCTCTACTCCACTACAAAAACCAGTTTCTCTAAGCATTTCTAGGTCATAGTTAGTTCTTTCTCTTAATCTTTGTTCTTCAATCAATTTATTATTATCATGTAATACTTTTAATCTTTCTTCTAATTCCTCTTCTATTCTTCTAATAGCTTCATTTAATTTATCGGGACTAGTTACAAAATGCGAAGCCGGAAATATACTAACCGTCTTCTTGTTTTGTTCTATAACGCCAGTTAATGGATCAAATGTCGAAATCTTCTCTACTTCATCTCCAAATAGTTCTATCCTAATCCCCATAGCTTTTTCGTTAACAGGAACAATATCTATAGTATCTCCTCTTACCCTAAAAGTTCCCCTATGAAAGTCCAAATCATTCCTTTCATAAGTCATATCTACTAATTTGTTAATAATCTCTTCTCTTTTAATAGTATCCCCAAGATTAACTATTAACATCATCTTTGTATAATCTTCTTTTTCACCAATACCATAAATACAGGATACAGATGCTACTACTATAACATCTCTATTATTGATTAGAGCACTAGTTGCCCCATGCCTTAATTCATCTATTTCATCATTAATAGATGCATCCTTTTCTATATATGTATCGCTTTGTGGTACATATGCTTCAGGTTGATAATAGTCATAATATGATACAAAGTATTCTACATGATTATTAGGAAATAATTCTTTAAATTCGGCATATAACTGACCAGCTAATGTTTTATTATGGGCTAGTACTAAAGTAGGTTTATTTACGTTTTTAATTACATTAGCAATAGTAAAAGTTTTACCAGTACCTGTAGCACCCAATAATACTTGTTCATGTTTGCCTTCTTTAATTCCATCAACAAGTTCTTTTATAGCTTTTGGTTGATCTCCAGAAGGTTCATAATTAGATACTAAATCAAACACATCACTCATATTATCACCTCAAATCAATGGTATTATAACATATAGATGAATAAAAAATAAGATACTTAAAAGTATCTTATCCAAATATTATATAAGAATAATAACTAACAAATATTAATAAAAAGATAATTCCTTCAACTTTAATAATCTTGCGATCTCCAAGCGAAAATAAGAACAACAAAAATACAGAAAGTAACATAACGCCAAGATCAATATAATTGAATGTAATATTGCTAATTCCACCAAACAACATAACGGGTAAAGCAACTACAACACCTACATTAAACAGATTACTACCTATAACGTTTCCAACTGCAATATCATATTCACCTTTAATTGTAGCAGTAATTGATGTAACTAATTCTGGCAAAGAAGTTCCTAAAGCTATGACAGTTAATGCTATCATTCTTTCACTTATTCCCAAATCAGCAGCAATTAAAACCGCTTTATCAACAACTAAATTACTACCAAATACAATACATAATATTCCCACAACAGTTAAAAATGAACATTTCCATAATGGCATTATCTCAGATTCTTTTTCGTTATCAACCTTATTCTTCATTAAAGTAAATAGATAATATATAAAAATAACAAAGAATAATAACAACACTATACCATCACTACGAGTAAACAGATTAGTCAAACCATTTTCAAATAGTCTATCTGATAATAATACACAAAATAAAGTTGTAATTAACAACAAAATGGGTATTTCTTTTTTTACAGTAGCATTTTTTACAGTTAATGGATGGACTAAAGCAGCACATCCCAATATTAGTAATATATTTAAAATATTACTACCAATTACATTACCCATTACTATATCTCCACTACCAGATAGTAAAGATTTAATACTAACAGCTAATTCTGGTGCTGACGTTCCAAACGCAACAATTGTTAAACCAATTAACATCTTAGACACTCTAAAATTACCTGCAACATCAGATGCTCCATCAACAAACCAATCAGCACCTTTTATCAATATTGAAAATCCAATTATTAATAATAATATATTTATAAACACAATAATCACCTCAAATAATTCATTGTCTTATATAATCAATAGCTTCAGTAGCTGCCATTGCACCATCAGATACAGCCGTTACCAACTGCCTTAATCGTTTTTCTCTAATATCACCAGCTACAAAAACTCCTTCTACATTAGTATGAGTATTTTCACTACTTTTAATATAACCATACTCATTTGTATCAAGTTTACTAGTTAGATTATTGGTTTCTGGAACTTGACCAATAGCAACAAATATACCAGATACCATAATATCCTTAGTTTCATTATTTGATTCAATAGTAACACTTTTTAATATATCATCGCCATTTAAATTAACTACTTTAGAATTCAATATTATTTCAATATTACCCTTTTCTTGTAGTTCAGTAGCTTCACTAACTTCATTTTCTCTACATACTAAGTATACTTTATTACATATATCACTCAAATACATAGCAGAATCTATTGCCGGAGATCCTCCACCATATACTAAAACATCTTTATTCTTGTAAAACATACCATCACAAGTAGCACAATAAGAAAGTCCTTTACCAATGTAATGATCTTCTTTTGATAAACCTATTTTTCTATTATGAGAACCAGCAGCAATGATAATTGTTTTTGTTTCATATTCTCCGTTAGTTGTAATAACTTTCTTTATTTTGCCATCAATCTCTGCATCAATCACTTTTTCGAATTTTATTTCCACACCCAATTCAAGTGCTTGATTATACAAATTAGTAGCAAAATCAAAACCATTAATATGCGGATTAGCAGGATAGTTATCAATTCTATTCGCATTTATTATCTGACCACCATAAGCATTTGCTTCAAGTACTAAAACATCTAAACCTGCTCTAACTCCGAAAATAGAAGCAGTAAGTCCAGCTGGACCAGCACCAACTATAATTATATCTTTCATAATTCACACTCCTTTATATAATCAGTTAAAATTGTTTTTTCAGGTATATCGAATCTTTCTTCGATTAGTTTGACAAAATACTTTTGACAAACAACAGAATATTTAGTGTCATTTTTAATTTCTATCAACCTTTCATAATATCTAACCATTTCGTTAATAGTCATATAAGAAGTTAAAACACCAAGTCTATACCTTAAATCTTTTAAACTTAAAACAACATTATTAATAATTCGATTAT
>JAEEGI010010522.1_pt1 | contig 20079 bp, 18 predicted proteins | sample 8958751 | NCBI WGS metagenome assembly JAEEGI01 (sample SAMN16246545, study PRJNA631951) | gut metagenome | biome: gut microbiome; feature: rumen; material: KS-attached | host: Bos | place: Iran: Karaj | collected 2018-10 | reverse complement strand
TGTCGGCCAACCTGCTGTGGATTATCGTGGTGGCAATCGCCGTTTTCAACGTCTTCATCCTTAACAAAGAGAAATTGTACGACGACTGCGAGGCACGGTGGAAAGACGAGCCCCCGAAAGCGCGCAAAAGGAACCGCTGGCTACTGATAGCCTACTTCGTCGCCAGCGCAATGCTGATGGTCGTGTCGTTCAAGATAGTGTATCTCCCGCACTCACTGACCTTGCCCTTCTAGGGGAATTGACTAATTGTATAACCAGATGAACCACAATGAACATCTCAGTCTTTTGCAGATCGATGCTGTTGCGCAACAAGGAAATCGTCAGGATACCCGGCAACCCAACGAAGTATAACCCTTTAAACATATAGAATATGAAGAAAGCAAATCATCTCCTCGCAGTGCTGTGCGGTATCGGGCTGATGACCGCCTGCAATAGTGGGGCACAACATCTCACTGCAATCGATTTTGCCAATGTCCAAGAGTACATTGCAGCCAATGATGAGAACTTCAAGGTTGACTCTATCAACGGCTACTCCACCTTCTCTGCCGACAACCACATCGTCATCGTCCCCGAGGAAATCACCCAAAAGGAGTATGAGCGGCTGCTCACCGACAAATACACTCTCCAGCCTGTGTCCATTGACACCAACTCTCCTCTTTATGCAGAATTGTACAAGAAGGGGATGGAGAACACAGTGCGATACGAAAAAGTGAGAGGGCTCTGGTGGGAAGAAGAGGACAATCTGCAGGAAGAAGAACGGGACTACTACATTATTCCCATATACCACTACTCCGAAACAAAGCAATACGAATATGTCATGTTGGCTCCGCTGACCAACGAGTCGTTCATGATGACCGAGGACGGCATCATCGACTCCACCTTTATGCAGTCCGAAACCCGCACCTATGGGACAAACCGCATATTCGTCGGACAGGAGGGACACGACTGCGACTACCACGGCTCACTTTGGTTCTACCGATACGACGAACAAACGCATCACATGATTCCACTCTGCCACTACAAGGATTATCGCTGGTTCGAAGACTGCTACGATTTCAATTTCTGCTGGATAAGTAACAACGAACTACTGCTAAAAGCCGCCTCTACCGGCAACAACAGCGAATGGGGCTGGGTTGGAGGCTACAGACCCACAAATCTTGCCCCACACGGCACGCCTGTATACTACAAATTGACTCTCACCATCCGATAAACCAAAGCATCATGACACCCAATTACAGTATTAAAACCAATCTCACCGAAGAAGAATTTGTGCGGTTCAGCCGCTTTGTCGCCCACAGCAACAAAAAGAACACGACCATCATCATTGCATGCGGTTTGCTTATACTGGCATTTGCCATCAACGACTTAGTGAAAGGCACCAATGTACCCAGAGCCGTAGGTTTTTTGGCAGGCATGCTCATCTGCGTATGGCTGTTCACATTCGGCGTTGACCGCACTGCCAAGAGATACTACCGCCAATACGTAGTGAAAGAAGGCTCTGAGCAGACCATCCTTTTCTTCGACGACCATTACGAGCAATCGACTTCCAACGCAAATGCCAACATCGCCTACAAACAGCTAACAGCCATCCATTTCACCAAGACCAACATCTACCTGATGCGCTCGCCAAGAGTCGGTGTTGTCCTGCCCCTCGTCTCTTGCCCCAACGGTCTGCCCGAATTCCTGCAAGACATCAAAAAGCAAAACAACCTGTAATAGGCAGGGAATTATGCATGTGAAGCCGTTTGACGGCCACATCCTATTTGATGGTCACTATCAATTGTCCCATCTACCGAATGAGGAACTGGGTTCTTCCACCCAGTTTTCCTGACTCTGGGCGTTGTATCCCTCCTCCAATTCATCGTTGAAGAGGGACAGTCTCAGCTCTCCCGAAGCGGCAAAACCGTGCTCTACATGGAATGCCACCACTTTCACTGCGGGTGATGTATAATGTTTTATCTTCTTCATGGCTTAATTGATTTGGATGGATGGAATGGGGTACATGTGGTTGCGCTCGATGGACTGTGCATTGGCGAGTGTCATGGTCTTGGTGAAGAGCGGTGAGCCGCTGGCATTGTAGCCGATAACACAAGCCGCTTCACAGAGCAGACCGTCACAGGCACGCAGAAGGTGAGGCCTCCCCCGGTGGTGGGGACTTCAACACCCGGGTTTCCGTTGTCCATCAGGGTGAAGTTCATTTCACTGCAGTACTTGATATCGTAGTCGCCCTCAATTTGGCCCACGCCTCCTGTGGGGACATTCGGTCCCTGTGCGGCCCAGCGGGTGGTAACGGTGATGTTGTCCAGAATGACGGGCTGAATGGGACCATCGCCATAGGTGATGACCTTGAGGGAGTACAAGGAGGTTGCAGTGGCGTTGGTGAGATTCAGCTTCAGACCGCCGGTGAGATGCTGGAAAAGCAGCTTGTTGCTGCCGGAGGCTGCGTAAGCCGCCATCGGGAAAACGATATCGTGACCGTCACCGTTGAAGTTGACGGCAAGACTGTTCAAGGTCACAGTGCGCGACGTGCTGATGTTTTCTACAGTCACATCGTTTCCGTTGCTGCCGGTCGTAGCCGGATAGACGGCGGACAAAGCAGCCTCGAGAGGCACAGAGGTGTTTGCGACATAGAAGCCGTCGTCGTCGGAGGCAATGGTGTATACATTGCCATTGAGATTGATGGTTTCGCCTGCAATCCAAGTGGCGCCGTTCACGTTGGCAGGGTCAACCCACACCTTGCTGACGCCAGACATGTTTTCGGCAAAGATGCTGATGCGGCTGTTGTCCTTCTTGCAGCCGACGGCAAACAGCAGGCAAAGAGGCAGGAGGAGAATTATTGTTCTTTTCATGATATGTTCAATGCTTTATTTTACTACTATTTTTTGGGTTTTCATGTCTTTGCCAAGGAGGCGGAGTAGATAGACACCGCTGCGGAGGATGCCCAGAGTGGCGCGGTCGGCGGTGAGGGTGCCGTCGAGCCGCAAGGCGGAGAGTTGCCGGCCGGTCACGTCAAAGACCTGCAGCTCGCCCTCGCCGCTGACGACGATGCTGTTGCCGTTCTGATAGGCAAAGATGCCGTCTTCGCTGGCAGGTCTGAGCCTGACGAGGAGGCGGTCGCCATCGTTGCCGTTGGAGGTGAAGGTGTAAGCGGGCTGGCGCAGGAGGTCGATGTCGCGGCCTGCGAGACGGTCTATCAGGTGGCAGTAGGCTATAGAGGGGATAGCGTTGAAAGAAATGGTGTATTCTCCTGGGGTGACGTGGAGCTTCAGCGGGAAGGCTTCGGTATTGCCGTCGAGGGCGGCGATGGCATAGTCGGTGCTTTCCTGGGGGGATGCTGAGGGAGGGAGCCATGGTGTTGAGGTGCGACACCTTGCGAAGGCCTTCGCCACGGGCGAACAGGGCGTAAGCCACATCGGTGTAGCCGAGTCCCGTGAGTGAGAATTGCAGCCCTTTGTTGCCGGTGCCTTTAGCACCCCCGGTGGGAGCAGAGGAACCCTCGGTGAATGTCAGGACCGCTTGTCCGTCGCCGCTCATCTGGACGAGCACGCCCTGTCCGATGCCGATGGGGTCGGAGTCCTGGTGTGCAAGCCAGGTGCCGTTGGGTTCGAGCGAGTAGTAGTCGGTGGTGAGGTTGTCGGCGGGGAAAGCCACGCCCTTATAGACGGCATGGGGATAGGGGTTGCCGATGAGGTTGAAGCCCTTGAGGTTGTTGTCGGGGCATGAGCCGGTGAGGGTGTAGGAGTAGTTGTCGCTGTTGGAGGTGCCGTTGAAGATGAGGGTGGCATCGGTGGAGCGGCGGTAGATATAGCCGCGGCCGGGGTCGAAGGCGGAGAAGCCTTCGGCAGAGCCGTCGGTAGCTTTCTGATTCTCCCAGGTGCCGTCGGCTTCGTTGTAGCGGAAGAGGTCGTAGTCGGCATCGAGGAGGCCGATGACAATGGCGACATCAAGCGTGGTTTCACCGTCGTCGTGGGTGGGTGCGGCAATGGCATACCACTGGTCGGCCAAGATGTTGACTACTGGCAGCGCTGTGGTGAAGAAGGCACTCTCGCTCCATTCGGTAGAGCTCCCGTTGCCGTCGCAGTTGACGCCCTGCACTTGCCACTCGTAAAGGGTGCTTGCCGTCAGCCCATTGATGTCGAAGGTATTGTCTGTTACAGTAACAGTCTGCCACTCGCCCGCCTGATGTATATCATACAAGCCGAAATCGTCGGCATTCAGGCGGAATTGGTTCCAGGAGTTAAAATGGCGGATAGCGATATAGCCAAGCTGACCGTTGTAGCTGCTCAGGTCGGCGCTATACTCCACATAGTCGCCTTGTGCAACGGTTTCCCCAATCAATGTGGTGGTGAAGTCGGGAACACTGTTGCCAGTAGTGGAGAGATAGATGGCAAAATTGTCCGGATACTGGCCGTCTTGACTTTTCATCCACACACGCATGGTGCCTTGCAGCTGCAGCTGCGGAGTGACAAGCCAATTGTCGGGATTAAGTGGACCTTCATAATTGATATAACTGGCAGAGGTCACAAAACCGTCGCCACTGTGGCCTTCCCCCTCATCCGTTGTTGGTTCATACCAGTTATTCCCGTCGTTATCGGCATCGATTGTGGTCCAATCGGCAGGCAGACCGTTTTCAAAACCCTCAAAATATAAAGGTTTGCTTCGTAGGCTGCTGTTCTGTAGCGGATGTTGTAGCTCTCTTGATAGTTTGTCCATGAGAGGGTGGCACCGTCTGACAAGATGTCGGTGGAACTTAACGCTGTGGGCACCTCACATGCCGACGGAGTGGTAAAGATGGAGTGGCACCATGGGGTGTTGTTTCCGTCATAGCACACGGCCTGTACCTCCACCTCATACATGGTTTCGGCATCGAGACCGTTGATGGTGTATGGCGAAGTTACATTTTCAACCAAAGTCCACGGTTCGTCTTCGGTTGCAGAGCCTGAGGGGGATGCAATAGTGGTGATGTCGACATCGACTCTGTCGTGTTCTCCATCAAGCGAAACGGTGAATTCATATCTCTTGCCGACTTCAAACTGATAGTTGTCCTGACGTCCGCTAACATTACCGTTTGAAGAGGCAATAAATATTCTGTTTTGTTCAGGAGAGGGGTTGGTGATGTACCAGTCGTAAGTGCCGGCAGGAATTGTGATGGAAACACTGCTGTTGAATACGATGTTTTGTGTGGTGAGCGAACCGTCGGCATTTTCAGGAATCTTGTATTCGAACTGGGAGTAGTCCTCATCCGACATATCGATTTCTATGAAGCTTCCGTAGGCGGTGGCATCACCGTCGAGCAGCATTTGGTATCCAGTGCCGTCTCCCCACACGTCGCCGACAGTGAGGACAACGGTGGCATCGGTGGAGGCGGGAAGACGCCGATACTTTAGATTGTAGGCATCGGATGTTCCCTGCCAGCTGACAACAGCTGAAGCGGGCGTAATGTCGGCGACATTGATGTCGGTCGGGGTAGTGCATGGGAGAGGCGTGGTGAATGAGGAAAGAATGCTCCATTCACTCTCGTAGTCAATGCCGCACACGCCCTGCACCTGCCATTCGAAGGTGACTTCGCGTGCGAGGTTGTGCAGGACGAAGCTGTTTGTGGCGGCGGTGGCCTCTGTCCAAGCTTCAGATCCAGCTGTCCGATAGCGCACATTGTAGTTTTCGGAGTAGCCTGTCCAGTTCAATGTGGCGGAAACGGCATCGGAAGTGGAGCTTTCCGAGCTTGTAAATGTGGCCGTCAGGTTGGTGGGGACCGGGCAGGGGCAGTTGGTACAGACGATAGCCAGGTCGTCGATACCCACGCCGCCGCCACTGAAGGAGGTGGACACTTCGAAAGCGATGGCTGTGGCATTGACTGGCAGATTGAGCTCTCCCAAAGTCCAGTTTGCAAAATCGTTATAACCACTAACTTGGAAATAGCCAAGCCAGTTCCATGAACTGGAACTGGGTGTGCGATAGTAAACATTCAACACATCCACACTGTAGTTGCTTCGAACGGGATGGATATGCTTGAAGCTAAGCTGCGCCGAGGTTATCCCCGAGGGGAATGCAGGCAGCGTGCGAACCAGTTTGACACCTCTGGGACTGTCTTGAGAGGCGAACACGCAATAGGAGCCCTCATAGGGAAGAGGATTGTACTGGGTGGCCTGCCATGAGTTGCCGCCGCCCTCATTGGTCCATCCCGTAGGCAGGTATTGCGAGCTTGCCACAGGATTGTTAAAGTCTTCGCTAAACAACACCAACTGCGCCCTCGCCGCCCACGGGGAGAGGAAACACAACAGGATTACAATTAATAAAGATTTTCTTTTCATTTGTGTATAAAATTAATTGATAACTATTTTCTGGGTTCTTGTGTCTTTGTCAAGGAGGCGGAGGAGGCACAGTCAGTGGTGGAACCGTCGGGGTGGAAGGAGGAGAATTGCCGGCCAGTGATGTCGAAGACCTGCTGTTCGCCCATGCTGCTGACAGAAATGACGGGTTCCGTGTCGTCGTACTTTAGGTTGGAAAAGCCAATTGTGTCAGCCGGTGCCCTCAATATCTATGTTGAAAATGAGAACAGGAGGAGAAGAATCAGTAGTTTTTTTTACATTATCATGTGAAAGTGTTAATGAGTGGCTTCATTTGTAATCATGCAATCTGTGTTGGAGTAGTGTGCTACAACATTTTAGATTGAAATGCAAAATTATTATTTTTTTTTGAATTATGGTCAAATCCACATTTTTTTTTCTATTGAACCCAAATCGATCGTTAGGTTCTATGTAGAGTGGTATTTCACTATAACATGTCATCCAAACAACAATGGTAAGCAGAGGAATCGCTTTATCGTCAATTTTGCTACACTTCCCCAGCTAAACGTACGCTACTTGAACTAAATAACGAGTAATCTATTGAGTAACAGAGGGATTTTGATAAAGGGGGGACGAATAGGGCTTGTCTTTGTTTTTTTCTGGATTACAATTGTTTATAGTCTACAGTTCCTGCAAGGCATCAAAATAGCAAACCGACCTGTAATAGGCATAGAAATATTGGCCATCAATAAAGGGTAAAGTCACCCAGACTACAGACTATCTCTACAGCTTTAGAGGATTAGCAATTGGCCTGTTCCAGCAGTCCATGATATTCTATCATCAGTGCCGACAGGGGCACACTCTATATCAACTTCCCCGATGGAATAACCTTTGCTGCCATCGGTTTCCTAATCACAACGATTGCCTTGCAGTCAACAAAAACAAAGCGGTACTAATCCCTTATCTGGCAATTCCATATCCAAACAGGGCAAAATCGCCCTTTAATGGGTCGTCGGGGAAGATTTCTGACATCTTCTGTGTGAGGCGGCGGGCAGCCGACATCGTTGCGGAGTCACATTTGAGCAGTCCCAACCTTTGCGATTCGGACAGCACGTGGGTGTCCAATGGCATGATGAGTGTGCGGCGATCGATAAAGTCAGCCCACAGGCCGAGGTCGACGGGCGAGCCGCTTCGCACCATCCACCGAAGGAACATGCACACCCGTTTGCAGGCCGATTGTGCATCCTGCGGGACAATGCCTCTCACTCCCTTTGTTGCAAAGTAATGGCAGATAGCCTCCACTGCAGTGCGGCCATCGGTAGCATGTTGCTGCACATATGCCCCCAATGTGCCATATTCATGAAGCAGATGTCGGTAGACCTGCAGGAAACTGTGCATCTGTCCCACGGTAAAGAGTCTGTAATAGCAATGGCTATCGCACTGGGGCAACACTGCAGCGAAGCCACCTGAACGTATCCAAGCGTCCACTTCGCCACCCGAACGGTCGAGGAGCCATTGTATTTTGGGCATGAACTGTTGGCGGCTGCCATAGCTGAGGCAGGAGGCAAGGAAAGCCATGGCCTCCTGATTGGCCGTGCCGCTGACCTGATGCATGAACCATGACGGGTCGCCAATGAGGAACGACGGGGTTTCGTATCGCTTGGCATAGTCTCTTAACAGTTGTTGTGTGGCTTTGGGTATCATGCTGTTCTATAGATTGGGGGTGTGTCGTTTGTTTTGCAAAGATACATCTTTTTTTCTTCTTTACGAAGTAAGAAATTGGTTATAGCAGTGATTTTATTGCCATTGTGATAGAATACGTGCAAGAGGAGGCAATAATATTGACCGTTTTGCGTTATAATGGAAATAAAAAACCTAAATATTATAAAATCATGAGAGACATTCAACCTGTAAATGGAATATTTGAGATGATGCAGTTGCCTTATACCAACGATGAGTTGGGCGTGATTAGTGGCAACACCCTTGGTTTTCACCATGGCAAACATTTGAAGGCGTATGTGGATAACCTGAACAAACTGCTGCCGGGCAGCGGTTTAGAGAACCTGCCTATCAGTGAGGTGATAAAGAGGTCGAAAGGCGGTTTGTTCAACAATGCTGGTCAGGTGTTGAACCATGTCATGTATTTCGAGCAGTTCGGTAAAGAGCACCATGAGCCGGAGGGCAAGATGCTGGAGATGATTGTAAGGGATTTCGGCTCGGTGGAGAACTTCAAGAAAGAGTTTGAGCAGAAGGGTGCGACGCTGTTCGGTTCGGGCTGGGTGTGGCTGTCAATGAATGCCGAAGGCCACTTGGTGATTACACAGGAGGTGAACGCCAACAATCCTGTACAGCAGGGTTTGGTGCCATTGTTGACCTTCGACGTGTGGGAGCATGCCTATTATTTGGACTACCAGAACCGCCGTGCCGACTATCTGGCCGCATTGTGGCAAATAGTAGACTGGCAGGTAGTAGAAAGCCGTCTGCAATAGTCCAACACTATTTGTGAAAAAGGAAGTGGCCGTCAGCTGAGCATGGCGGCCACTTCGTCTTTATGTTCGAAAAGGGTGCAGCCGCCGGTGTGTTCCCACCCAAGGGCACGGGCATCGCGGATGCGATGGAAGAGGGGTGACTGCAATGCACCGCGAAGACCTGTCTGCAGCACGTTGCTGTCGGAGTAGGGAGAGAAGGGGCACGGCTCGGCGGCACCGTCGGGACCGATGTGGAAGAATCCACGTCCAGCGGCAAGACAACCGCCGAGGGCTTTCTCGTCACCGGGGAAGGAGAGCAGGATCATGTCGCGGGCAACGGTAGCACGGCAATTGTTGAGCAACTGTTCCATGTGTGCCACATGCTCGTCGCGGAAAGCGAGGTGAGCGGTGCGTTCATCCATCGGCACATATTCCACATAGAAGACTAACTGGCAGCCCATATCGTGCAATTGGTTGAGGTATTGCGGCGTGGTGACATGCTCGTAGTTTCCGGTGGTCACCGTAATGCTGACACCATAGAAAAGATGCGCCTCCTTGAGACCTTGCATGGCTTGCAGAGCCCGCTGGTAGACTCCTTGGCCGCGACGGCTGTCGGTGGCTGCGGCATCGCCCTCAAGGCTGATGACGGGAATCATGTTAAGGTGAGTCTTGAAGAAATCAAGGTAAGTGGGGCCTATCATGGTGCCGTTGGTGAAGATGGGGAAGATCATGTCGTTGACTTGGGCAATCTGTTCGAGGAGGTCGCGGCGTGTGAGGGGTTCTCCACCGGCGAGGAGGGCAAAATTGATGCCGAGGTCGGCGGCTTCGTCGAAGATGGTGCGCCACTGCTGGGGGGTGAGGGTGGCTTTGGAGGGTTTGTCCGGATCGGCGGCAATGCCGTTCTGTCGGGCGTAGCACCCCTTGCAATGGAGGTTGCAGGTGGTGGCAATACTGGCAATGAGGAAGGGAGGTATTTCCAGCTCTTCCTGTTCTTGCACTTGGGCACGTCGCCCCTCGGAGGCGGCAAACACTTTCTGCATGTGATGTACAAAGCGAGCCTCACGCGGGTTATGCAACACGTTCAGGTAGGCCTTGGCCATAATACTGCGTATGCTCTCTGATAGATATTTAACTAATTCCATATTATCTTAATTACTTAAGTCCTTTTATCAATTTGTCAATGGCCTCTACCATGTTTGTCAGTTGCGCCATGTTCATGTCCTCGCCGTGCCAATTCTGCGACATACATTCGGGAATATCCTTGGCTTGCTCTTCCAGATGCTTGCCTTTCTTGGTGAGGCTCACTAATGTTTGCCTTCCGTCAGTGATGCCGTGGGTACGCACCACCAATCCCTCACGCTCCATGCGCTGGAGTATGGGTGTGAGGGTGTTGGTGTCGAGCATGAGACGACGGCAGATGTCGCCTACAATTTGGTTGTCTTGCTCCCACAGCACCATCATGACGAGGTATTGCGGATAGGTGAGTCCCAAAGGCTCTAACAATGGACGGTAAGCCTGCGTGATAAGCCGAGAGGCAGTGTACAGCCTAAAGCAGAGTTGGTTGCCTAATTTCAGTTGTTCGTGCATTACAACATTGCTTCGATGGCGGCCTCAATGTCTTTTGGCTCAGTAGTGGGGGCGAAACGTTCAATGCGAGTCCCGTCGCGCGAGATGAGGAACTTGGTGAAGTTCCAGAGAATGTCACCCTCTTTCTTGGCTGACTTGCTGAGGGTTTTCAGCATGGTGTGCGTGGCTTTAGCCTTAAGGCCTTTATACTCCTCGGTGGGAGCCTGTGCCTTGAGGAAGGTGAACACAGGGTGCTCGTTATCGCCGTTGACGTCGATTTTCTGCATAATCTGGAAAGTGACGCCGTAGTTGACGCGGCAGAACTCCTGAATCTCGCCGTCGGTGCCGGGGTCTTGCTCGGCAAACTGGTTGCAAGGGAAGCCCAACATCACCAGCCCGCGGTCGCTGTACTTCTCGTTGAGTTTCTCCAGTCCGTCAAACTGGGGTGTAAAACCGCACTTGCTGGCGGTGTTAATAATCATCAATACTTTGCCCTTGAAGTCGGCAAAGTCAATCTCTTTGCCGTTGCTGGCAATGGCTTTGTAATCGTAAATGGTTGACATGGGTGTTGAATGTGTTATTTAATAAATGATGTTACTTGGTGGGATTCTCGCTGAGGGTATTGGGGGTCGCCGTTGGCGTGGATTCTCTTCAGCAGGAAAGCCATATTGTCGGCCATGGTACGCATGGTCTGCATTCCTTCGGCATCGAGAGCGGCCTCGCCTTCTGTGCGGCCATAGACAATGTTCCAGTACTGTGAAGTAACCACAGGCATATTAAGCATCTGGAACGGCATGAGTAAGGTTTGGTACACTGCCGAAGCACCGCCGCGACGACACACCGCCACCGCAGCAGCAGGCTTGTTCTGCATCACATGCGAGGCAGCATAGGAAAGGCGTTGCACAAGGCTCAGCACTGTGCCGTTGGGCTGTCCGTAATAGGTGGGCGACCCTACGATGAGTGCATCGGCATGAGCCATTTTGTCAATGACTGCGTTGCATAGGTCGTCGTCGAACACACATCGTCCAGTCTGGCTGCAATGGTTGCAGGCTATACACCCATGTACAGCTTGTGCTCCAATCTGTATGATTTCAGTGTCAATACCGTTCTTGCCCAATTGCTTTGATGCTTCAGTCAAAGCGAGGAAGGTATTGCCGCCCTTACGTGGGCTGCCATTGATAAGCAGTACTTTCATTTTTTTCATTGTTGAGTGGTTTTCCTGAGCCAGTGCCGAACCTATGGGCGAGGCCATCACAACGCCTGCCGCTGCGGCCAAGGCCGACTTCTTGATAAATTCGCGTCTATCCATGTCGGTGATACTACCCTTTGTGACCTCTTGTAGTTACATCTGGCGCACGAGCCAGTTTTGGATGCCGATTTTCTCAATCAAGTCAAGTTGCTCCTCATCCCAGTACAGGTCTTCCTCCTCGTCAAGCAGGTAAGCCTTGGTGATGTCGTAGGTAGTGGGGTCGCAGCTGAGCGTGGGCATGATTTTATAAAGCGATTCCACTCCCTCGCGTTGAAGCTTGAGGTCTGCCTCAATGTAAGCCTTTGGATCCTCAATGAGCTTAGTCTCGTTGTGAACCTTTATCTCTGGCACACAGCCAAGGTCGAGCATGCGGTTGGTGTACTTTTCTACCCATTCCATCTCTTCGGTGTAATGGTCGAGATACTTCTGTCCGAGTTTCTCAAACCCCTGCGATTTGAAGAGCAGACCCTGCATTTTGTGCACAAAAGCACTGCCTGTGAGTTCGTTCACAATCATCTGTGAAACCTGAAGAGTAGCATTAAAATCCATAATTGCAATATTTTAAATGATTAATAATTTATGTCGTTCACGATGCAAAAATACAAACATTTTTTGATGTTTAAACAATAAAATGCATTATTTATGATACTTTAACATTATATCGTACACGATATAATCTATAGCACCATAGTTAGTAGAACCTCAAAAAGCCCAGACAGGCATGGTCGCGGCAGGTTTCTATACACGGAGCAGGATGCTCTGTTTTTGTAATATGTTGTATGGGAATTTGGGGTTCTGCAGCGACTCCAGATTGAAGAGGGGTCGAAGAACCGTCACACATACTGGAAAAAAACTACACGAAACTCCTCACCATTGGTTAGGTGGTTTTTCTGCGGAAACGGGCGGTAATGTCGGTGAAGGTACCGTCAGGCTGGCGTTTTAGCATGTGCTGGTTGCATAGAGACGACTGCAGAGGTCCGAGATGGGCAATGTAGGGTCCCACCTTGATATAGTCGAACTGCTGCTTGTCGATGTAATGGGGTATGTACTGCCGACCGCTGTACCAAGCCACTTTGTGTCGGGGATAATGCTGGTGGACGTAAGCGGCTAGGTCAGCCACCTCGTGTGGTGCCGCGTCGCCGCCCATAAAGCAGATGCAGGTAATGCTCTTGCCATGCTCTGCCATCAGGCAGTCTATGGCATTGGCATCAAGAGGTCTGCCGGTGTCCGCCCACAAATAGGGACTATGGCACCCCGGACACCGACAGGGGCACCCCGTAATGTTAATGGCCAAAGAGGTTTCGTCGGGCACCTCTTGGAAGACAATATCCGAGTTGAGGTATTTAAGCATTGTGGTAATAACGGCGGTGAGCCTCTTCCTGTCGGCCTTGTGAGAAGTTGCTTATTCGCTTCAGATAACCGATGATACGGGTCATATAGTCCACATTCTTGCTGTGGCAAACGGGGCATTCGTGCAGATACCGCTTGTCGATATGCCCGCAGTCGTTGCAAATGGTGTTCGGCACATTGAAGGTAAAGTAATTGCATCCTTCTGTTGCCGCCACACGGAGCAGCTGGCGGTACTGCTCTTTCGACAAGTGTTCGTCCAGATTGAGGTGCAAGGCACTGCCGCCAGTGAGGTGCTGGATATAGGGGGCACCATGCAGGCGGAACTTGTCGAGAATGGTCAGCGAGTCGTCCTCAACGATGTAGAAATAGCTGTTGTAGCAGTCGCGCGGCACGAAATAGCCGTCCTCCTTGTCCCATTTGGAATGCTTGATGCCCACGTTCTCGGCAGGTATCATTTCACAGTTGAACATCAGTTCATTGCTACGATACATTTTGTTGTACTTCTCCACCACACCGAGCACCGACTGCACATACTCGCGGTACTGGTCGTTGTCGTTGATGTGGATGCCCAAGAACTCGGCACCCTCCACCAGTCCGTTGACCCCGATGGTGAGGTACTGACGGTTGATGTTGATATAGCCCGCGTCGAAGAGGGGCAGCATGCCATGGCTTTGCAGTTCCTTGAGGTTCTCATTGTATGCAATCTGCACCTTGTGGCAGAGGTCAACAATGTCGGAGAGGTATTTAATGTAAGGAATATTGTTGTTAACTGCATACTGGATGCAGCGGTTCAAATTGACGGTCAGCACACTCTTGGAGCCCGTCGACACGCCACCGGCACCGAGGGTATAGCTAAACTCGTTGTCGGTAATCTCGTTGCGCAGACGGCAGCAGGAAGAAAGCGAGTCGGCGTTGTCACTCAGATAGGTGAAGAAGGAATGCCCTTCGGCGTACATCTCGGCGGTGAAGTCAGCCCATTCTTGGTCGCGACACTCACCGTTTTCAGTCAAGAGAGCCATCGTCTCCACAGGGAAGGTGAGCAAAGACTTGGTGCGTTCCTTGTTGAACCATTTCATAAACCGCTTCTGCAGCCAGGAGAGACTTTCCCAGTCGGGCTTGCTCCCGTCGGGGAAGACAAAGTCGCCGAAGAGGCTGTCGAAATAGTAGCGGTCGTAGTAGGAGATATTCCAAAACACCGCTTGATAGTTGCGGGCACCCGTAGGCTGGTTCAGGGTGTAGACAATCTGCTCAAAACAGTCGGTAATCATCTTGTCGACGGTGCGTTGCTTGACGGAGAGATCCACCACGCGGTCGGGTTCCTTCCAGTACTCCCGGCCGTATTCCAGCCCAAGGAAATAGTTCAAATACATCAGGAACTCGGGCGTGGCACAGGCACCGCTCAGCATGCTGGAGACCATAAAGACCATATTGACAAATCCGCCGCAGAAACTCTTCAGGTTAGTCGGAGCCTTGGAGTTGCCACCGATGGAAGCCGTGCCACTGATGAGCCACGGATACATAGTGATGCTGGCGCAGTAGTTGGCCAGCGAAGTCTCGTCGTTTTTATAGATGAAGTGGTGCGTCAGCAAGTCCAAATATTGCATGGCCAGTTCCTTGCCATACATCTTCTTGATACGGTCGGTGAGCAGACGGCGGTTTAGGCGGATAAAGCTGGCCTTGGGCAGCTCGCCAATCAGCGTGGCGATGTTCTTATGCTCCACATTGGCGTTGGCGTCGTACTTGCTACCCGTGGCGGCGTTCTCGGCCTTGCAATATTCCACTAAGAAGTTCAGCTTCTCCATCGTCTCACGGTCTTCGGTGTGTTTCTGGCGATAGAGCATAAACGACTTGGCCACCTTGTAGTGTCCCTCTTTCATCAGAGCCACCTCCACTTGGTTTTGGATGTCCTCGACGGTAATGCCGTCGTGGATGTCAAGGTGGGTGATAATCTTGTTTAAGGTGGACAAGTCCACAGGCTCATCAACCGACTGGAATGCCTTGATGATGGCATTCATAATCTTGTCCAATGAGAAGCGTACCTGCTGGCCGTCGCGCTTGGTAATGCTAAAGGGAACTGTTTCCATAAGATGTATCTGTTATTGTGCTTGCTGTTGTCTTTCAAAAAATAAGCGGTCGCTCTCACGAGCGACCGCTCGGCATTAATGGTTGATAATGAGACTTTCTGTTTCTTTAGTGGCGAACCACCAGTTTCTCTACGACGGTACCCAAACGTACCATGTAGACACCGTCGGGCATATACGAAGTGTTGATGCTGACAGTGGAGGCACCAGCCTGTACAGGAATAGTCAGCACTTGGCGGCCTGTCATGTCGTAGAGGGTGACAAGGCCAGCGGCTTCAGCTTTCAACGTGATGCTGACCAGGTCTCGTGCAGGATTGGGGTAGAGTTTAATCGCAGTGGCCTCGGTGTTGTCAATGCCCAGCTTTTGGTTCATGACACACACACCTTCCAGATCGAAACCGGCACTGTAGGAGGGCGTGGGGAAGGGGTCGTTGATAATGTGGCCGAAAGCGTCGTAGGTGCCGTATTGGGGGTCTATGCTGCCCACCACGTCGATAATACGAACGTGGGTAATATTGTTGATGTCGATGTTGGTGCTGTCGCGGAGTTCTTCAAGATCGAACGGAGTGCCGTAACCTACACGGTATTTACCAGCCAGATTGTTGATGAAGGTGGCATCCACATGGCCTGTGCCGCCAATCTGGGTACGGGTCTGTGTTAGCGAAGTGGCGGGGAAGCGGACAAAATGCTCGCCATCCGAACTCACCTCTACCACAGCCAATTCTAAGAAATAGTCGTCGAATGAATTCTCAAACACGGCAAAGTCGAAGCCGTCACCATTGGCAATGGGAGTTCCGAAGGTGAGGGTGGCCATACCGCCATCGCCCAGGCTGACGGCATTGAGAGTGCTTGTCGAGGCAGGACCTATGCCATTCGACTCTTCACCGTAGGAGACATCGGCGGCATTGGGGTCGCTCAGGTTGCTTGAACCGCGCACCACTGTGCAGCCTGTAGCCCAACCTTTGATGCGGACATCGTCAAACTTCACAGCAGTGCAGCCCTCGGTGCCCACAATACCGCAGAAGGGGCCCACCTCGGGTTCGGGATTGCTCACGGGGTAGATGTGTTGCGGATAGACGTATGTGTAAATCCAACCCCAACCGTCATAGTAGAAGCTGTCCACTGCGATTCCGGCTGCGGGGTCGGCCCAACGGCTCATATCTCCATTGTGGAACGATTGGCTCATGCCCATGGAGGAGATTCCGTTGATAGAGTGTTCCCACCAGTTGCCGGGAGTGATGCCGAGGGTGTCGCCATCCTCAACATAGTTGATGTCGCTCACCATGCCTTCACCGCTGTAGCTGAAGCGGCTGTCGGCTACGGCAATGTCGTCCATCATGGTAGCCAGCGTCACGCTGTCGTCGGCAAAGCGGTATCCCCAAGCCAGAGCGGTGTCGGCCCAGTTGACAACGAAGATAACCTCATTGTCGCCCTCGCCAATCCAGTATTCAATTTCGCTTGCGCTAATGTGGGCATCGGTAGGTGCAGGTGAGCCAACGGGGGTGATAGCCTGCGGGAAAGCATAGATGTACTCCCACCAGCCGCCCCAGTCGGAGTGGAACACGCTGTCCACTACCACACCGGCGGCGGGGTCGAACCAGCGGCTCAAATCGCCGTCGTGCATCCATTGAATCATACCTGCCGAAGTGACACCGTTCAGCAGATGGCTCCACCAATTGCCGGGAGTAATACCCAGTGTGTCGCCATTCTCCACATAGTTGATGTCGCTTATCATTCCTTCACCGCTGTAGCTGAAGCGGGGGTCGGCATGGGCAATAGCGTCCATTACTGAGCTCAGCATCACACTGTCAGTATCGAAGCGGTAACCCCAAGCCAATGCCGTGTCGGCCCAGTTCACCACAAACAGCAATTCGTTGTCGCCTTCGCCTACCCAGTACACAATGTCTTCGGTACTGATGGTAGCATCGGCAGGCACAGGCTCACTGACTGGAGTAATTGTCTGCGGGAAAGCATAGATGTACTCCCACCAGCCGCCCCAGTCGGAGTGGTACACGCTGTCCACTACCACACCGGCGGCGGGGTCGAACCAGCGGCTCAAATCGCCGTCGTGCATCCATTGTATCATACCTGCCGAGGTGACACCGTTCAGCAGATGACTCCACCAGTTGCCGGGAGTGACACTCAACGTGTCGCCATTCTCCACAAAGAAAATATTACTAACCATGCCCGTGCCGCTGTAGCTGAAACGGGGGTCGGCGGCGGCAATGTCGTCCATTACTGTAGCCAAAGTCACACTGTCCTCGGCAAAACGGTATCCCCAGGCCAGTGCCGTGTCGGCCCAGTTCACCACAAAGGTCAGTGCATTCGAGCCTGTTCCAACCCAATAGACAATATCGCTCGTGTCGATGGTAGCATCCTCAGGAGTTCCCGGGTCGTCAGAGGGCAATGGGGCAGGGGTAGGAGTCTTCTCCCAGGCGTATTCCATGAAATAAGTTCCCATCGGATCCCAGCCGGTGCCGACACTCAGGTCGCCATATTTGAATACATAGCCATTGTGCAACGAAGTGGCCGTGCCGCTGCCGGCACTCACACCGTTGATATTAGTCCACCAGAAATTGTAGCCCAGTGAAGTGGAAGAACCGTCGACGAGACCCAGTGTATCGCCATTTGAAAGGACATAATGAATATCTCCACTAAGGGAAGGCGAGCCTACCGTCCAGAAACGGGGGTCGGCAGCAGCGATGCTATCCACCATTGTTTGTGCTGTCACAGTGCCGTTGAAACGATAACCCCAGGCAAAAGCCGTGTCGGGGTCGCCCCAATTGACAATCAGCACAGCGCTATTGCTGCCCGAACCTACCCAAAACACAATGTCGCTTGTGTCAATCGTGGCATCCACTGGGTCGGTGTTGTTGGGGTTGGTGACAGCCGTTGCCGAAGACATGGTAAACATACAGCTGCTGCTCATCTCAATCATGTCACCGTTGCTCATAGGTTGGTTTGGCCATGCATACATCCCCCAGCTGCCGTTGTGGTAATAACACCAGCCATTCATGCTTGAGCCAGGGTTTATTGTGCCGTCGTTGAACGACATATCCGTCATCAGCGATCCGCTCAGTGTGTAACTGAAGCGCGAGTCGTATGCCACAATGGTATCCAGCAGCGTCGTTGCCGTGGCGGTGCCGTTCCAACGCACGCCCCAAGCCAATGCGGTGTCGTTGTTGTATGGGTCGTCGTCCCAAGCAAGGACGTAAATGGCATGGTTTGTCCCGGTACCCGTCCAGAACTCGATGTCAGAAGCAGAAAAAGTGATGGATTTGGCTCCACCTTTAGCAGTATGACCGAACAACTCGTTGTTGCCCGACTGAGCCCACAGGCCTGCCGTAAGAAGCAGACCCATTGCAAATGTAGTAATTTTTTTAATCATCATATAACTATTTTGTTGTTCTCTACAAAATAGCTTTCTACATGAAACAAGTGAAAAGGGATACCAAGCGTACACGCACACGCCGTGCTATCAATTTTCAGCTCTTTCCTCGAAAGCCTTAAATCAACGACTTGGCAGGTCTTCTGACTCGCTCTCCGCCGCCCTGCCTTCCCATGCGGCTATGGCGTCGCACAGTGGCTTCGTGTTGGGGGCTGCGGTTCTGATGAGCTCACAGCAGCGGGACTGTTCAGGATTCTCACCTGATTCCCTTTTCACGCCTCCGGGACAAATCCCTTCGGCGACCAAATCGAATGCAAAAATACAAATATTTTCCGACATGGCAAATTTTTTTTTGCCACATCGTCACATCTATCTAATCTTTAACTTTTCTCGAATCTTCGATGTTGCACAGACTCGTCAAAAACTCTTTGCCGGCCTTATAGCCATACTCGAAAAATTCATCAATCCTGTCGAAATCCAACTTCCCTAAATCCCCCACCTTGATGGCAACTCCATACGTACACAATGGTACGTGGTCCAGTGTACACAGGTTGGAATTCACTGCAAAGGCTCTCGAAGCAATAATGCCCGGGTTGTCAATGCGCTCCATTACCGTGTCGCGCTGAATATAGAGGCCGATAGTCACATTGCAGCCCGCTTCGATCAAGGGTTCGACAGGCAGATTGTTGAAAATATAACCATCGACATAATACACACTGTCAATCATCACCGGTGCGAACACCCGCGGCACCGAAGCCGACGCGCTGACAAACTCGCGCAGGTTGCCACCCCTTGACACATACACTGGTTTCAGATGGTTCATGTCGGCCACGCAGCAGTAGAACGGTATCGCCAGTGAGTCGAAACTGTTGTACGGTATATATTTCTCCATCATCTCTCTCATGCGGCCGTAGTCGGCCAAACCACCGTCGTTCTTGAAATTCAGCCGGAAAATATTCGTCTTCCGCACCATCCGCTCCCGCTTGATGATTTTCACAATATCGCGCGGAGAATAGCCAGCTGCATAGAACATCCCTACAATAGCCCCCATTGATGTGCCGCTGATGCGGTCTATCCGCACGCCCGCCTCGTCCATGGCTTGCAGGAATCCCAGATGCGCATAGCCGAAGGCCGAGCCCCCGCACAATGCCACCCCGAGTTCGATGCCGTTTCCGTTCAGTTCTGCAACTGCAAGACTGTAGTCGGGCTGTTCCTGCTGTGCCGAAAGCGGAAAACCGCTCACCATGGCTATCAAAAACCAAACAAACTGTCTAAATCGCTGTACTTTATACCGTTTCATAAAAACATCAATTTTGGGTGCAAAGATACGCTTTTTTTTTCGATAATCGGTATCCTGTTCTCTTCTTGGACTTTTTTGTCAATGACGAGAGCCGGCTTGCCAACGCATGTAATTAAACCCAAATCGGTCATTAGGACGGGAAGTACATTAATTATCAGATAATATCTCCTTTTCATGCCATAGCGGCATTTCTTTATGTTCCATGACGTTACTATGGTTCGGCAGAGCAAGCTTGCTTGCTCTGCCGAACCTTGGGTAACGTTCGGAATCTTGCCAACGAAACCATTTCGCCGTAGCCCGCTACGCCTTCAATGGTTTCGCCGACAATCTTCTCGAAACAAATACCACTCTGGCATAAAACCTAACGACCGATTTGGGTTAAAGCTTCGT
>JAEEGI010010518.1_pt1 | contig 20081 bp, 16 predicted proteins | sample 8958751 | NCBI WGS metagenome assembly JAEEGI01 (sample SAMN16246545, study PRJNA631951) | gut metagenome | biome: gut microbiome; feature: rumen; material: KS-attached | host: Bos | place: Iran: Karaj | collected 2018-10 | reverse complement strand
TTGGTTGGCAGCCTTCGAAGTCCCTTCGCCGGCCTTTTCTGTTTACGATTCTATGCTTTCTTCTGTTTTTCCCACGCAAAATAGCCATAGCCGTAATAATAGCTATAGCTGTAGGAAAAAACATGACTTGCCGCAAACAGAAAATTCGTATTCATACTTGCACCTGCATCAATAAATGTAATCATTACTTACGTTTACATACAGTCAGTGTAAACCTATTTGATATTTCCGTCAAGAAGCACTTGTGTAACGCATTTAACAGTTTTACTTATCTTCCGGCAATCCGCTTACATAATATGTGTACATGACATAATTTGCCAGCGCATCTTCATATTCGTACTGGGGGTAAGGCTCATCGATTTTATCCACAAACTGCATTTCCCGGCTGAAATAATAGGCTTTGTCTCCAAAAAAGCCCAGAGCGCAGTCCGGCTCCGGATACTGCTGCAGCAGGTTCCGGCCGATAAACCGCTCCGGCGGCTGAATGCCCTGCAGGCACAAAAGGGTCGGCGCGATGTCGATCTGGGAACTGTAGGCGCTGTTGTCCAGGTTTTCCAGCGGGGCCAGGTTCTTGGAAACAAAAATCAGAGGAATCGGCGCGATGCTCTGTCGGTCTTTTTCATTTTTAACCAGTTCCGTATACTCCCCGCCGGAATGGGGGTTGTGGTCACTGGTAATAATATATAAAGTACGGTCATCCATCAGGCCCGCATCTTCAGCTGCTTTAAAAAAATCCTTCAGCGTGCTGTCCACCCAGTACATCCCATGAATGCTGACCGTCTGGTTATCACGGAAAGATTCCGGCGTATCGGCCCACTTCGTAGCATAATAAGGATAAGGCTGATGCATATCCAGAGTCTTGGTCACGTAAAAAAACTTTTGCCCTTTCAGTTTTTTCAGCTGTTCCAATGTCCGTCGGTACATCTCATCATTATGGAAGCCCCAGCCGGAAGCACCGGAATAACCGGCTTTCTCCAAATCTTCCCTGGCTTCGTAATGCGCCATGCCAAATTGCTCAGTATATTGCCTGAACTCATTATTGTAATAGCGGCTGGATGCGCTCTGGAAGTACCCGTCAAAACCTTTTGCCTGCATGCTGCGGAAAATAGAAGGTTTATCACTGCCTTCTACGTCCCCGTCAAACAACAACTGGGAGCGGAAGGTAGCGTTCAGTCCTTCCGTCGTGGGTATGGCAGAAGAATAGTAATTGTCAATACGCGGATATCGCTTTAAAAGAACATCCAGGTACGGCGTGGCCTCTGCCGGTATTTCTTTATTATAGAAATGGATATAGTCACGGTGTACGGATTCCAGTATCAGCATCACGATACGGTCATAGGCAGGCGCCGGCAAGGGACGGGACGGTTTCTTCCGCATGACCCCCAGTTTATACATCCATTCCTTGTCTTTTTCCGTCAGTTCTTTTTTCTTGTGCTGGGTATCCCTTATTACTTTTTCTTTATTAAAAGCCGCCTTGCTGATTACATTCATGGCAATCGGCGTGACCAGCAGATCCCTGTATTCCTGCCGGCTTTTTTCAACCTGCTCTTCGCTCCACAAACCGGATACATGCAACGCGTACAGACCCAGCTGGCTTCCGGTAAAATACAGCAGATTGAAGAGAAGGGTACATCCCAAAACCGCCAACAGCGCCCAAGCAACATTAGGTTTATGTCTTCTGGGTTTCGTTACCCGGAACAGCAGGAAAATGGCCGCAACACAACAGGCGATTTCCATAAGCTGTCTTTTCGAAAAAGAAGACATAACCCCCTGGATCGCATAAATGTTAAAGTTGCGGAAAAACACCGCCTGTACATGCATGGAAGTCTGCCAGAAAAAAACCACGTCCATCAGCATGGCTGCCGCGCATAACAAATACACAGCAAAATAGAAAAATTTGTTTTTCTTCGAGGGATTATGGTGGTACCAGACGGCAGCCAGAATTGCAGGAACGATATTGTTTATCAGTCCGGCCAGGATTCCCAATGTTGTCAAAAAATAAGGATCCAGTGCCAGCTTTTGCTGCATATACCAGGCAAAGCCCAGATAGGAAATACCTAATACTACCGCAGGAAAATAACGCTGCAACCGATCCGGGATCCGTTTCCGGCGCAGAAAAAGCAGATATCCCACAATCAGCAACACCAGATCACGCAACAAGGCGTTGACCAGCGTCTGCCAATAATCACCCTCGGGAAACGGAGCGATTCCCGCAAAAAGCAATCGGGCGTTTTCTACTTCCCAAAAGTAAATGGCGCCTGCAATTATGACAAACAGAAGCAGAACGCCAATACGTTTCTCACCATGTTTCCAATCCATACGGATACCTGCCTGCTATGATTTTTACGTACTTTTCTTTATAAAAAACTGTCAGCTGAAACGTTTAAGCAATATGCTGTTAGGGAATAAACCACAAAGGCTTATCCATGATTTCAAGCGTTAACGGTGTCGACGCGACTACGTCTCCGTCCAGTTCTACCGGAAAGTCTTCCGGCAGATTGACGGATTCAACTTCCACTTTTTTCGCCTTGCGGCAGAGAACCTCTTTATCCAAATTCAGACCTTCCAGCGCTATCAGCGAAGCATATTTCAGGATATCGGCCCGCTTATTGCCCGGAAAAACCGCTGCATACAGCCATGGTAACGTAAGGGCTGCGTCTGTAAAAAGATTATAGCGGCCAGCATAATAGCGGCTTTTCCCTATAATCACGGATGAACCGTTATACCATTCAGCTTCATCATCAAAGCGCACCCGGAACGCATACCGCCAGTTGCTGAAGACCAGTTCACGCCGGACCAGCTGGGTACTTTGCAAGACATAGGCAAATTTATTCAGAAGACGTTTCTGCATAGCTCCCACACTGTCAACCACTAGGGAGTCAAAGCCTACACTAGCCACTGTCAGGAACAGGTTCCCGTTGGCCCGGGCAGTATATAAAGGATATACAAAACCTTTCAAAGCGCGGCGCACCCAGCGTTCCGGTTCATTACGCAGGGACATCTCCTTGGCAATCAGATTTACCGTTCCCGCAGGAAACACACTGATGTACGGGCGGTAATCCAGTTGCAGCATATCTTCCACAAAGGCACGGATAGTCCCATCGCCCCCGGCAATGATCACCCAGTCACATTTTTCCTCTGCCGCTTTCTTTGCCAATCCCGGCATCTGCTCAAAAAACTGAACATCCAACAGTTCTATTTCCGCATCCAGTTCCTGCTTAAGCAGCTTATAAACTTCATTGATACGGGACATCATACTGGCAAACAGCTGCCGGCCGGAATACCGGTTATAAAGGATAAAGACTTTTTTAAATTGTCTTACATCAATCTGATCCTCTGGTTGCACCAGCAGCCCTCCCCACGCTTTACGCCAAATTATTCAGCCCTAATTGTAAAAATCATATAAGCTGTTCTTCCGATTTCACCTGTTCACTGAACAATTATTCCAGCCACTTTTCACAGGCATCCAGGACCTGCTTCACTGTCAGGTCTTTCATGCAGCGCATATCGTATTTCGGATTATCACACTGATGTTTCATTCTGGCCGCACAGCCGGGACATGGCGGCTGCGCGGTAACAACGGTGGCCAGCCGTGTATATGGTCCGTACAGGTCCGGATGGCTCGGCCCGTACATAGCTACAATAGGAACCCGCTGGCTGACAGCCACATGCATGGGCCCGCTGTCGTTGGTCACGATGAGGCTGCAACGGCGCATGGCGGCTGCCAGCTGCCCGATAGAAAACCGTCCGGTAGCAATTACCGCCTTTGTCTTCATATGTCTGACAGCATCCTGCACCATTTCCTCATCCATGTTGCCGCCAAAAAAAACTATCTTGTATCCTTTTGCCGACAGTGTATCTGCCACTTCCGCAAACCGTTCCGGCGCCCAGCGTTTTGTTACCACAGCACTGCCGATATTAAAACCCACCAGTTTGTCAGAAGAAGTCACACCCTGCTCCGCCCAGAAATTATCGGCAACGGTTTTATTCTCCTCACCGGGGAAAATCTCCAGGCCCCGATGGCTCAACTGTTTTACGCCCAACTGTGTCAGTACATCCAGATACATGTCCGCCGCATGCTTTTTCCTGTCAAGAGGCGTCAGCACGTCAAACCATGGTTTGAACAGCCAGTGGGTACAGCCGGTAAGCTTTCCCACTTTGGTCATGGCACAGATAAAAGAGCAACGCTCATTGGGATGCAGGTTAATCAAGATATCGAACTGCATCTTGCCCAGATTGTGGGCACAGCTCAGTAAGGCGAGGAGGTTGTTATCCCTGCCCTTCTTATCAATAGTGATCACTTCATCGAGACAAGGATTGTACAGTACCACATCTTTCAGCTTTTCATCCACCAGCATCGTGATATGGGAATTTGGCGCAGCTTCCCGCAACGCCCGGATAAAAGGCGTGGTCAGTATCAGGTCTCCCAGTTGCATCAAGAATGTCACCAGGATTTTCTTATGGTTTAATTCCACGCCGCTCACTTCACTTTCTTTTTAAATTCATCAAAAACCTTCTCCGGCGTGATCGCCTTCATACAGATCCACTTGCTACAATGCTTTTTCAGGCAGCCTGCACAGGACACCGGAGCTCTTATTATTACTGCTTCCGAACTTCCGTAAGGACCCGTACGGTCCGGACGGGTAGGTCCGTACAAGGCAATCAGTGGACGCTTCATAGCTGCCGCAATAAACAGTGGCCCTGTATCGCCGCTGATATAAGCGGTACAATGCTGAATCAGCGCGCCCAGTTCCCGAAGGCCCGTCTTTCCGGTAAGGTCTGTAACACCGGGTGATAATCCGGTAATCTGTGAGCCTAAAGATGCATCTTCCGGACCTCCTGCCAGCACCACCTGTTTGCCGTCACGAAGCATCATTTCCGCAAGTTCTGAGAAATACTCTATAGGCCATTTCTTGGTCTCCCAACGGGCGCCGGGTACCAATATTACATAAGGCTCCTTCACAGCCTCAGTTTTTTCCTGCACCGCCTGCCATTCCTTTTGCAGGTCCGGCATGGGAAAGCGAATATCCTTTACGGCACAGCCCAAATACCGGGCCACATCCAAATATCTTTCAATTACGTGATCTTTGGCATGAGCGCCGGTGATAGCCTTGCTGACAAGACCGCTGCCTTCCCGCATTTCACAGTAACCGATCCGGTTGTTACAGCCGCTGATGGCTGCCAGCACTGCGCTTTTAAACAGGCCCTGCATATCGATGACCAGATCAAAATTCCTGCTATGGAGCAATGACCGCATTTCCTTAAAACACGACCACTTTTTCCCAAGACTCATCTTATTAAATTTAACTTTATCAAAATAAATTACCTCGTCCACCATGGGCGGATCGGGCACAAAACCGCTGAACTGCGGATGCACCAGCCAGGTCAGACGGGCCTGGGGAAATCGTTCCCGCAATTCCGCAACAAAGGGCAACGTATGCAATACGTCGCCCAATGAACTCATTTTTATGATGAGAATATTATTATATTCCATATGATTCCTTGTTCTGCACAATCATACGTGCAAGATCCAAAACACTGCCACCGGTATACAGAAATCCTTTTACTCCGGCGGTTTCGGCAGCTTCAACATCACGGAGGCTGTCCCCTATAAGAAAAGCATTGCCCGGGCGTACATCAAAATCAGCCAGCGCCTGCAGTATCATGCCCGGTTTGGGTTTACGGCAGTCACAGTCCACATCATACCGCTTAACGGCTGCTCCCGGCAGGTGAGGGCAGTAATAGAATGCCGAAATTTCACCGCCGGATTTTTTTATCTCAGCTGCCATCCAGTCGTGCAGTTTTCTGACAGTATCTTCCGTAAAATAACCCCGGGCCACGCCGCTCTGGTTGGTCACAACAACAACCCGGTAACCCTTCCGGTTCAACCAGGCAATTGCTTCCCGGCTGCCGGGAATCCATTCCACATCTTCTTCTTTATGCAGATAGTCCTTATCAACATTCAGAACGCCGTCCCGGTCTAACAGACATAACTTCTTTTCTTCCATATCACTAAAAACTGTCCTGCCGTGTATAATACCCGCCAGTCTGATCCAGCACACAGCAATATTCTTCTACAGCTTCTTCAATATCCGTAAAACCGCCGTCATAACCCACGGACAACAACTTTGTCTCATCTGCCTGGGTGTAGCTTTGGTATTTACCCTTCAAAACATCAGGAAACGGCACGTACTCCAGTTTTTCCAAAGGTGCTCCGAAATGTTTTAGCACAGCTTTGGCAACCGTATTAAAGGGATGGGCACGTCCGGTCCCGCAGTTGAAGATCCCCTTTAACTCCGGATGATCCCAGAAGAAAAAGTTTACTTTTACCACATCTTTTACATATACGAAATCACGGGTCTGTTCTCCGGGTCCGTAGCCGTCGTATCCGTCAAACAGTTTCACCTTTCCTTCTGATTTAAACTGATTGTACATCTGGAAAGCCATGGACGCCATTTTTTCTTTATGGTTTTCTTGGGGACCGTATACATTAAAATAGCGCAGCCCTACCACCTGGCTTTCCAACTCATTCAGATAGCGTCGAATGTAATTATCCATAAACAGTTTAGAAAAAGCATAAACGTTCAACGCTTCCTCGCATTCAGGTTTTTCCGTAAAGCCGTGCTTGCCGCTGCCGTAGGTTGACGCAGAGGAAGCATACATGAACTGGATTTTCCGGTCCGCAGCAAACTGGAACAGATTTTTCGTATATTCAAAATTGTTTTCCATCATGTATTTGCCGTTGTATTCCATGGTATCAGAGCAGGCGCCCTCATGGAAGATAACGTCAATTTTTTCATGATCGAATGCTCCGTCAAGGACAGCCTTGCCGAAAACAGTCTTATCCATATAATCCATAACTTTCAGACCCTGTATGTTCTTAAACTTTACCATATTGGTCAGGTTATCCACTACAAGGATATCGTCCCTTCCCCGTTCATTCAGGCCTTTAACAATATTGCTGCCGATGAACCCGGCTCCTCCGGTCACAATAATCATAATTCAGTCCACCTTTCCGGAAACGACACTGTCAGTATTTTTACCACAAAACAGCGATTTAAAGCTTCCCTTCCCGAACCAGACCGGCAATCTGATTTACCAGTCCTGTAGTGGAATAGCCTTCTTCAAATTCAATAATTTCCACTTTCCCAGCATATTCGCGCCCTACCACCTGATCCGGGCGGTAGTCCCCTCCCTTTACCAGGATATCAGGGCGAATCATTTTGATTAATCGGGCCGGTGTATCTTCATGAAAAATGACCACCGCGTCTACACAGGCAAGAGAAGCCAAAACCCTTGCCCGGTCCAGTTCATGAACCAACGGTCTGATTTCCCCCTTCAGACGCCGCACTGAATCATCAGAATTCAAACCCACAACCAGATGCTTGCCCAACTTAGCCGCTTTCTCCAGATAGGAAACGTGACCCACATGCAAAATGTCAAAGCACCCATTAGTAAAGACTATCTTCTCGCCGCCTTTGCGCCATATCTGCGACAGGTCCGCAATTTCTTTCCAGGAAAGCGGTCGGAATCCATATCCCAGCTTCCGCTCCTCATCAAGCAGGTCCTGTAACAACTCATCCCGGTGTACCGGGTATGTGCCCACCTTGCCAACTACAATACCAGCAGCCCGGTTTGCCATATATACAGCCTCCGGCAACATCAGCCCGCCGGCAGCAGCCGCTATCAATACCGCAGCAACTGTATCCCCTGCGCCGGACACATCAAACACTTCCAAAGCAGACGCAGGACTGTGAATGACCGTCCGTTTTTCCCCTACCAGCGTCATGCCCTTTTCGCTGCGGGTTACCACCACATTCCGGATCCGATACCGTTCCCTTGCCATTTGGGCAATCTGCAGTACAGGGCCGTCTTCATTGGGAACTGTCTGTCCCGCCGCCTCGCACATTTCTTTCAGGTTAGGAGTGATAAAGGTACAGCCTTCATATTTTTCCCAATGGGGGCCTTTGGGATCTGCAAGCACGGGAATCTTATGAGCCTCTGCCATACGAATCACCCACTGACAGAACGCATCCGAACAGACACCTTTAGCATAATCAGATACCGCTATTCCGTCCAGCCCCTTTTCTATCAGTTCCAGCAACCATTGTTTGATCTTATCCGCCTCTTCCGGATACAAATCGCCCACTTCTTCAAAGTCCAGGCGCAGCATCTGCTGACGCGAACCTAAAATTCGCATCTTCGTAACAGTAGAACGGTACCGGGATTTTATCAGACCACTGAAGTCAATATTTTCTCTCGCAAGGAGTTCTTCCAAAATCCTGCGATTATCATCATCCCCGGTAATGCCACCAACAAAGACTCTGCAACCCAGATTCGAAAGATTGGCGGCAACATTTGCTGCTCCGCCCAGTACAGAATTAACTTTTTTGACACGGTTGACAGGTACCGGCGCTTCCGGTGAAATACGCTTTACCTCTCCGTAAAAATACCGGTCAACCATCACATCACCAATGACGGCAATGCGCAGGTCCTGCATTTTTTCCGCTACAAAAGTTGTACATCTCATGTCAATCATGGTCCACCATCTCACATAAAATATGTCCCATCAGAATGTGCATTTCCTGTGCCCGGGCCGTCACTTTCGCCGGAACCGCCAGACAGATATTGCTGGCTTCAGCCATCTTGCCGCCGCCTTCTGCAGTCATTCCGATACAGGTAATGCCCTTTGCTTTTGCTTCTTCTACAGCCAATAATACATTCCTGCTGTTTCCGGAAGTGGAAATGCCAACAAGTACATCTCCCGGACAACCCAATGCCTGTACCTGACGGGCAAAAACAGTATCATACCCATAGTCGTTGGCCACAGCTGTTAATACAGACGTATCAACAGTCAATGCTACGGCAGGAAGCCCTTTTCGTTCCTTCTGGAAACGTCCCACAAATTCTGCCGCCAGATGCTGACTATCCGCCGCGCTGCCACCGTTGCCGCAAAACAGTACCTTATGCCCGCCTTGCAGCGCCTTTTCAATACACACAGCACATTGTTCCAGCTTTTGGGGTAAATCAGACGCCATTATCTTTTGCAGGATTTCCAGATGATCCGTTAAACGTTGTTCGATAATCCGCTTCACATGCCCTCCGTTTTCCTATGTTTAAAACGTTATAAATTTCAATTTATCTGTTTACCAGTTAAAGAGGTCAAACTTTACAGTCCATTCATTATCATGCTTATAGTGTTTTCTTGCATAAGAGACTGTAAGGCCTTCACAGCAGAATCTGTGCGACCATGTAAATGTCGTTGAATAATTTCCGTGAGACCAGGAACTGCTGTCTGAATTATGCCTGTTCACAATCGTAACCGTATTACGATCATCCGGGGTCCAGGCAATCCCCGTTCTCCATTCCCGTGAGAAATCAGGCTGTCCCAAGCTGAAAAGATAGCTTGTCTTATTTTCATGATGAAATGTTTCCCAGATATTCCATTTATCGGAAAAACGGTATCCAATGGTTCCAAGGTAAATATCACTATCCAGACTTTTGCCATGCTCCCTGGTAACTTCATTATCCAGGCTTTCCTTTACCCATTTATGCCCCAACATCAAATCAAGGTACATCTTTTTCCCGCCAAAAAGATGTATTCTGTCGTGCCGCAGGTGAACCGCTGTTTCTGTATGCCAGCTTGACCAGCTTTCATTAGTATACTTCCATAACCCATGTGTAATACCGGCATCATACGTTAAAGGGATACCTTTCGCTATACGGTGCGGTTTTACAAACAGCCCCCAATCCGTTTTCTTATGCAGCCAGATTCCATCATCTATCAGATCATTATCCGAATCATAAACATATCCATCGTTAAAACGCACATAAAAATCCTTCTGATCATGACGGATACTATAGAAAGGCTTATAGTGGGATTTTGTATAATACACCTGGCGCATGGAGAATGTTGTGGGATTTTTCAGCAGGGGGTTGCCAATCGGATGTTCATAATCCAAAGCCACATACCACCCCTTATCGTCTTTCCAGCCAATACGGGGTGAAATCGTATTTTTCTTATTCTTTAAATCATTGATCCAAACATCCCGGGAATAAATATGTTTTCCTTTGACAAATACCTTAACGCCTCTTGCTATAATCCGATCATTGGGAATGATAGTAATCGTTTTCGCCGTAACTGACAGGCAGGGAGTATGTCTGACAGCCGGGCATCTTGTTGTGGAGGCACCCTGATCAAGAATCATCTTGCCGTTCTCAATTACTCCATGAGGGGCTTCATAAAAGTCATGGATACTTTTGTCAGAACCCGGGGCAGATACTCCTTTCAATCGCAAGAGTTCGCCGGTCTTGTTATTAAAATTGTAATGGGCCCAGCGGACATGAGTCATATTATCAGGCTCCAGCAACGTACCGCCTTCCAGCAACCACACGTCCCCTGTTTTAGCATTGCCGACTGCCCTGGTGGAAGTCAGATGTGTCAAGCCCTGCTGCAGGCAGACATTCCCCTCAATAATAAAATCTCCGCTTTCATTTGCATATTGCGCATCATCACCGGTTATGACCAAGGGAAGATTACCAGCCCTGTTCTTCTCTTTTCCTTTTTTATCAGATGTAACTGCTTTTTCGCCTGTTAACACCGGGTTTTCTCTTACCAGAATTTTATCGGCATTTTTCGGACCCTGCAACGACCCGGTATCTGTTAAAGATTTCACACCTGACACAGAAGAGACCTGTTTCCTTGCCTGATACTCGTACCCGGGATACTCCTTGTCTGTAACAGGCTCAAAATCTTCGTCCTTTTCCGACAACACCTTTTCTGCCTGTTTCTCCGCCTTTTGCAGTTCTGCCTGTTTCATAACAGCAGATTTTCCGGAAGCTGCGCCCTGAGTCAGCTTTTCCGCAGTCCTCAGAAACATCTCTTCCTCGTCTTCAGTCTGAACTTTTCGATACTCATTCACGACAGGACTCTGAGACTGATTTAACGGTGATTCATATTTTGCGTCAGGATTATATTCATCCGGCGTCCGGTCTTCATCCGCAAAAACAGGCATGGAAACAGCCATGCTTGCCAATAACACGGAAGCCATTAGTTTTCTTTTCATGAAGTCCTCCAACAACAATAAATATCCAGTAAACATTATAACATATAATTACAAAAAAAAAATACCAGTGAACTTTCGTTACACTGGTATTTTGCATTAATTTTTTAAACTGTTTGTTCGGCAGACATTCAGTTTATCATTTACATAACTATAATGCTTCCGGATATTAACTATTATTTAGTCAGCTTTCAGCACCTGCGGCAGATGCCTCCTGATATACGATGCCACTGATCTTCTGATCCTCTACTACCTGCACATAGGTAACAGAACCCGCTTCAATTGTTTTGGATTTACCGGTTACAAAAGCGCCGCCTACAGCGCCGATGGGACCTAACACTACAATACCACCAATCGTAGCACCGGCTGCGCCAATGGCAGTCTTCGCTTCCTGCTGAGCCAACTTCCCAATATAAATAGGAACTTTAGATCCGTCAACTGCGAAAACATGGCTGAATTTTACATCAATACGGGCGTCACGGCCAAAGCTGCGGGGCTGTACAACCTTGGAAACTTCACCTACACCCTCAGCGCCCTTAGACAGTACCAGCACATCATTTACGTAAAGATTATCTGCTACACGGAATTTGACCGGGTCGCCGGGCTGTGCAGTCTTGCTACTTAGGGGAGAGGTAAACTCAATTTTAACCAGTGAATCCTTCGGCAATACCACTGCTTCTACCGGAACCTTACCACCGGCATATGTGGTTTCCACCAGACGATCCAGACGCTGGTTCAGGGAACCGCCCTGAATCTGCCCGAACAGAGTATTTTCCAGTTCTTCAATCCGGGTTTTTGCGGGTCCGGCAGTCACTCTGGCATTCAGACGGCTGTCAGCGCCGTTCAGTTTCTGCAAAAAGCTTCCATTGCCGCCGTTTGTACCACAGATATATTCGTAAGTGCTCTGGATGCGGTCTAAAATATTGCGACCAGAATCCGGCGCGCCATAGATGTCGTCTTCCAGGCTTTCCATACGCTCCATTATGGAACTGCTCTGGTGGGTTCCATACAGCGCGGTTTCAATAGCATCCAGCTGTTCCGACGCAACCGGCGCAGGTCCTTCCGCAAAGGCAAAAGAGGTCAGCCCCAGGCATAAAGCCAGACCGACGATCAAAGAAACTAATTTTTTCATTTGTCATCCCTCCGAATAATTACTAATGATACTGTAAACAACTATAGATAGAGATATTATACTTGTATTATAGCATATTTAGTGGAAAGTCAACAAAAAAAATCACGATTTTTAACATTTTTTACAGAAAAAACAAAAAATCTCCCCATTTTGCCGGACTCCGGCTAAAATAAGGCGCTTTTATATGCTGCCGACAGGCTTATCAACAACAAGACCGGCTAATTCCCGCTGTTGTCCAATATCATAAAGGCTTCCACATGCAGTGATGCGTCTGGCTCCACTGTAATATGGCAGGACAGTTCCCGGTTCCAGTCCTTTAATAAATACTGTTGCAGATACTCCGTTTCCAGCGGATGCGTTACCACCAGAATCTCCTTCGCGCTCCCCTGTTTCTTCAGCAAACCGCGGATCCGACGTTTGATCTCCAGGGCAATGGCTTCTTTAGACTGTACCCGCCCGCTCCCGCTGCACACCGGACAATCGGAAAACAGCACCGCTTCCAGATTCTGTCTTGATTTTTTCCGGGTAATTTCCACCAGGTTCAATACCGTAATATCCTGAATCCGGGGCCTCATCTTGTCACCGGCAAAAGAATCTTCCAGCATGGTGAGAACCTCCTGGCGGTTCTCTTCGCTGTGCATATCAATAAAATCAACTACAATGATCCCACCAATATCCCGCAGACGCAACTGGTGTGCAATCTCCCGGGCAGCCTGCCGGTTGATCTCCATAATCGTCTCTTCCAGATTGTTCTTTCCGCTGTAACTGCCGCTGTTCACGTCTATGACGGTCATGGCCTCAGTATGATCGATGACCAGGTAGCCGCCGCTGGGAAGTTCAACCCTCCGGTCTGCCAGGGAGGCCAGTGTATCCCCCAGGCCAAAACCGGAAAACACATCTTCCCCGCTGTCCCACAGCTTAAGTTCCGTATCTTCTGCATCTTTCATCTCTGCCAACAAGGCCTGTATCCGCTGGAATGCTTCCGGATTATCCACCACGATTTCTTTTACATCCCTGGTAAAATAATCCCGCACCATACGCACTGACAAATCAAGTTCCCGATGCAGGAAAGCCGGAGCTTTCACTCGTTTCGCCCTCGCTTCCACAACATTCCATTCGGCAAGCAGATTGCTGATATCCGTTTCCAAAACTTCGGCCCCGATGCCTTCTGCCTCCGTACGTAGCACAATCCCCATGCCTGAAGGTCTTAATTTTTCCGCAAGGCTCCGCAGTCTGGTTCTTTCTTCTTCATCCGTTATCTTCCGGGAGATTCCGATATTATCTGAAAACGGGAATAACACGGCATAGTGCCCTGGAAATGTAATTTCCCGGCTGGCCGTCGGCCCCTTTGTTCCCCGGGGATCTTTGGTGATCTGAATCATCACCGAAGCGCCCTCTGTCAAATCTTTAGAGTCACCCAGATACAAAAAAGCATTCTGATCCAGTCCGATATCAATAAAGGCAGCCTGTATTCCCCGCACAATATTGCTGACCCGGCCCAGAAAAATACTGCCTACCAGATGAGCAGACATGGCCCGTTCAACCATAAACTCCTGCAATATTCCATTATTCACCAGTCCCATCCGGACTTCCTCCGGGGTACTGCTGATGATGATCTGCTGTAGCATTGGTCGGTCCTCCTTGTCTGTCTTTTTATCAGATGAAACACGGAACCTTTACTTCCGTTTACATTTGCAACACATATATTCAGCCTGTTCCGTCTTATAATTAACCCTGCTCAAATAACGTGTCCAACATGGGCCATTTATTTCCCATCTCATCCACACGGTACAGATCCATCCGTTCAATATCTGCCTTTTCTACCGGCAGCTGCAAACCGTACTGTTCATTCAGTGTATTGAGCAGATCCACTGCTTTCATGCTGCCGTTATGGGTGATACGGCAATGAAAATGCAGCTCTGTTTCCTTTTCCCGCTGTATCGCCGACAACTCGGATATATAAAACTTCACATCAATTCGCTTGACTTTTTCTTTGGCTTTGGGAGCCTGTTTTTCAAAAAACACGGTTTCTGCCCGGTTAAATGCCTCCACTGCCGGCGCAATGTCCCCCGTCCAGGGAAGCGTTACCCGGTACTCCGCGCCTCCTGCCACGCTCATGAGAGCCGGGGCGCTGTTCTCCACCGCGTCCACTGCCAGCACCCGGATGCCCCGGGGCAGCGCTTTCTGTAACGCTTCTGCCGCTTCCAAAGGGTGGACCGGTTCCGTCAGTTCCAGTTCCACAAATTCCGCATAACTGACTACCCCCACGCCTAACGCAGATGCCAGTGAATACTTCATGTGAGGATTAAAGCCCTGGGAATAGGCCGCCGGTAATTTGGCCCGCCGTATGGCCCGGCCAATAGTTCGTACATACTCAAGGTGGGAAATGAAACGGATCTCTTTCTCCTTGGTAATCTGAAACCGCAGCTTCATTCCGCATCACCTCCCTCTTGCGTCAGACCGGGCCGTTGGGTTGCGGCACTGTAGCTTTGATTATCCCCGCCGGCCATCTTTTCTGCCAGAGAAGCAAAGCCCTTTTCTTTTGATGCGTCATAGGCCCTGCCGTTCCAGTCCATAACCGGAACACCCAGCCGCTGACACACACCGCAACCGTTGCAATGGCCCTGCCGGCAGTCTGCTGTCAGCAATCCCTGTTTTGCCTTTTTATACTCACTGGCCAGGAACGCCCGGTTCACCGCAGGCTGCAAATGCTCCCAGGGGAACACCTCGTGATCACCCCGCACCCGGTGATTATAAAAATCAGGTTCCAGTCCGCAATCCTGCAACGCCTGCTGCCAGCGTTCAAAATCAAACACATCCGCCCAGCCGTCAAAGCGCTGCCCACGCTGCCAGGCCAGATACAAAGCTTTGCCCAGACGGCGGTCGCCCCGGGCAAAGATGCCTTCCATAATACTGGTCTTGCCGTCATGATACTGGAAGGTAATATTTTTGACCCGCGTCGCTTCGATCAGGAGACCCTGCTTCCGGCGAATCTCTTCCAACGTATCCTGAGGCGCCCATTGAAATGCCGTATACGGTTTCGGCACAAAGGAGGACGCACTGATAGTCACCTGGCAGCCCCCTTTACCCGTAATTTCTTTAAACTTCCACTGCACCTTCTTCGCCAGCTGGGCAATGGCCAGCACGTCCTCATCCGTCTCACCGGGCAGACCGATCATAAAGTACAGTTTTACTTTTTTCCAGCCGTTGGCAAAGGCTGCGCTCACCGCGTGCAACAGATCCTCCTCTGTAACGCCCTTATTGATCACGTCACGCATCCGCTGACTGCCTGCTTCCGGCGCAAATGTCAGACCGCTCTTCCGCACTGCCTGCACTTTTTTTGCTACATCCACACTGAAGGCGTCAATTCGCAGACTGGGCAAAGACACACTGACCTTCCTGTCCTTAAAATCTGCAATCATGTTGTCCAAAAACGGGCCCAGGCAGGAATAATCTGCGGTGCTTAACGATACCAGAGAGATTTCCTCATAGCCCGTATTATCCACCTGCTTATGGGCAATCTCCCGCAACACTTCCGGACGACGCTCCCGCACGGGACGGTATACCATCCCCGCATGGCAGAAACGGCACCCCCGGCTGCAGCCCCGGAACATTTCCAGCATGATCCTATCGTGGACGATTTCCCCAAAAGGAACTACCGGCGCAGTAGGAAAATCTACTTCATTTAAATCCGCCACGACCCGTTTGGTCACAGTGGCTGGTGCGTCTGGCATATTGGGAGTTACTGCCTGTATCGTATTATCTTCATTGTAAGTTACATCATAAAAAGACGGAACATAGACACCGGGAATCCGCACCGCCCGGTGTAGAAACTCCTGCCTGCCTCCCGGTTTTCCTTCCCGTTTCCAGTTCCGGTAACAGGTCAGTACTTCTGGCAGTGCTTCTTCCCCTTCACCCAAAATAGCAAAATCGATCACATCCGCCAGCGGTTCCGGATTGAAAACACAAGGTCCACCAACTACTACAAAAGGATCCTCGTTTCTACGCTCCGCCGCAAGGATGGAAACACCTCCCAGATCCAGCATATTCAGGATATTGGTGTAGCTCAGCTCATACTGCAGGGTAAAGCCTACCATGTCACATTCACAAAGGGCCTTTTTGGTTTCCAGGGTGGTGAGTACAATATTGCGTTCCCGCATCAGCTGCTCCATGTCAATCCAGGGAGCGTAGGCACGTTCCGCCGCAATGCCTTCCATCTTATTGACCAGATGATATAAAATTTTAAAACCCAGATAGCTCATGCCCACTTCATACACGTCGGGGAATGCCAGGGCAATCCTAACCTCTGCCTCTTCCTTGAAAATACTGCCAAACTCCCCGCCGGTATACCGGGCAGGCTTCTTTACCGCCGCCAGCATGTCAATGGACAGTTCCTTGTTCATGTGAGAGCCTCCAAATTATCAACTAAAACTGCAACCGTGTGTGCCGTACATTAATATTCAATAATACCCCTGCCAGCAGCATATTGGTAGTCAGGGAACTGACCCCGTAGCTGAGAAACGGCAGCGGCACCCCCGTCACCGGCATGATGCCGATGGTCATACCCACGTTTACCAGCACGTGGAACAGATACATACCCGTGATGCCTGTGGCCAGAAAAGTACCAAAGCGGTCCTCCGCGTTCAGCGCAATCGTCATGCCCCGCCAGATTAATATCATATACAGCAGTAAAATAATGATAGCCCCGACAAAGCCAAACTCTTCCCCGGCTACCGCAAAGATAAAATCCGTATGGTTTTCCGGCAAAAAATCCAGCTGGCTCTGGGTTCCCTGCATCCAGCCTTTGCCCCACAACATGCCGCTGCCGATGGCAATCTTGGACTGGATCACATGGTATCCGGCGCCGAAAGGATCCAGCTCCGGATCCAGAAAAACACGGATACGATTTCTCTGGTATTCATGTAAAAACTGCCATAACACCGGAGCCGCACAGGCAAACACCCCGGTCAGGACAGCAATCCATCTGACCTTAAATCCGCACACCCAAAACATTGAAAAGGCGATAGCCGCAAAGACCAGAGCCGTTCCCAGATCCGGCTGCCGCAGCACCAGTACAAAAGGGATAAGCATAAACAGACAGGCCGGCAGATAATCCCGCCACTGTTCCAGATACTCGCTACGTTCATCCAAAAACGCAGCCAGACATACAATCATAAACGCTTTGGAAAATTCGCTGGGCTGGAAGGTCACCGGGCCAATCTGAATCCAGCGCTGCGCCCCCAGGCTGGCATGACCGAAAAACATAACCCCCAGCAGCAACAACACCGTAAAACCGTATAAAGGCAGGGCAATCCGTTTTAACGAATGGTAGTCAAGGGAGATAATCCCGATGGCCAGAAGGACATCCACCAACAGAAAAATTCCCTGCCGTTGTACAAAGCGATTGTGCCCCGTCACCAGCGCATCCCCGTGAGTAGCGCTGGCAATCAGCACCATGCCGGTAACGCTTAGCAGCAGAATGGTCCATATTAAAATCCAGTCCAGATTGCGTAAATACCGACGCAATGTATTATTTCCTCTCCGCTTTCAACTTTCCTGTAAGGTAATCTTCCAATACTTCATATACGACAGGGCCGGAAGCCGTAGCTCCGTAGCTTCCCTGTTCCACGATACAGGCAATGACCAGGTCCGGTTTCTCCGCTGGCGCATAGGCTATGAACCAGCCGTGGTCCTGCCCATGAGGATTCTCCGCTGTCCCGGTTTTACCCGCCACAGGAACCGGCAAGCCGGCAAACCAAGCACCGGTGCCTCCCGGCTGGGTCACGCCTTTCAGCCCTTTCTGGATCAGCTGAACGGTCCGGGGCTCCAGTTCCAGCTTACGGCTTTGGGGCCGCTTCGGTGTTTCATACACACTGCCATCCACATTGACTACCCTCTCCACCAGATAGGGGGGATGGATCACTCCATCCGCAGCTACCGCTGCCAGCATCTGACAAATCTGAATAGGCGTTACCAGGGTCAGGCCCTGCCCTATGGCCGCATTAAAGGTATCACCTAACGTCCAGTCTTCGTTAAACACCTTTTTCTTGGCTGCCGGTCCGGCAATCAGCCCGGATGACTCCCCGGCCAGTTCAATACCGGTAGGCCTGCCAAATCCATATTGCGCTGCATAGGCGTTCAGGTTTTCAATGCCGGCCCTACGCCCCATTTCATAAAAATATACGTTATCAGACATGGCGAAGGCCGTCTGGAAATTAATCCAGCCCAGGGCTTCCCCACCGGCATTACCCATGTCTGCCAGCCAATGTTTCCCGGAGTCAAAAATCAGTTCTTCCGGCGTCACTTTATGTTTGTCCAACGCTGCCGAACCTGTCACTACCTTAAAAGTAGAACCGGCTGGATATTCGCCGTTAATGACTTTATTCGTCAGCGGGTGGAACACGTTTTCATTGATCAGTTTCCAATGGGCTGTAGATATGCCGCCCACAAACCAGTTGGGATCATATCCCGGGCGGGAGACCAGCGCCCGCACCGCGCCGGTATTCGGGTCCATGGCCACCGCAGCCGCCCCGTAGGCATTGGGCGCGATCCCGCTGCTGCGCAAGGCAGCCATCTGTTTATCCAGCACCCTTTCCAGATCCTGCTGTAAAGCAAAATCCAGCGTCAGCACCAGACCTTTCCCGGAAACAGGAGCCTGTCCTGCCAGTTCGCGCACTACACGGCCCCTTACATCTACTTCTTCCGTCCTGCGCCCGGTCTGTCCCCGCAGCACTGCGTCATAGACAAACTCCAGGCCTTCCTTCCCCACAATACTGCCGGGGGAAAGACCTTTATATTTACCCTGCTTTATCTGCTCTTCCGAAACTTCACCTACATAACCTAAAACATGAGCTGCCGACGTACCGTACAGATAATGCCTCATAGGCTGCAGGTTCAGCGAAATACCCGGCAGGTCCTTCAGGTGCTCCTCCAATGATGTGATTTCCTGAGGCGTCAGTTCACTCTTGACCATAATCTGCTCATAAGTCCCCGCCGCCCGGTCAGCTTTTTCCCGGATCACATCCGGCTGCATCGCCAACAGGCGAGCCAGCAGATTCACTTCCGCGTCCGAAAAGGAATGCCCTGCCTGCAGGCTGAGCACATACCCCGGCGAGCTGTCTGCCAGTACCTTGCCGTGCACATCCATGATCCGGCCCCGGGGCGCCATGATCACCGTGCTGCGCATACGGTTGCCGTCAGCCTGTTTCCCATAATACAATCCTTTATAGAGCTGCAGCCAGGCCAGCCTTCCGCCTAAGACCACAAAAACCGCCAATGCCACCGCAAGCATCTTTTTTAACCGATCCCCATAGGTATGGTTCAGCAACGCAATAACCCTTTCAAATTCATATCAGTTCCGCCCCGTCATATCCCGTACCGGAACACCTGATATCCGCCTGTAAAAATATTATTAATATGTCAAATCATCCTCGGCCACCCACCGATACAAGGCCAGCAGGATACGTGTGACGGGCAACACCAGCAGCATATTTCCCAGGCAATACAGGAGCGAATCCTGCAGGTACAGGAAAAGCGCCGCTTTCCCAAAACCGGCCAGCCAGACTACCGGCACGGCGTATAAAGCACGCAGCAGCAGACTGATGAAGCCGATAATCAGTACATGATACCCGTAGTTGTTTTTGAAGATCATTTCCTTGATGCTGCCGGTACCGTAACCCACCAGCCCGCGCGTCAGCATATAAAAGCCAAACACCGCAGGAGAAGAAACGTCCTGCAGCAACCCAAAAACAAGACCGCAGAGAAGACCGGCCCGGGCTCCGTAAAACAATCCCACACTATAAATAAAAAGCAAGGGCAAGTCGAAAAACAGATTGCCCCCAAAACATCCCAAAGAAGTCGTCTGCAACACCAGAACAACAAACGCT
>JAEEGI010010513.1_pt1 | contig 20096 bp, 14 predicted proteins | sample 8958751 | NCBI WGS metagenome assembly JAEEGI01 (sample SAMN16246545, study PRJNA631951) | gut metagenome | biome: gut microbiome; feature: rumen; material: KS-attached | host: Bos | place: Iran: Karaj | collected 2018-10 | reverse complement strand
CCTTTGCAGGCAGGTGGTATTGAGACCTTGAATCCCCGTGATATCGAAAGCATTGACATCTTGAAGGATGCCTCTTCTACCGCTATCTATGGTAGCCGTGGTGCTAACGGTGTTGTACTTGTGACTACCAAGCGTGGACAGGAGGGAAAGGTGCAGCTGAGCTACTCAGGTTCATTGACCTTTGAGAAAATCGTTGACAAGAGTCCGGCTATGAATGCCAGTGACTATATTACTTGGCGTCGTTGGGCCTATCATAACCAGAACCCCGCAGAGAATCCTCGTGGTGATCAGCCTTCTCAGACTAAGGATGGAACCTATTTTGATGGAGATGCTACTGCTTTGGCCAATGTGATGAAAGGCTGGGCTGGCGGTTCATGGGACGGCTCAAAGGTAACTGATACTGATTGGACAGACTTTGTGACCCAGACTGGTTTAACTCAGGAACACACGGTTAGCGTACGTGGTGGTTCTAAGACTGTCAGCGGTTTTGCTTCTTTCGGATACCTGAAGAATAAGGGTACTCAGAAGGGACAGGACTATGAGCGCTATAACCTCTCAGTGGCTGGTGACGTTCAGGGTACACCTTGGTTTAAGGCCGGTGGTTCTATCAATGCTTCCTACGGTGTTCAGAAGTACGGATTCTCTCGTACAGGTCAGTCGAGCAGCTCTGGTCCTACCGATATCTATAGTGCTGCAAAGGCAATCCTCCGTTATACGTTGCCTTACGACGAGAATGGTGAGATTATCACGATGCCTGGTGGATCTACAACAAACACATATACAGTCATTGACGAGTGGACTAAGTCAAACGATAACCGTGAGACCTTCCGTGCCCTCGGTAGCTTCTATGCTCAGATAGACTTCGGTAAGATCTGGGAGCCTCTCCAGGGTCTGCAGTGGAAGACTCAGTTTGGTCCTGACTTCCGTTATTATCGTCTGGGCAACTTCCTCGACAGCAGTTCTGCTACCCGTGCTGGCAGTAAGAACTATGCCCGCCGTGAGGACGAGCGCCATTTCGCCTGGACATTAGATAATATGCTGCTCTATAACAAGAGCATCAAGGAGCACACCTTCGGAATTACCCTTCTTCAGAGTGCTTCTAAGTCAAATACTGAGAACAGTAAGATGAGTGAGATTGGCGTGACCATTCCTTCTTTCCTGTGGAATAACATGGGTGCTATCGATATTACCGATGCTCAGTATCAGGCTGGCATGGGTACAGGTCTTTCAGAGAACACGATGACCTCGTATATGGCCCGTATCAACTACTCGTTTATGGACCGCTATTTGCTGACTGCATCAGCCCGTTGGGATGGCGCTTCTGTTCTCGCAGAAGGTAAGAAATGGGACTTCTTCCCCTCGATGGCTATTGGTTGGCGTATGGAGCAGGAGAGCTGGCTGCGTGATGTAACATGGATTGACCAGTTGAAGCTCCGTTTTGGTGTCGGTGTTACTGGTAATGCTGCCGTTAGCCCTTATGGAACACTCGGTGTGATCAGTTCTTATTGGATGCCGTTCAGCACAGGCAACTCTCAGATTTTCGTTACCAATGAGCCTTATTACACCTCTGGCTCTAATGCAATGCCTAACAAGAACCTCGGTTGGGAGAAGACCACTCAGTGGAACTTCGGTATCGACTTCAGCTTCCTGAAAGGTCGCATCGGTGGTACCATCGATATGTATCTCTCCAGAACCAAAGATCTGCTGCTCTCTATGAGCGTGCCTTCGCTATCTGGCTATCCTTCAATGCTGTCTAATATCGGTGAGACCAAGAACAGAGGTATTGAGGTGACGCTGAACACTATCCCCGTGATGACAAAGGACTTTATCTGGAACTCTAACCTGAACTTCGCTTTGCAGAAGGACGAGATTGTAGAGCTGGCTAATGGTAAGCAGGATGATATCAACAATGCCTGGTTCATTGGTGAGTCAATCGCCGTTCACTATGGTTACGAGGCTAATGGTCTCTGGCAGGAGAGTGACGCTGCAGAGATGGAGAAGTTCAATGCTAACGGACATAAGTTCACGGCAGGTAGCGTACGCCCGGTTGACCAGAATGGCGACTACAAGATTGACGCTAATGACCGTGTGATTCTGGGTAACAAGAATCCTCGTCTGACCGCAGGCTGGACAAACACACTCTCTTGGAAAGGTATCGAACTGACTCTCGAATTGCAGGGACGTTTCAAGTATATGGTTAGCACAGGTGGTGAGGGCCAGCTTGGTATGTATCAGCAGCGCGAGATTGACTACTGGACACCAAACAATACTGGTGCAGAATGGCAGAAGCCTGTTTATAGCCAGGCTGGTGGTGACTCATACTCAGGTCTGCTTGGCTTTAAGGACGCTTCGTTCATTAAGATTCGTAACCTCTCTTTGGGCTACAGTTTTGACAAGAAACTGCTCGACAAGGCAGGTATCGGTCTGAGCAACGCCAAGATATATATTCAGGGCAAGAACCTCGGAATGCTCTATTCTTCTGTTGACTTCATGGATCTTGATACAGGATGGACTTACTACAACCGCGGCTTTACCGTTGGTTTGCAGGTTGACTTCTAATCAAGTAATGCGAGTGTATAACAATTTTTAAAGGATTATATCATATGAAATATATCAATAATAAAATAGTATGCGGTGCATTATCGATGCTTACCTTATTGGGTACGACTTCCTGCGGTGAGGAATTCCTGAAGGAAGATGCTGGACACAAGGTGACTGATGCGCTGCTTGAAGATGAGACTGGTGCCTTGAAGATGGCTGCTGGCCTCTATGGAAACATCCGCTGGCACTTCGGTTACGAGTGGGCTTATGGTATCACACTTTATGGTACTGATGAGTTTACCAATGGTGCCGACCTGACATCTGAGTGTTGGAATACCTATGATAACCGTCTGAACCCCCTCGACTTGACAACTGCCTTGGGTGCAGCCAACAAGAACTGCCCTGCTGTGTCGGCTCTTTGGGATGAGATGTACTATGGTATTGCCACAGCAAACTTGGTGATTAGCAAGGCTGTGAATGTACAGAATGAGGATAGCCGTAACAAGGCCCTCGGTGAGGCTTATTTCCTTCGCGGTTATAATTACTATCGTCTGTTCTGCCAATATGGTGGTGTTGTGATTCAGACCGAACCGTCAAATGGCGTGATTAAGAAAGACTTTACCCGTGCAACGGAAGAGGAGACGCTGAACCTCATTATCTCTGATCTGGAAAACGCCTATAAGATGCTGCCGAAGGACAAGTGGCGCGGTAATGGCACTTGGACTAAATATACTGCCGCTCACTTCCTGGCCAAAGCTCTTCTGTATCGCCAGTCTGAGCGTTGCTCATCATGGGCTTCCAGCTATGACAAGAATACAGACCTGAGCAGAGTCATCTCGCTTTGCGATGAGGTCATCGCAGCATGTCCTCTGGCTTCCGACTATTGGGATCTTTATGCAAAGTGGACCGGTGTTGATTGTAAGAACGAAGGCTTGTCTGAGATTCTAATGGCTGCAGAGCACAATGAGGATGCTACCACACAAGGTCGCTTCGGAAACCGTACCTATAACTACTTCGATCCGCAGTTTTCTAATTTCTCTGGTGCATGGGTACAGCGTGGACAGTATATCGGTGGCATGGACTTCCAGCGTTGCCGTCCGACAGAATATACTTATTCAATATTCGACAATGTGAACGATGCCCGTATGTGGAAGACCTTCAAGACTGTCTATGGATTGAACAATGCGGCCAAGAGTGCGGAAGACACCAAGGACAAGGACGGTAACGTCGTACAGGGTTTGAAGTCTCTGTATGGTCTCACTGATGCCCAGGTGCCTGCTATCGGCGACGAGGGTATCATCTTCATCCTTAATAAGAAGAGCGACACACGGTTTGACGGTGATCCCTACGGCACATTCGGCCGAGGAGGCGTAGACCATACCTTCATCAATCCGCGTACTGGCAAGTGGGTGCCCAATGCCTTCGTAGCTTTCCAGGATGGTAAGTACAAGATGAATACCTATAATGGTGATCCTGGTAAGACCAATGTGTTCTGCGGCATCAATAAGACTGCCGATGGCTCTCGTACAGGTGAGAAGGGTGATGCACATCGTGATGTCATCATGGCTCGTACTGGTGAAACCTATCTTGTGAAGGCTGAGGCTCAGGTTCGTCTGGGTCAGTATCAGGATGCTATCACCACTGTGAACGTGCTTCGTGCTCGTGGTCAGTGGAAGAAGGACGAGGATCGTAGCTACTACACCGATGGTTCAATGGCTTTCTTGAAGGCAGATGGTGGCGACAAGGACAACTCTACTGCTACGGCTAATACGGTGAAGAAGAACAAGGACTTCAGTGGAAAGACTCTGACCAATACAGATGCTTACTACGCAACGATGCTTCATACCAATACCTATTATCTCTCAACAGGTATTGAGGAGACCACTGCTGCATCCGACCTGCAGATTAAGAGCTACACCCAGCTTCCTGCTGAGGATGAGGCTATCCTCAACACTATCGGAGCTTCGGGCGACTACGATCGTATGCTTAACTTCATCATGAATGAGCGTACCCGTGAGCTGCTTGGTGAGTGGAACCGTTGGGACGAGCTGGCTCGTACCAAACTGCTGGTAAAGCGCGCCAAGGCATTCAATCCCGAGGCTGCTCCTAACGTGCAGGATCGCCATATGTACCGTCCTATCCCTCAGAAGTTCATCGATACTCTGCAGAATCCTGATGGTACTAATCTGAGCGATGACCAGAAGAAGGCTTGGCAGAATCCTGGATATTAATCTTCGCTTTTCATACATAAGTTAGATTAGTGGGAGGCCCTGCGTACTGATTATAGTATGCAGGGCCATTTTTTATGCGCTTATCAGGAAAGATTCGGGAAAAATAATAAATAAGTTTGCAACTTTCAGATTTAGTTCGTATATTTGCACTTTGTTTTTATTAATTAAATGATGACAGATATGAAGAAAACATTGTTCGTAGCAGTGATGCTCATGTGTGCGGCTGTGCAGATGATGGCACATACGGATGTGAATGAGCGTCCGAAGCTTGTCGTGGGAATCGTGGTTGACCAGATGCGATGGGATTATCTTTCGCGCTATTATGACCAGTTCGGTGAGGATGGCTTCCGCAGACTTCTGGATAAAGGATATTCGTGCGATAATTGCCTGATTAATTATATCCCGACTGTTACGGCCATCGGCCATACATCGGCCTATACGGGTACGACCCCGGCTTTTCATGGCATCTGCGGCAATGACTTCATGATTGATGATAAGAAAGTGTATTGCACTCAGGACGATACAGTAGATCCTGTAGGTAGCGACAACCGCAAGAAAGGCTGCATGTCGCCTCGCAACTTATTGGCATCGACCATCGGCGACCAGATCAGGATGCATACCGATTTTGAGTCGAAGGTAATCGGTGTGTCGTATAAGGATAGGGCTGCTATCCTGCCAGCAGGACGTAGTGCCAATGCTGCATTCTGGCTTGACACCAAGAATGGACAGTTTATCACGAGCACTTACTATATGACAGATCTGCCGGCATGGGCCAAAGCCTATAATCAGGAAATGAAGAATAACAAGGAGCTTCAGAAGGTCGGTAAAGATGTGGGACTCTATCCGCTTTGCGGACATCTTACCACCGATATGGCTATCGCTGCCCTGAAAGGTGAGAATCTGGGAAAGGGGAAGACGACTGATATGCTATGCGTCAGTTATTCTCAGACCGATGTGATAGGTCATGAGTGGAGCACACGTGGTGAGCATACCGATGAGGCTTATCTCGAACTCGACAAGGATATTGCCCGACTGCTGAAAGCACTCGATGCTCAAGTGGGCGAGGGAAACTATTTTGTATTCTTGACAGCTGATCATGGTGCTGCCCACAATTTCCAGTGGATGCAGAACCATAAGCTGGCTGGTGGCGCATGGAATGTTTGGCAGGATGTCGCTCCAAGTCTGGAAACCTATCTGAAGGAGAAACTGGGCGAGAAAGCCGACTTAAAGGTGATTGCCTCTATCAACAGTTACCGCATCTATCTTAATAAGGCCTATATCGCTCAGCAGGGCCTCTGTGAGGAGAAGGTAAGACAAACGATTGTTGCCTTTGCCAAGAGATCGCCTCATGTGATATTCGCTGCAGATTTCGAGAAATTGCAGACCACAAGCATGCCCGATTTGTTGCGCAATAGGGCGCTGATGGGTTATCATCCTCGTCGCTCGGGCGATCTGCTTGTGATTCTTGAGCCCGGTTGGTATGAGTTCGGTAAGGGATCTTCACCAGTAGGTACCACTCATGGCGAATGGAATCCTTATGATGCTCACATCCCTCTGTTGTTCTTCGGTTGGAAAGTGAAGCACGGCAGCACAAGTCGTGAGGTGCACATCACTGATATCGCTCCGACTGTGACGCAGATGCTTCACATACAGCAGCCTAATGCCTGTGTAGGCGAACCTATCACAGAGATTACTTCAGGAAAGGATTGACAGTCTTGTCGGGGCCCAGGTAGAAGCCTGGCTCCGATGGCTGGTTATAGCCTACGTTCTGGGCGGCTGTCGATAGACGGTAGGGAATGTCTTCCATCAGACAGTTGATACGGTAGTCAGTAGGGATGGGGGATACGAAGATACGCAGTTCCTGACTGTCTGGTGTACGTACCATCACTTCTTCACGCCAGTCGCCTAAGATGTCGGCTGAAAGGCAAGGGTTCGACTTCGTGCCGTTGTTGAAAACGATGCCCTCGAACCTCTTAACTTCAGTGATGGTCTTGTTCGTCCAGTCGTATTTTGAAACGGTCTCGTGGTCGAGCAACTCGCGCAGCAAGTCACCGTCCCACCAGATTCCGAAGTTTACGGAGAGGTAGCGGTCGCCTAATTTCAGATGCTGCTGGTGCTGTGGGTCGTCAGGATCCTGAGCGCTGAACAACACTTCGCCTTTGATATTCCGGATACCGTGACTATCGGTACTCCACATTTCTACACCAGGATTGGTTGGATCGATGTCGGCTGCCATAGCGCGGCCGACGTCGCTTTTTGAGGGTATCTGGAAGATAATCTCGCCTGTGCGGGCATTGCGGAAATCAGAGCCGTCGCGGCGGTTCTCATGACAATCCCATACCTGCAGTTCCCGGCTTGAGGGATCGAAGGCCATGAGATGGATGGCATCACCGTGCCCCATACCTGTATTGTAGAGGCCGAGCCCGTCGTTGTCAACAGCCATTGCTCCGTAGGTGATCTCGTCGCAGCCATCGCCATCGACATCAGCCACGCGCAGGTTATGATTGCCTTGACCGGCATAGGTGCTGTGAGGCTTGCCGTCTTTGCCTATACCAGAGTCGTTCGTGTCGAATACCCAGTGCTGCTTTAGCTCTTTGCCGTCCCAATCCCAGGCTGCGATGACGGTTCTGGTATAATATCCTCTGCAGAAGATGGCCGAGGCATGATGTCCGTCGAGATAGCCCACGGCAGCAAGCATACGGTCTGAACGGTTGGCATAGTCATCGCCCCAGTCCTTTAGTTCTCCGCGCTCAGGAATGTATGGCTTTGTGTCCATCGCAGCTCCTGTGAGACCGTTGAAGACGGTGATATACTCTGCGCCCGTTAGGATACGTCCAGTCTTAGGCCGTCCCTGCTTGTTATACTTGGCCCACTCGCGCTCAGGTGTTGGATTCTGTGCGTTCTCAGGTGCACGATGACGATAGTCTGCCAGGCTGTCGCCAATGATATGTCCCAGTCCGTCGCGCGTTCCGTCAGAGGTCTTCACGATTAGCTCTGCCTTCCCGTCGCCATCCAGATCGTAGGCAATAAAGGGCACGTAGTGGGCTCCTGAGCGGATGTTAATCCCCATGTCGATACGCCAGAGACGCGTGCCGTCAAGGCGGTAGCAGTCAAAGAGGGTAGGGCCGGTATAGCCGTCGTGGGCATTGTCGTGGGCGTTTGATGGCGTCCAGAGTAGGATAATCTCGTATTGTCCGTCGCCATCGACATCTGCCACAGAGGCGTCATTGGCCGAATAGCTGAAAGTCTTGCCGTCAGGAGTCGTGCCGTCGGCAGGCTTCTGTAACTTGACTGGCAGGTATCCTTCAGGCGCGTCTGCCTTGAGTGTAAAACTGCCGTTCTTGCCACCGCCTCGTACCTCGTAAGTCGCGTCGGTGCTGAGGGGCTGCTCGTCGATATAGAATGTTCCGCCCTTGGTCAGCGGAGCCGAATTGAGTTTTTCCCCATTGCGGTAGAGGTGGAATGGCTCGGCTGTCTTGTCGGTGCCCAGTGTGCGCCAGCTGACAATGACTTTGCTGCCTTCGCGGATGGCGACGACACCACGGTTCAATTGCTCATGTTTCAGTTTGCTGAAGTCATAATTCGGCTGGGCATTAACACCTAGTGCCAAGCCTATCAGCAGAGATAATGTAAGATTTTTGTTCATCGTTTTGGTTGTATTGGTTTTCGTTTTCTGCATGCAAATATACGTAAAATAGTTGTTCGTTCCAAACGAATATCGCTATATAGCCAAAGTTCTAGGATGGAATATCAAAAATTATAGTTGATTTTATCAGATAATGTCTAATTTTGCCCAACGAAAATGTAAATCTCTCTAAGATGAAACGATATTTACTACTACTTTTATGCCTGATTTCTTTAGGGGCTACTATGACGGTTGCCCAGACGCAGGTCATAGACACCGTATTGAATAAGGTGAGCGACAAACCTTTCTATTTCTCCGTACCCGTCAACGATGGCAACTATAAGGTCACGGTGACCCTCGGTGCCAAGAAACGTGCTGCCCAGACGGTGGTCCGTGCTGAGTCGCGCAGGCTCATGGTAGAGAATTGTGTGACGAAGAAAGGCAAGTTCTCTACTTATAGCTTTATTGTCAATAAGCGCTCTGCAGAGATCCCTGGAGGAAAGAAAGTCTCATTGAAGCCCCGTGAACTCGAATACCTGAACTGGGACTCGTTGCTGACTTTAGAGTTCAATGGCGCCAGCCCTGCCGTCAAGTCCATTCGCATCGAACCCGATACGACAGCCCTTACCATATTCCTATGTGGCAACTCTACTGTTGTCGATCAGGAACTGGAGCCTTGGGCTTCGTGGGGGCAGATGATTCCTCGCTGGTTTACCGATCGCGTGGCTATCTCCAATCATGCAGAGAGTGGTCTCACGGCGCGTACTTTCATCAATGGAAATCGTCTCGAGAAGATACTGTCGATGTTGAAGCTAGGCGACTATGTCGTCTGTGAGTTCGGCCATAATGATCAGAAGGAGAAACGCCCTGGCGACGGTGCCTACTATCATTTCGCCTACCATCTGAAGATTTTCATCGACCGAGTGCGGGCTGCTGGCGGTAATATCATCTTTATTACCCCCACCCAGCGCCGATTCTTCGACGAGGCTACTCATACAAAGATACAGGAGACCCATCTCGACTATCCTGACGCCATGCGGGCTGTAGCACAACGTGAAGGGGTGCCCGTCATCGAACTCCATGATATGACTCGTGACTTCTTTGAAACACTCGGTTTCGAAGGGAGTAAACGGGCGCTGGTCCATTATCCCGCCAATACCTTCCCAGGACAAGACAAGGCATTGGCAGACAATACACACTTCAATCCCTATGGAGCCTATGAGGTGGCAAAGATGGTTGTGATGGGTATGAAGCAACTGCAACTGCCTATGATAAGCCAACTACGCGCAGACTGGATAGACTTCAATCCCAAGCAGCCAGACGATCCAGACCAGTTTGTCTGGTATCCCGCTCAGAAACAAGATGTTACTAAGCCTGACGGAAATTGAATGACTATATAAATCTTATAAAAACTAAAAACGTATGAAACGATTTGCATTTAAGATGTACCTGAAACCAGGTTGTGAGAAAGAGTACGAGAAGCGTCATGCTGCCATCTGGCCTGAACTCGTGAAGATGATCAAGGATGGTGGAGTGAGCAACTATAGCATCTATTGGGATAAAGACACCAATATCCTGTTTGGCTATCAGGAGTGCTCTGGTGATGGCAACTCGCAGGATACCGACAACGTCGATCCTATCACCCAGAAATGGTGGGATATGATGGCCGATATCATGGAGGTGAACCCCGATAACTCTCCCGTGACCGTACCCATCCAGGAGGTTTTCCACCTTGACTGATTGACCTATCTTATCTTTAAACGGATTTATCTGATTTTTCTTTGAGAAAATGAAGATTAATCCGTTTTCTTTTTGTAACTTTGCAGCCTAAATGCACATATTATAACGTTATATTATTTGGAAATGGCTGAAAATAAGAAGATTAAGACCGCTTTGGTGTCGGTGTTCCACAAGGATGGATTAGATGATTTGCTTAAGAAGTTGAATGAAGAGGGCGTGAAGTTCCTGTCAACTGGTGGTACCCAGCAGTTTATTGAATCATTGGGCTATGAGTGCCAGAAAGTGGAGGATGTCACCACTTATCCGTCAATCCTTGGCGGTCGTGTGAAGACTTTGCATCCGAAAGTGTTCGGAGGCATTCTGGCTCGTCGTGACAATGAGGGCGACATCGAGCAGATGAAGCAGTATGAGATTCCCGAGATCGACCTCGTGATTGTGGATCTCTATCCCTTTGAGCAGACTGTGGCAAGCGGTGCCTCTGAGGCTGATATCATCGAGAAGATAGATATAGGTGGTATCTCGCTGATCCGTGCAGGAGCAAAGAACTTCAAGGATGTGGTGATCGTACCGAGCAAAGCTGAGTATGGCGTGCTGTTGGATATCCTCAACAAGAAGGGTGCCCAGACCGACATCGAGGACCGCCGTATGCTGGCTGCCCGTGCTTTCGGCGTGAGCTCTCACTATGATACCGCCATTCATAGCTGGTTCGTGAAAGAGTAAGAAATTGAAGAGAGAATAGATAAAATATGGGATTTTTTAGTTTTGTTCAGGAGATAGCAATGGACCTTGGCACAGCCAATACCATCATTATCAGTGATGATAAGATTGTTGTTGACGAGCCTTCGGTTGTTGCTTTGGATCGCCGTACCGATAAGATGGTTGCTGTCGGTAACGAGGCGAAGATGATGTATGAGAAGACGCATGAGAATATCCGTACCATCCGGCCGTTGCGCGACGGTGTGATTGCCGACTTCTCTGCCTGTGAGCAGATGATGCGCGGACTGATTAAGATGGTACATACGGGCAACCGTCTGTTCTCACCCTCTCTGCGCATGGTGATTGGCGTGCCTTCAGGTTCTACCGAGGTGGAGCTTCGTGCCGTCCGCGACTCAGCAGAGCATGCCGACGGTCGTGACGTGTATCTGATTTTCGAACCTATGGCTGCTGCCATTGGTATCGGTATCGATGTTGAGGCTCCAGAGGGAAATATGATTGTTGACATTGGTGGCGGTTCTACCGAGATTGCCGTTATCTCACTTGGAGGTATCGTCTGCAATAACTCTATCCGTACGGCCGGTGACGACCTGACTGCCGATATTCAGGAGTATATGTACCGTCAGCACAACGTGAAGGTATCTGAGCGTATGGCTGAGCGTATCAAGATTCATGTGGGTTCTGCCCTGACCGATCTGGGTGAGGACGCTCCTGAAGACTACGTCGTACACGGTCCTAACCGTATCACGGCACTGCCGATGGAGGTGCCTGTTTGCTATCAGGAGATTGCCCACTGTCTGGACAAGACCGTGTCGAAGATTGAGAATGCCGTGCTCTCAGCCCTTGAGAACACCCCGCCAGAGCTCTATGCCGACATCGTGAAGAACGGTATCTATCTGGCTGGTGGCGGTGCTCTGCTGCGTGGTCTTGACAAGCGTCTCACCGACAAGATGCATATCCCCTTCCACGTGCCTGAGGATCCCCTCCACAGCGTGGCTAAGGGTGCTGGCATCGCCTTGAAGAATGTTGACCGCTTTAACTTCTTGATGCGATAAACTATAGGGAATGCGCAATCTGCTGGATTTCCTGATTAAGTATCATCACTGGTTCGTTTTCATTTTATTGGAGGTGACCAGTGGTGTTCTGTTGTTTCAGTACAACAGCTATCAGGGCAGTGTGTGGCTCTCGTCGTCGAATGCCATTGTGGGTAAGATCTATGAGTGGGAGAGTGGACTGTTACAGTATTTCTCTTTCCGCGAAGCCAACGAGCAGCTGACGATGCGCAATTTCTATCTGGAACGCCAAGTGGACCAGTTACGACGACTCTATGCCGACCTGACGAAAGACACGACGGTGATGGAGCGTAACGAGCTGAAGTTCCTGAGCCAGTATCAGCTGATACCGGCCAAGGTGGTGGATAACTCCGTCAACAGGATCGACAACCTGATGACGATCGACAAGGGACGTGCCGACGGTGTCGAGGTGGATATGGGCGTGGCCTGTGGCAATGGTGCCGTAGGTGTGGTCTATCTCACTTCTGAGCATTACTCGGTCGTTATCCCCTTGTTGAATGCCACTTCTTCGCGCATCAGTTGTTCAATCCGTAACAGAGATTATTTCGGCTATCTCCACTGGTATGGGGGCGACCCTTCGGTGGCTTATGTCGAAGACGTGCCCCGGCATGCAAAGTTCAAGTTGGGCGAGTGGGTCGTTACCAGCGGTTTCTCAACCATCTTCCCCTCTGGTGTGCTGGTGGGTAAGATCGAGAAGGCATATAATTCGAGCGACGGTCTGTCGTATAAGTTGAAGGTAAGACTGAGTACCGACTTCGGCCGTGTGCGCGATGTATGTGTAATCAGTGACAAGAGTATTGCCGAGCGGGCTCTGCTGATGCAGGCTGCGCGCGACTCTATCGAGATAGGACATCATAATTAGAACAGCAGTCATGGATTTAGTAGAACGGCTTATCATGTTTGTCTCGCTCCTCATGGCGCAGGTGCTGATCATGAATCATATCCATCTGTTTCAGGTGGCAACACCGATGCTGTGCGTATTCTTTGTGATTACCTTCCGTCGGAATACGCCCAAATGGCTGATGATGACGTGGAGCTTTGTGCTGGGGCTGGTGCTCGACATCTTCTATAACACACCGGGACTGGCAGCAGGCACTATGACGCTGATTGCCATGCTTCAGCCTTATTTGGTGGATCTGTTGTCGCCGCGTGACTCTGCAGAGAACCTGAAGTGTTCGGCTGTCACACTCGGTCCGGCCAACTACTATCTTCTTTGTGTCATACTGACGTTCCTTTATTGTCTGGTGTTCTTTGCCCTGGAGGCATTCTCCTTCTTTGAATGGCAGCGGTGGCTCTTGTGCACCTTGGGCAGTACGATACTGACTTTTGTCTTCATCTATGCAATTGAAAAGGTGCGCTCAAGGTGAAGAATCAGACAGGTAATGAATTCGGCTATCGGCGTTTTGTGATAGCAGGGGCAGCCACTCTGATCGTGGTTGTCTATACCATCCGTCTGTTTACGCTTCAGATTACGAGCGACGACTATAAGAAAAGCGCCGACTCGAATGCCTTCCTCAAGAAGATAGAATACCCCTCGCGCGGCAATATCTTTGACCGTCAGGGCAAACTGATGGTGTATAACCAGCCCTCATACGACATCATGGTGGTGATGAATGAAGTGAAGGACCGGCTGGATACTATGGAATTCTGTCAGACGCTTGGTATCACGAAGGAGGAGTTTAACCGGCGCATGGCTACGATGAAGGATCGGAACAAGAATCCGGGATATTCGCGGTTTACTCAGCAACTCTTCATCAGCCAGCTCTCAGACAAGGACTTCAGCCTCTTTCAGGAGAAGATGTTCCGTTTCCCTGGGTTCTATGTACAGAAACGCAGCGTGCGCCAGTATCAGTTCCCGATAGCCGCCCATGTCCTAGGCGATGTTGCTGAGGTGTCGCCAGCCGATATAGAGGAAGACGAGTACTACCAGCCCGGTGACTATATCGGGAAACTGGGTATCGAGCGTTACTATGAGAAGCAGCTGCGCGGTGTGAAGGGTATCCAGATCCTTCTGCGTGATGCTCACGGACGCATTCAGGGCAGATATCAGAACGGTGCGTTGGATCAGCGGGCTCAGCCAGGTAAGGATCTGACGCTGGGCATCGACATGGAACTGCAGAAGTTGGGTGAACGACTGCTGGAAGGAAAAATCGGTAGTATTGTGGCCATCGAGCCCTCTACGGGAGAGGTGCTCTGTATGGTGTCGTCACCGTCGTACGACCCTCGGTTGATGGTAGGGCGTCAGCGCTCCAAGAATCATCGTCTGCTCTCGCAGGATGTATGGAAACCTTTGCTTAACCGCAGTATCATGGGTCTTTATCCTCCAGGTTCTACCTTTAAGACCTCTCAAGGCCTGACTTTCCTCTCCGAAGGGGTTATCACACCTACTACCCAGTATCCCTGTGGACATGGATTCAACTTCAGGGGACTTCATGTGGGCTGTCACGGTCATGCGGCTCCGCTGCCGTTGGTGCCGGCGCTGAGTACGTCGTGTAACGGCTTCTTCTGCTGGGGACTCTACTATATGATCAATCAGAATATCTCTAAATACGGCAGCGTTCAGAAGGCGATGGATACCTGGCGCGACTATATGGTGTCGATGGGCTTCGGCTATAAACTCGGTATTGACTTGCCAGGTGAGAAGCGAGGTCTGATTCCTAATTCACAGTTCTACGACAAGGCCTATAAGGGCTCGTGGAACGGCTTGACGGTTATCTCAATCTCTATCGGTCAGGGCGAGGTGTTGCTCACTCCCCTCCAGATAGCCAATCTGGGAGCCACCATCGCCAACAGAGGCTATTACTACGTGCCTCATGTGGTGCGAAAGGTGCAGGGCGAACCACTCGACACACTCTTTACCCGCCGTCACTATACCAAGGCCGACCGCACGGCCTACGACTATGTGGTGCAGGGTATGCGTTCCTCGGCTCTCGGAGGCACTTGTCACGAACTGGCAAAATATGATTTCGTGGCCTGTGGAAAGACTGGAACTGCCCAGAACCGTGGTCACGACCACTCTGTGTTCATGGGTTTCGCACCGATGGACAAGCCTCAGATAGCCGTAGCAGTCTATGTGGAGAACGGTGGATGGGGTGCCACCTATGGTGTGCCTATCGGCGGCCTGATCATGGAACAGTATATTAAAGGAAAACTCTCTGAAGCCTCTGAGGCCAAAGCCAAGAGCATTCAGGAACGTAGGATAGCGTATGGTGAATCCGACAGATAAGAAACAGAAAGGGGTGTTACGGTCACTCGACTGGTGGACCATTATCATCTACCTGGCGCTGATCTCCTTCGGGTGGGTCAGTGTCTGTGGTGCCAGCTATTCCTATGGTGATACGGATATCTTCAGCCTCGATACGCGCTCGGGTATGCAGATTATCTGGATAGGAACCTCTATCATTCTGGGCTTCGTAATCCTGATGCTCGACGACAGGTTCTACGATATGTTTGCCCTGATTATCTTCGGCGTCATGCTGGTGTTGCTCTTTGCCACCATCTTCAATCCGCATAGTATCAAGGGCTCGCGGTCGTGGCTCGTACTGGGACCATTGCGCTTGCAGCCGGCTGAGTTTGCCAAGTTTGCCACGGCTCTGGCATTGGCAAAGGTGATGAGCATCTATGGCTATAATATCCTGAAGATTAAGCATTTTGCTGCGGCATTAGGCATTATCGTGGTGCCGATGCTCTTTATCATCTTACAGCGAGAGACGGGCTCGGCATTGGTTTATCTGTCGTTCTTCCTGATGTTCTATCGTGAGGGTATGCCGGGCAGTATTCTCTTTACTGGCATAGCCATGGTTATCTACTTTGTGGTAGGCATCCGTTTTGCCGACACGCTGTTTTTGTATTCGTCCACGTCGGTAGGCAAGTTCACGGTTCTGTTGCTTATCCAACTGTTCTCTGGCGGTCTGGTATTGAGCTATTGCCGGAATCATCGTGAGGCGTTCCGTATTCTGGCCGTCACGTTGAGCATAACCTTGGCAGCCATTCTGTTTTCTGCATTTGTAATTCCTTTCGACGTCACTTATGTGGAACTTGCGATGTGCGTCATTCTGATAGCTTATCTTGTCTGGCAGTCATTGGTCACTCGCATTAGGAACTACTTGTGGATAGCCCTGTTTGCGCTGGGTTCGGTTATCTTTTTCAATCTGGCCGATTATGTGCTGAACAATGTGATGGAGCCCCACCAGCGTGTGCGTATCAACGTGTTGTTAGGATTGGAAGAGGACTTGAAAGGTGCGGGTTATAACGTACACCAGAGTGAGATTGCCATAGGCTCGGGCGGACTCGAGGGCAAGGGATTCCTGAACGGCACGCAGACCAAACTGAAGTTCGTGCCTGAGCAAGATACCGACTTTATCTTCTGTACGGTGGGTGAAGAGGAAGGCTTTGTGGGGTCAGCTACTGTCTTAATGCTTTTCCTGGCACTGATCTTACGACTCATTCATCTGGCTGAGCGACAACCTTACCGTTTCGGACGCGTCTATGGCTATTGTGTGCTGAGCATCTTCCTTTTCCACGTGTTTATCAATGTGGGAATGGTACTTGGACTGACGCCTGTCATCGGCATTCCATTGCCGTTCTTCAGCTATGGTGGTTCCTCCCTATGGGGATTCACCTTGTTGCTGTTCATCTTCCTGCGTATCGATGCGGGCAGGAATCTCATTCGTAACTGATTATTGCTGGCTCAGGTTGATACCTACGTTATATACGCAGGGTATCTGGATTCGTTTCATCTTATGACTGATGGCATAATGAACGGAATCACCTGCATGTAACTGGATGCTGCCGACAGGGAACAGGTATTGGATGTAATTCACACCAGCTCCTTTCCATTGCCCTGACTGCTCTGTAAGCGTGCAGTCCAAGGTGTAGGTTTTCTGAATGCGACTGGGATAGATAGTCTCTGTCACGTCAACCACCAGATTCTCGTAGGGGAAGTCTAATCCGATGCGCATTCCCATCTCTCCCCTATAAAACCCGTCTTCGACAACGGGTGGGATGCCGAAATGCAGCGTGTCGGACTTGTCCCATTCTGAATTATCCAGATGCTCATAGTGGCTGTAGATCTTCTTCTGTCCACAGCTGCCGATTATCAGCACAGCAAAGGCCAGAAGAAGTCCTGCCAACAGATTCTTATTCCGCATGGTTTGCTACGTCGCCTTCCTTCTTCCGGTTATTGTTGTTATTGTTGCTCTTTTTCTTCTTTTTCTTCTTGGCACGGTCGAATCGGTTGATGTCGCCTCCGGCCAGATCGACATGCTCTTTCTCAACAGTCTTCTTACTGCCGTCTTCTTCGAGAGAGACAGGCTTTTCTCCGCGACGGTTCATCTCGATGACGTGCTTGGCGCGCTCAGCAGTAATCGTCTCCAGATTGGCAGCGATATTCTTGTCGGTAGAGTAGGTGAGCAGTCCTGCCAGGATATCACTCTTAAACAGATGGTAGTCGGCATCCTGAGTCTGCAGAACGACGTCTCTTCCGGGTAGCCGCTTGCCGGCTTCCACATAGTCATCGACCTCATAGTTCAGACAGCACTTCAGCTTAGCACACATGCCAGCCAGTTTCTGGGGATTGAGTGAGATGTCCTGGAAACGGGCTGCATTGGTGCTCACGCTCGAGAAGTTCTTCATCCATGTGGCACAGCACAGCTCACGTCCGCATGGACCGGTACCTCCGATACGCCCGGCTTCCTGACGTGCACCAATCTGCTTCATCTCGATGCGTACATGGAAAGTGGCAGCCAGATCCTTGATCAGCTGACGGAAATCCACACGTTCGTCGGCAATATAATAGAAGATGGCTTTGTTGCCGTCGCCTTGATACTCCACATCACCAATCTTCATGTCCAGTCCCAAACCTTTGGCTATCTGGCGGCTCTCAATCATCGTGGCATGCTCACGGGCCTTTGCCTCCTTGAACTTCTGGATGTCGGTCTCGCGGGCAATGCGATAGATACGTTTGATATCGTCGGCTGATTTCAGGTTCGCCTTCTTCAGCTGCAGTTTCACCAGACGGCCGGTAAGGGTTACCACACCGATATCATGACCTGGACTTGCCTCGACGGCAACGATGTCGCCTTTCTTCAGCTCCAGGTTGTTCACATTATGGAAATAGCCCTTGCGGGTATGCTTGAACTGTACCTCCACCAAGTCTGTGGTCTCAGCATTTCCGGGCACATCTGCGAGCCAGTCGTAGGTGTTCAACTGGCGATCCTGACGGCCTACAGCCGCCCGGCACAATCCACGGTCGCATCCCACTCTGATGGGCAAATCTTTTGTTTTCTCTGTCATATATATTTCTTGTTTACCTTGATTCTCTTATTTTTGCAGAAGCAGCATGATCATCTGCAGGGCGAAGTCGAAGAACACAATCTTCGCGTTGGCATTCTGTCCGATATCGCGGATGGCTCGATTGGCCAGGTCGTTGATGGGCAGGATATTCTTCTCATTGACGAAGCGGGCGAAATTCTTGGCGAAATCCTCCTCCTTCTGGGTCATATAAGTCAACTCCGTGTTCTGGAAGTTGTACATGAAGTTTTCTCTGGCCATCCTGAGAAAGAAGGTGAGCCATCGCTTCTGTTTCTCACGACCCATGCCAGCCATCTGCTCACTCCACTTGCGCAAGTCTTTGATCTTACGCTGGTAGGCGAGGCGCATCAACAGGATGAACATATCGAGGAAGAGTTCGTTCTCCGAACCGGTCTGTAGTGCCTCAAGTGCCTTCAGCCAACTGCCATTAGCCAGTCGGCTGATGCGTCTTGCCGCCTCTTCGTCCACGCCTCTGCGCTCTATGAGTGCCCTCATGATGTCCTCCTCACCGATGCGCCTGATGTCTATGCGCTGTACTCGGCTGCGGATAGTCTCCAGCAGTTTGTCGGGTTCTTCACACACCATGATGAACACCGTCTGCTGTGGGGGCTCCTCAATCAGTTTCAGCAACTTGTTGGCACACTCGATGTTCATGCGCTCCGGCAGCCAGATGACACTGACCTTATAGCCGCCCTGACTCGACTTCAGACTCAGTTTCCTGACCAGTTCGTCGCTCTCGCCGGCAGTGATGATGGCCTGTTGGTTCTCACCGCCCATCGCCTGCATCCACTCGTCCATCGTGAAGTAGGGACCTTGTGTGATCAGTTCATGCCAGTCGCTGGCAAAATCGTCGCTCACGGGCTTATGGTCCGCACCCATCTTTGGCAACTTGATGGTGGGGTAGGTGAAATGCAGATCGGGATGCTCCAGCTTGGCAAGCATGGCCTTTGCCGAAGGTGTGCCGTTGTCGAGCAGGTAACAGGCAAAGGCTGTTGCCAATGCCATCTTTCCACATCCCGTCGGACCACAGAGCATCAGTGCGTGTGGCAAGTGGCCCTCCTGAACCATCTTCACAAGCCGCTCTTGAGCTTCCCGCTGTCCTACTACCTCACTGAATGTCATACCAAACGCTTCACAACTTCGACGACGGAGTCAACCGCCGATACGGTATAGAAATGAATATTCTGAACGCCGTGGGCGTATAGCTCCTGACACTGTGCCGTTGTCCATTCGATACCCAAATTTCGGGCATCCTCATCACTCTTGCACTTCACGACCTCTCGGGCCAGTGGTTCGGGTATATCACAGTGGAAGGTCTTAGGCACCACCGTCAGCTGGCTCAGCTTCGCAAAGGGCTTGATACCAGGAATGATGGGAATCGTGATACCCATTGCACGGGCTTTCTCCACAAACTGGAAATATTTCTCATTATCGAAGAACAGTTGGGTGACGGCATATTGGGCACCCAGATCCTGCTTTTCTTTCAGATATTGCATATCCATCTCGAGATTTGGAGCCTCCTCATGCTTCTCAGGATAACAGGCCACTCCGAAATCGAAAGGTCTGCCTGGGCGCTTGATGGGTGAACCATCAGCAAAAAAACCCTCGTTAAACTGTCTCACCTGCCTGATAAGGTCTGTCGTGTGGGCATGTCCGCCAGGCGTGGGGACGAATCTGCTATCCTCCTTGGCCTTGTCGCCACGAAGCAGGAGCAGGTCGCTGATGCCGAGGAACTGCAGGTCGAGCAGCTCGTATTCGATATCCTCAACGGTGGCACCGCTGCAAATCACGTGGGGTTGCACGGGTATATTATAGCGCTGCTGGATAGCTGCTGCGATAGCCACCGTACCAGGACGGCGA
>JAEEGI010010509.1_pt1 | contig 20099 bp, 15 predicted proteins | sample 8958751 | NCBI WGS metagenome assembly JAEEGI01 (sample SAMN16246545, study PRJNA631951) | gut metagenome | biome: gut microbiome; feature: rumen; material: KS-attached | host: Bos | place: Iran: Karaj | collected 2018-10 | reverse complement strand
TATAACTTTTTTCATTATTCACGTATTATAAAAACCCGCTCGAAAGGGGTGGTTTTCATTATTTCTCCTTTCATGCAAAATCGGTTGAACAGCAGGAGCAGTTATCTGCGGTATAATCAGGTCAAGCCATGAGGCCCTGTATCTGTTTTTTTACATCTTGACTGTTATGAGGTAACTCAGACCACAGTAGCTTGCCTGTATTGGTAATCAGTTGGTTAACGCTTGACGTTTCTATTTGCGTAAATACACATGCAAGCCGTCTGTGGAAACAACAATGTTAAATCATCTTAAGTGAGGCAACTCATATACTACTCGGCATCAACATTCGACTGCGCTGTCACCTTAAATTATGCATCATCATATATCCTTATGATAAAGGCTGTTTTACTCCCAATACCTGATGACAGCGGCTTATCAAAAGCGGAGCGAGTATGCCCCGCATAATAAATCATATTGTCATCCACTGTTGTTATTATTGCTGCGTGATAAGCTGAAATTCCGTCATTACTAAAAAACAACAAATCCCCAGACTGCACTCCACCGTTATCTGCAATTTTGGAAATATCATCAACAGACGAAACCGTAATCACTTCTCCATTTATATATCCATTATCTGGATTTGAAAAATATAGGTATTGTTTATTTGCTAATCGCCATGCCTCACCAATGTCCCAATCGTAACGATAATTAGAATGAAACCATGATTTTACCCTTTCACTCAATGAGTACGATGTTTTTTTTGCTTTTTTACAATACCATTCATCTGTCATCTTCACTTCACCAGCACTTAAACATTGTGAAACAAAGTTTGCACAGTCAGTTTTGTATCGATAATACTCGGAATTATACTTGCCAGACCATTTCTCTGCATATTCAACTGCCGCGTTTCTACAATACTGTCCAAACTCATCAGTACAAGTTGCCGGATTATTGAGGCAATACGCAAACATATTGCAGCCCAAAGGACCCTGTCCCGTGCTTGCAAAGCTGTCCGCCGAGATAAACCTGCCCAGCTCCGGATCGTAGTAGCGCGTCTGCAGATAGTACAGCCCCGTCTCCTGATCGTACACGTACCCGCGGTAACGGAAGGGATTTTGTATGCCCAACGTGCCGGCCAGGCTCCCGCCGATGCTCAGTATCTTGCCCCACGCGTCGTAGCTGTAGGTCACCACTGCCGCGCCGCTGCCGTTCAGGATGGCCGTTATGTCGCCCTGCAGGTTGCGCAAGTAGAAATAAGTGATACCGTTCCAGATGACCCCCAGGGGACCCGTGGCGTCATAGATGAAATGCATGAAGTTGTTTGATACCAGCAGGTCAGTCAGACGTCCGCCGTTATAGGCGTAGTTGTATCCCGTATTTCCGCCCCAGCGCCATGTTCTCCGGCCGTCGGCGTTGTAGAAATAGTACCACGTTGTCTGGTTCTGTGTGCTGGTTTTGAGCTGCCGTCCGTGCTCCCAGGTATAAGCGCGCTTCCCGTCGCTGAGGATATTTCCTATGGCGTCGGAGGTCACGGTGAAACCGCCGCAGCTCGTCAGAAGATCGCCCCAGCTGCCGTCGTAGCCGTAAAGGACGACGTCCAGCACCGTTCCGAGGGCGCCCGTGGTATAACTGTACTCGATTTTGTCCGTTATGTTGCCGCCCGCGTCGTAGCTCCACGTCCAGGTCTTTCCCGCCGCCTGGTTGTTCTCCCGGATGAGCTGATTTGCCTTGTCATACTCATACGAGGTGGTATTGCTCCCGTCGCTGACCGAGGTCATGTTCCCGTTGCCGTCGTACGTGTAGGTATAGGTCACCTCGTAATTGTCGGCACTGTTTGTCAGCGTATGTACACGGTTGCTGCTGCCCCCGGTCCCCGCGTCGTACGTCATGGAGGTAACGGAATGGGGCATATCATTCAGAAATACGTTCTTTGCGCTGTTCCGCCCCAGATAATAATCATAATAATATTCGGCGGTCACGTTATCGTGCCGTATCTCGGATATCCGGTTGTCCCGGTCATAGCTGTAGTAGGTCTCCCAGGCGCTGTTTCCCAGCTCCTCGCGCTCCATGGATATATTGTTCAGCGCGTCATACTCATAGCCGATCACGCATTCGTAGCCGCCGCCGACCTCGGTGTGCCGTACAAGCCGATCCGTCGGGTCGTAGGTATAGGTCATTGTCCGCCCCGAGGAGCTGTCGATCGTTCTGACAAGCGCACCGTCGTTGTCGTAGTAATATCTGAGTCCGGTCCCGTCCTCCCAGGTCTTCCCGAGTACCCGGCCCCGGTCGTCATATTCGTAGTCGACGTATTTGCCGTTGCCGAAGCTCAGCCGCCTCAGCCGGTTTGTCCCGTCGTTGGTATAGGTATAGCTTGCCAGATTACTGTTCCCTATGGAGACGCTGTTGAGAAGAGAAAAGCTGCCGTAACTCAGCGTATAGGCCGTGGTAGCCGTTTCCAGCCCGGTCAGATTGTCGTCGGCATTGTAAGTATATTCCGTCGTCAGCGTTGTCCATGGGCCCACCGGCTTTTCGGCCGAGGTCATCCGATATACGTCGTCGTAATCATAGCTTGTCTCGGTATATAACGAGTCCTCGGGGTACCGCACCGATCCAAGAATGTTTGTCTGACTGTCATAACCGTAGGCAGTGGTATTTCCCAACGCGTCCGTCATCGAAAGCAGGGTATTGCCCCCGGCGTCATAGGCGGAGCTGACGGTGATCTTGTTGTTCGGTATGCTCCCGACGCTTACCGAGGTGTTGTTGCCGTAGGCGTCGTAGGTAAAGCTGTATACCACCCCCTCATAGCTCGACGCCGTTTTAACATTGTGCCATTCGTCATAGGTGTAGACATAGTACGCTCCCGTGGGCATCATCGCACGGGTCAGGTCGTTGTTTTGGTATTGGTAGCTTGTTATCTGCGCCTGCAGATTTTTTACCGAGGTCAGGTTGCCGCTGCCGTCATAGGTGTAGCTTTCTCCGAACTGCCCCCTGTACAGCTGCACTCCGTCGAAAAGCACGCTGTTTCCGTTGTATTCATACAGCAATTCCACACAGATATAGCTGTAGGTCCCCAAAGCCACGGCAGGCTTGCAGACATACTGCCAGTCATCGCCGCTGCCGCAGTCGGGATTAAAGCTCGCGTAAACGCTGTTGACGAAATTCGATCCGTTGAAGAAGCTGACGCGCACGCCGAACTTCCGGTCCCCGGGTATGCCGCTCTCAGCGCTGCGCAGGGGCAGCGAGTCCCCCTTCGCCCAGGCTCCGAAGACATAGGTATCTCCGTATTCTCCGCTCTCCGGCACGTCCTGCCACAGACGCTTGGATGTGTAGAAATCGCCCTCTATCCTGAACGCGGTGCCGCTGAGCCCCGGCGCGGCCGTTTCGCTGACGGATACCGTATGATCCCCGGGGGTCAGCCCGTATGATCCGCTCCAATTATACAGATTATACCTGAAATCTCCGTTTTCAACAAGATTGAACCTGCTGGCCGCGGGCCGATATTCCATCTGCACCCCGTCAAGATATACCGTGCCGTAAAAGATTATACTCGCGCTGTAGGTCTGCGGAGTATTTCCGGAATTGACGAAGCTTGCCTCCACTCTTGTCCAGCCGCCGCCGGTGACCGCCTCACTGTCGATGCAGTTTTCCGGATTGTCGAACAGTCTCAGAAAGCCCACGGACCCTGTTTCGACATAGAGCCAGCCCGAGAGAGTAAGGCTCTCTCCCGGCTGCACCGTATATGGCCCGGCGCCGCTTATCGCATAGCCGTATTCGTTCAGGCTCTGGAACTTCAGCGAGCTTGCGCCGAAGTACGCCCTTGTCTGGCTCAGAACCGCGGTCATGCCGGGCCCCGCCGCCCAGCTGCCGTTTTGGTTTTCAAAGTTTCCGTCCGGCAGAAGGTTGGCCACCGTGTTCTGCAGCCGGGAAGCCGCGGTGAGCTGATTGCCCTTTGTCCCGCCCGTATCCGTGGCGTATCTTCCGAAACGGGCATGCCCTTCGTCATCCTGAACGCAGACCGTGTTCCCCCAATCGTTGAACTGAAGGAGCTCCGCGTTGCCCTTCTCGTAGGTATGGCCGTTTTGGGTGTAATGATAATCGGTCAAGGCGGTTTGATTGTGACCGTATTCTATGCAGAGCTTGCCGGCAAAATCCGTCCCTCCCTGCGGGAGGGCAAAGCTTTCCGCTATCTCCGTCACCCGGTTGGGCATGTTTATCTCAAAGGTGTTGTAGGTATAGCTCAGCATATATCCGTCCACGTCCGCGGCCGAGGTCAGAAGGTGGGGATTGCCGGAGCCGATATTGTAGGTATAGTATGACGTCTTCGCGTCCTTATCCGTGATCGAGGTCAGGTTGCCGTTTCCGTCATAACCGTAAGTGACGCAGCTGATCTCAGTATTGCCCGTCCCCATAAAGGCTATTTTAAAAAGCATTCCGTTCGTATACGTAAAAGAGTATACCCGCCCCGCGCCGTCGGTGACGGCGGATATCAGAAAACCGGCGGCGTCCGTATACGATACGGTTATGCTGCTCTTCGTCGCCTGATTGTTTGAGATCCGGGTAAGGCGTCCCAGGGAGTCGAACAGACTTGAATTATCATATTTATCCGTGATCGTATAGGTGATGACGTTGTTTTCGATATGCTTTTCCAGCGTCAGCTCTAAGCCGTCCTCATCCTTCCATTTATTCGTTCCCGCGGAGCTGAACCAGTGTACCGTGCCGTCCCCGTCCTCCCAGGTGATGTGATTTTGGGAATATGGATCGTTCGGATCTCCCTCGATCCAATGCAGCCGCTGATTGTAGTTGGTCCTCCAGCCGTATCCCAGGCCGAAATCATTGTTCATACTTTCGTCGGCATTGTACACATGGCTGACGGAAACGGGCATCCGGCTGCCGTCAAAGCCCAGGTCGCCGCGGACCCAGACCAGATTGCCGGAACAGGCGTTTACGTGTCCCGTCCCCGCCCGGCCCGCGGAAGCGGAAGAGTAGTCCCAATAGCTCTCCAGGCCGCTGACGTTGCGGTAGATGATGCTGATGAACGGCAGCTCGTCGTAGTAATATCCGTTGCCCATCTGTACCCATTGCACGGCGTTGCCGGTCTCGACATATCCCGGGGCACGGAACATCAAACCGTTGTTGCCGTCCTCGTACCAGCTTCGGACGGCGTCCGTTATCTGCCACACGCCCAGCAACACGGCCATTTGATTTACTGTCGACATATCTTCCGTGGTTTCCCTGACCGAGGGTTGAGATGCCCAGCCGATCGTTTCGGGAGTCCAGGGCTCTTGGACAAGATAGGTCTCAACGGGTATCGGATTTCCGTAGGAATCGCTGCGAAACATATAAATGTTGGATTGCACTATCACGTCCGCGGACGTGAGCTCGGGCAGAGCATTGAATTGCAGATACGTTCTCGCGGCGCCCATATTCCAGCATATGCCGTATCCGCAAAACAGACCGAGGATGTAGTGGCCGAAATCGGCATAATAAAGATCTTCATATTCCCATACGGTCCGGCATTGGCAGTTGAGGTCGCTCAGCTGCGTATTTATGCACGGGTCCAGCACCACCGGCCAGGCGCGCTCTTCCTCGGCCAGCCACTCCGTCGGAAGAAGGTACGTGAGCATATACCCGTCTCCTTCTTCCTTCAGAATGATATCCACGTCCGTGGACATCGCATTCTGCCCGTCAAGCAGAAACGGGGCGGGCATGATAAGCACCGGCTTTTCCTGCGCGTCCGACAGCGTGATCGAGCCGTCTTCTTCGAGCTTGGGGGTCAGCCCGTCGAATTCGCAGTAATATCGGAAGCCCCTCAGCGTTTCGTCAAAAGATGCGAGGATAAGGCTCTCCTTAAGACTATCCGACACCAGGTCATAGCGCAGCGAGGCGCCGGGATATATCTCCGCGTAGCTCAGCGAGGCGAAGACCTTATCGTAGGCCAATCTCTCCGGAGACATTTCCTTCCGGCGCTCCTCCCGCTCCTCTTCGCTTTCCGTTTCCGCCTCCGCCGCCCGGGCATGAATAATGCCGAGGTCTTCCGACTCCGGCATGATATGCAGTTCTCCCATGGGCGCAAAGGACGCCGCACAGCCGTCCGTTTCCACCGTTATTCCGTTTTCTTCGCTGAGCATTACGGGAAAGCTTACCTTCAATGGCTGCGAGGCGGTGGTATATGCGCCGTCGCCCTTTGTCAGGCTGTTGTCCACTTCCTTCCACTCGCCGTTTTCTTCATAGTGCACCGCCACGGGATACACCGCGGCAAGGGTCGTGCCGTCGCTCATCTGAAACTGTTTTGAAAACCGTTCTCTTTTTCCGGGCAGTTCCTCCCGCACGGCGGCTTTCGCCTGCCCGGGCAGTTCCTCCTCCGGCTCGGCGGCTTCGGCCTGCTCCGGCTCTGCTCCGCTTTCCGTCTCCGACGCCTGCGGGCGCAGTTCGTCAGGCTCCGAGGCAAATACATTCATCGGCAGCAGGTTGGCGGCAATGGTTAAAATAAGCAGGATACTGAGAAGCTTTTTCGATATGCTTTTCATAACGTTCCTCCCATTGATAAGGTCTTAATCTGTCGTTTTTTTGTAAAATAACATAATCTATGCAGGTGCGTATTCTGATAGATTTTTACAGCGTATAGCACCCGAAATAATACCGAGAACCGTCCGATTCTATATAATAACAGAGGAAATATCCGCCGATGACATTATAACCGTCGAAGCCATATGTCAAATTAAGCCCGTACACTGCTTTTGCTTCTGCAAGTGATCCCCAAACATGAAATTCCTCAACTTGTTCATCAACGGGTCCGGTCTCGGCAATCGCTGTATCCATCCCGGGATCGCTCTCATCCGCCGCAAATACCAATCCGGATGACAAAACGCTTGCCGCAAGAAGAGCACATACCAATGTCATTAGCAGTTTCTTTTTCATTTCAACCTCCACAAGTATTTGAAAAATTTTTATCTTTATTTCATTAACTCGTTGTAATCCTCCCTGCCGCGAAGACAGGAAAATCGCTCGTCAAGGATATGTTTTTGAAACTGCGTTCTGATCTCGTCCTTTGATTTCGTGGGGAGCAACGGATAGAAGAACGTCCGATCGCTGCTGTCGGTATCATCATAGGACTCGGCAAGCTGACGCTCCGCTTTTAAGGCGCTTACGGCAGCATCGTAATTCTTTCCATCACAGAACAGGAGCGCCTGGTAATAATATGCGTCAAGCAGCAGGCTGAAAAACTGCTCTTCTCCCGACGCGACGTCGGTGATAAGAGCCTTTGCCTTTTCGGCGGCTTCAACGGAATTTATCCTAATCAGATCTGCATACAAATTCATAAGACTCAGCGCTGCAAGTTTTCGCTTCTGATCGATCAGTTCTTCTCCTTCCAGGACCAAAAGCAGAAGGCGATCATAATTCGGCGAAGTTTCCGCAAGCTTTGCGGCCTCGTCCTCTCGTCCCAAAGCGGCCAAAACTCTTACGTGCATATCAATGGCGCTGATAAAATCCGGGTTTTCTTTTCTTACGGCCGAAAAATGTTCATCGGCCAGCGTCAGAAGCTGTATCCTTTTTCCCGGATCGGATTCGTTCTCCGCAACAAAATACTCTTCGCAGGCGAGCTTATATTTGAACATGGAGTGACCCGGGTATTCGGACACCGCCTCTTTTAAGAAGTCAAGTTTCTTTCTCTCGTCAGCGGTCTTGAGTATGCTGCGCCAGGCCGTTTCCAGATCATGGATGCGGTTTTTATTGCCAAGCAACTCATCCACGGAAACATGGAACAGGCTGGCCAAAGAAATAAGGCTCGGTATATCCGGATAGTTTTTTCCGTTCTCCCATTTGCTGACTGCCTGTGCGGAAACTCCCAACAACACGGCAACGGTCTCCTGAGACATGTCTGCCCGCATGCGAAGCTCCCGCAGTCTTTCGCCGAAAACGCTCATTTTCCCGCCTCACTTTTTCGTTGCTTTTTTATATTTATTTTATAAGGGCATTGTGATCGCGTCAACCATACATTCTCTCAACAAAATCAACTTCCGGTTGATTTAACACGCGGGACAGGGAACACCGCATGAAGCAAAACCACGCACACAATGGATAAAAAGGCGGTCTGCGTTTCATGGATTTCGGAAATCGCAAGACCTCCCTCCCGCCGGTAATCACTGCGAGAGAGAGGTCTTTATTATATGATCCGCAGACCGTTTTCAGACTTCCTGCTGTCTGAAATAATCGTCCAGCGGCACAAAGCGGGAAAAGATTCCGAACAGCAGGACGAACAGGGCGAAGATATAATACAGCAGTCTGAAATTGCTGCCCGCGATGGGAGCTGCGATATACGTCGGCACTGCCACGGCCCCTATCAGCTGCACTGTCAGCACCAGGCCGCTGCCCGTGGCCGAATAACGTTTCCCCACCTCGGGCAGATACATCGGCAGGGTAAGAATGAACCCGGCAAAGCCCATCACGAAGTAACCGCAGCCGAACAGGCACAGCGCCAGGATTATCCCTTCGGGCGCTCTCCAGGCAAGGGCGGTAAGCGCCACCGCAAGCACGGTATACGTCAGCATCATCATGCGAAGACGCTTTTTCGTGCCGCCCAGGTATTTGATGATGATCGGAGTGCCGAGCCCCGCCAGCATGTTTCCCGCGCTTATGGCCATGCTCATCAGCCCCGCCGACTTCTCGGTCATGCCCCGTATGGGACAGGGGACGGTTCCTTGTCCCACTCATCAAATCACATTGCGCACCTCGCAGCAGTCGATTTCGGGACGCCCGTCAATCGGTGTGCACAGGGGACGGTTCTATGTGTTCAGCCTCGGCACCCTGTGCCGCCCCGTTTCGCGATAACCGTCCCCCGCGCCGTTCGATCACTCTGTTTCAGTATAGCTTTATGCGCCGGGGCCTGTCAATGAAAACCGGTACAAGGAACCGTACCCCGTCCCATTGTCGGCAAGTCGGCCCCGGCGGTCATGACCGCCGGGGCCGATTTTTTCACACGCGGGCAGCATTGTGATGCTCCTGCTTCATTTCGTACATTCCCTCATCCAGTTCCTTCAGGAAAGCGTCAACGCCCTCATTTCCGTAACTGCCGATACCGTAAGATATCGAGATCCCGTATGCGCGTCCCTCGCTGTTGTACTTATCAAAATTCCGTTCGACGTTATCCATATAGGCCTTCATGGCGTTCGGGTCGTCCGTCATTTTAAGCACTATGAATTCGTCGCCGGCAAAGCGAAACACCAATTCATTGCCGAGACGTGACCGTTTCAGGATATCCGCCACGGTCTTTATCGCTTTATCGCCCTCCGAATGGCCAAAGTTGTCGTTTATGGATTTGAAGCGGTCGATATCCATCATAGCCCCGGAGAAGGCTCTTCCCCGTCCGGCCCAGGAGGAAAGAATATGGTTGAGATACTGACGGTTGTAAGTATCCGAAAGCGAATCGACGTACGCCATCTCATTCTGCTGCATCATGAACAATCCTACCAGGCCGAGAGCGGCGGCTACCCATGCGAGAGAAAGGCCGTAAAACAAAAACTGCAGTCCCGCCCCGATAATGATCGGGAGCGTGAACATATTGATATTGAAAAAAGCCCTCGCGCCCTTTTCTCTTTCATAGCGCCAGGTAAGGACCATGCCCGACAGGCAGAAGTACAGTATGACCGCATAGTAAAAATAGCTGAACGCTTTGCGGTGATATACGTTGTTTTCGGAGATGGTGAACGTGATCGGCGTCAGCAGGTTCAAATAGGTTATCGCCAGCATTACGATGCCGACAATGATCTGGGGCTTGTATTTCTTCGTTATCCTGCTCAGATCGCCGTAGAGCCCGAGGTCCACGAACACCAGCACACAGAAAGGAAGAAGCAGATTTACGGTGTACAGATAGGTGTTGGCGGCATAGTTGAGCAATATCGCCCCCGGGAACGTCCTTCCGTCCAGCCAGTATGACAGAGATTCCGTAATGCAGCCCAGCAGCACGCCGTAAACCATGATCGAATATACCCTGTCCTCGGCACGATTTCGCAGGAGCTTTGCGCGGGAAACATATTGCAGAATGAGCAGGATGACGATCCCGATACCGTTGGAAATGAAAACCGGCCGCAGATCCATGATGCGATCCTCCGAATATTTTCCGTGTTCCGCGAACGGAAGAGGCGCGCGCCGTCCGCGTATGCTTATTAAATATACATATTCAGTTTATTATATACCTTATTACGCAGTTATTTCAAGTGTTTTGGACGATCGAGCCTCTGCCGCCCGTGAAAGGATCCTTTCGGTGATTTTTGCGGGTCCGCAAACGCAGAGAAAAACGGGTCCGCCGCAAATCGTCATTTGCGGCGGACCCGGACTGTCTGCGCCTTATTTATTGTTTTGCTTCCTGTTCGGCGGCTTTTTCAGCCTTTTTCTTTTTGGAGTGACGCCTGACGATCAGTATCACGATCACCGCTATCGCGGCCGGGAGCACCAGCACGGGCAGCGCGCTCACGATAAATACCACTATGTTCTTGCAGGCGTCCCCGAGCCATTCAAGAGAATCGGTCAGCCCCTCGGCTACCTCCTGTCCGAAGGTCTTGGATATCACGGTTTCGCGGGTAAGCTCGTTTACCTCTCTGAGATGGATGCTTACCGTGGAGTAGTTTATCTTGCTGTCCCAGTTCAGCAGCTGCGAGGTAACGGACTCGATATTGTACCTTACCTCTCCGAGCCGCTCCTCGACCATGATCATGTCCTCGACGTTCTCGGCCTTTTCAAGCATGGCGAGCAGGCGTTCTTCCTCGGTGCGGTAGGTCTTCAGTCTCGACTCGGTATCGTTGTACCTCATCGTGATGTTTTCGGCGTTCTCGTAGGCATAGGTCACGTTGCCCAGCCCGCTCAGACCGCCGTAAACGCTCTTGTAGTTCTCTCGCGGCACGCGAATGGTAAAGCTGGCTTCCCTGTAGCTTTTAGAGCTGTAAAAGCTGGTGTAGTAATCGGTGCCGGTAATGCTGGAGCTTTCGATAAAGCCGCTGTAAAGCGTAACGAGCCTGTAAACGTCCTCGACCGACTTGTCAAACTCCAGCGTTTCTATTTCCGCGCTGACGGAATAGATTATTTTGTCCATCGCGTCGGCGTTCGCGGCAGGCGAACCGGACACGGGAGGAAGCATTTCTCCTTCTCCGCTTTCCTTGGCGTAGTAATAATCGCCGTCCGCCGCTTCGCCATAGTCGTACCCGCTGCCGCTGTATCCCCCGTAAGCGCCGGGCTCCATGGGCGCGCTTTGCTTGTTGTCGCTCATCCTGCCCCCGCAGCCCGCGAAGCAGGAAACGATAAGAATAACGCAAAGAATGAGCGGGATCTTTTTCATATTCGATCTTCTCCTTGTACCGTTATTGCAGTGCCTTTTCGTTTCTTTAGACGAACGGGGGCAAAAAATGTTTCACGGTCCGGAGGTATCAGTACGCTACGCCCCAGATGACCTCCTTGTCCGCCGGCCTTCCGCAGCAGGGGCAGACGTCGCCGAGCTTTTCCTGCGCCAGGGGCATGCAGCGCGACGATACGCCGGCAACGTCCTTGAATTTCAGCTCGCAGGCCTCGTCGCCGCACCACATGGTCTTGATAAATCCGCCTTTGGTGCGTATGATCTCGGCGGCCTCGTCCAGGGAATCCGCCCGGAAAATATTCTCATCAAGGTTTTTCTTTGCCTTTTCATACAGGCCGTCGTGGACGGCGTCGAGCATGTTCTTTACGGTTTCGGCAAGCCCGTCCATGGATACGAACGCCTTTTCTCCGTTGTCGCGCCTGACAAGCACGCACTGACCGTTTTCGATATCCTTGGGCCCTATCTCCAGTCTGAGAGGAATGCCCTTCATCTCATACTGCGCGAATTTCCATCCGGGGCTCTGATCGGACAGATCGGTCTTTACCCTTATTCCCGCGGCCTTGAGCGCCGCGGCCGTTTCCTCCGCTTTTTCGGTCACGCCGGGCTTATGCTGCGCTATGGGTATCACCACGAGCTGCACGGGGGCGACCCTCGGGGGCAGGACAAGACCGCTGTTGTCTCCGTGGGTCATTATCAGGCCGCCTATGGAGCGGGTCGTAAAGCCCCAGCTGGTCTGATAGGGGTTGACCGCCTGATTGTTCCTGTCGGTAAAGGTGATATCGAACGCCTTGGTAAATCCGTTTCCGAAATAATGGGAGGTCGCCGCCTGCAGGCCCTTGCGGTCGTGCATCATGCACTCCACACAGTAGGTACGCTCCGCGCCGGCGAATTTTTCCTTTTCGGTCTTTATGCCCTTGACTACCGGCATGGCAAGAAGCTTCTCATAACACTCGGCATATATCTCGAGCATCTGTTCGGTCTCTTCAATGGCCTCCTGCTCGGTGGCGTGGATGGTGTGGCCTTCCTGCCAGAGGAACTCACGCCCTCTCAGGAACGGGCGGGTGGTCTTTTCCCATCTCAGCACGCTGCACCACTGATTGTATTTCATCGGCAGATCGCGCCACGAATGCACCACGTGGCTCCAGTGATCGCAGAACAGAGTCTCCGAGGTCGGACGAACGCAGAGCCTTTCGGGCAGCTCCTCGCTGCCGCCCACCGTGACCCACGCGCATTCCGGCGCAAAGCCCTCCACGTGATCCTTTTCCTTCTGCAGGAGACTTTCGGGGATCAGTAAAGGCATTGAAACGTTCTCATGGCCCGTTTCCTTGAACCTTCTGTCAAGAAAAGCCGTTATATTCTCCCAGATGGCATAGCCGTACGGACGCAGTATGAACATGCCCTTGACGCCGGAGTAATCAACGAGCTCCGCCTTAACGCAGATATCGGTAAACCACTGGGCAAAGTCTGCCTCCATATCGGTTATCTGTTCAACTTTTTTTTCTTTCGCCATCGTTCGTGACCGTCCTTCTCAAATGTATACTCTCTTGTCGTGATGACCGCGGCGCGCGAAACGCGCACGGAACAATATGTGTATTCTACCCGACAGGCTTATAAAAGTCAATCATTATGAGCCTCCCCGGCGGAAATGAAATGCGGGACCGCATCCGATCGGAATGCGGTCCCGCGGCAAAGCTTATTGCGTCGTATCTGACTTCCGGTAAAGTACCGGCGTCGAAATTACTTCTCCCAGTCGGCCTTGAGCTTCTTGGCGAGCTCGGCGGCGGAGGCAGCGTCTTCGGAGTAACCGTCGGCGCCGACCTCATCGGCAAAGGCCTGGGTGACGGGAGCGCCGCCGATCATGATCTTGACGGTATCGCGGAGACCTGCAGCTACGATCGCGTCGATAGTGTCCTTGATGGCGGGCATGGTGGTGGTCAGAAGAGCCGACAGCGCAACGATCTTGCAGTCGGGGTTTTCCTTCATGGCCTCAATGAACTTCTCGGCCGGTACGTCAACGCCCAGGTCGATGACTTCAAAGCCTGCGCCCTCGATCATCATTCCGACGAGGTTCTTGCCGATGTCATGGAGGTCACCGGCGACGGTGCCGAGGATCAGCTTGCCGGCGGACTCGGTGCCGGCGGCCTTCAGATGGGGAGTAAGGACCTCAACGCCCTTTTTCATTGCACGGGCGGCGATCAGCATCTCGGGAACGAAGATCTCGTTGTTCTTGAACTTCTCGCCGACAACGGCCATGGCGCCGATCATGCCGGTGTTAAGGATCTCGGCGGCGGAAGCGCCCTCATCAAGAGCTTCCTGAACCAGACCCGCAACGATCTTAACCTTGCCTTTTTCTACTGCAGCTGCGACTTCTTCGATCTTAGACATGAAAAATTCCTCCTGTAAAAATATTTCTCCTTAATTTGCTTTGTTCTTTTTTCTCTTTTTTATTTCTTTTTATTTACCGCTGCGATCCTTTCCTCTCTGAACGCAGTGATATACTCCATGCAGAAATCGTCCATGCCGAGCAGAGCCTCGGTGGCGTAAATAACGCCGAGAAGCTGCTTGTCCAGCGGATCGAAAATTGCGCTGTCCATACCGGCGTTCATGGCAAGCACGACAAAGCCGATGTTGACCAGCTTACGGGCGGGCAGGTTGAAGGAAATGTTGCTGACCGCGCCGCTGATGTGGATGGTGGGATATCTCTTCTTGATGGAGGTGATGACCTCGATGACCATGGCTATGCCGTCCTCGGAGGTGCAGAGCATCTCGACCAGGGGATCGATATGGATCCTGTTGGGAGCGATGCCGTACTTCTCGGCCTCGGCCATGATTTTATCGAAAACTCTCAGACGGTCCGCGGCGGACTTGGGTATGCCGGTATCGTCGCTGAGCAGGGCCATGACTTCCCACTTGGTGTCGGCTATCGCGGGGAAAACGAGGTCGATCTTGTTGCCCTCGCCGGAGACGGAGTTGACAAGACCGGGCTTCTTGACGTAGGGCAGAAGCTGCACGAGGCACTCCGCGTTGGGGCTGTCGACGCTGATGGGGGTATCGGTGGCGTCCTGGACAAGATCCAGCATCCAGCGCATGGTGTCGAATTCCACCTCGGGAGCGACAGAGGAGCAGACGTCGATGAAAGTAGCGCCGGCTTCGGACTGTCTTACGGCAAGATCGCGCAGGAAGGCTTCGTCCTTCTCGGCGATCGCTTTTGCCACGGAGGGAATGGATCCGTTGATCTTTTCGGCGATAATGATCATTTTGAAAAATCCTCTCTGATGTTGAAATTACCTGTTCATATGCCGCTGCGCGCGGCGTCTGCGCTTCCTTAAGTGATTATATCAAAGAAAGCGCAAATAAACAACAGAAATTTTCCGTTGGGAAAAGGTTTTTATTTTACGGTCTTCTTTGCCGCCTCGATAACGTGCTTTACAAGCACGCTGGTGGTGACGGTGCCGACTCCGCCGGGCACGGGGGTGATGGCGGCGACTACGGGCTCCGCGGCCTCGAAATCGACGTCGCCCTTCATGTTGCCTTCCTCGTCGAAGTTGATGCCCACGTCGATAACGATCTGGCCCGCCTTGAAGAAGCCTTCGCCTACCACGCCGGCCTTGCCCGCGCAGGCGATCACTATATCGGCCTCACGGCAGACGGCGGCCATGTCCTTGGTCTTGGTATGGCATACGGTAACGGTGCCGTTCTTGCGTATCGCCATGATCGCGGCGGGCTTGCCCACGACGAGGCTGCGGCCAATCACGACCACCTTTTTGCCGGTAAGATCGATGCCGAAATGATCAAGGATCTCCATGCAGGCGGTAGGCGTGCAGGGGGGATAACCCAGCTCGGTGCAGGCATAGGTGCCGGCCATGCTCAGGTCCGTTATGCCGTCCACGTCCTTTTCCGGGGCGAGTCTGTTGCGGACGAAATTCTCGTCGATATGCTTGGGAAGCGGTCTGAACAGCAGGCAGCCGTGAATGGAGCTGTCGGCGTTCACCTCGTCGATGACCTTGACCAGCTCTTCCTGCGTCGCGTCGGCGGGCAGAACGAAGTTTTTAACTTCGACGCCGATGCCCTTGCAGCGGGTCATGGCACCTTTTTCGTAACTGATGTCGTCGCCTCTCTCGCCTACGCGGACGATAGCGAGCGTGGGCTGAACGCCCTTTGCCTGCAGAGCTTCCACGTCGGCGATCATTTTTTCCTTCATCGCGGCTACGACTTCTTTGCCCTTGAGTATCTCAGCCATTGCTACAAACTCCTTTACGCTTTCAGTCTGCCGAATACGCTTTCAAAGATCGCGTCCGCTTCGGGAACGTACTTATCCAGCATGGCAAGTGCTTTTTTGTTGAGCTCTTCCGCGTACTCTCTGTCGGTCATCGCCTTGGTGTTGATGAACACGTTCAGGCTCGCGCCCTGAAGAGCGGCGCGGCAGAAAGCGGCTCCCACGCCGGCGTCGGAAAGAGCGAGCGTGCTGCCCTTGGCGGCAAATTCCTTCTGCAGTTCAATGCCCTCGCAGCACTTCACCATGATCTCCATGGGGACGGAGCAGGCGTCGCGCAGGCACTTTTCCATAATGCGGGCCTTCTCGGCCTTCTGCTCCTCGGTGTCCTTGGGCAGGCCGTAGGCTTTGGACAGGGGCTCGAAAACGACCGCGTCCTCGTCTATCTGCCTGAGCATGGCTGCGCGGACCTCTTCCGCCTTCTTCATAAGCTCGATGATCTCCGCCTCAACGTCGGCATATTTTTTCTTGCCGACGGTCAGCGCGCCGACCATGGATCCGAGGGCTACGCCTACCGCGCCCACAAGCGCCGACGCACCCCCGCCTCCGGGCACGGAGGCCTTGGAGGCGAGGACGTCGGTAAACTCATTTATGCTCTTATCAAGAAATGACATAAGCTTACCTCAATCAGTCGAATATCAGAACAGGCCGCTGACCTTGCCGGTCTCCACGTCTATGTCTATGCGGCGATAGGCGGGATCGGAGGAGGTGCCGGGCATCATGCTGATCGTGCCTGCCATCGGGCAGAGGAACTTCGCGCCGCCGTAGACGAGTATGTCGCGGATGGGCAGACGCCAGTTCTTGGGAACGCCCTTGAGAGAGGGCTCGTTGCTCAGGGACAGATGAGTCTTGACCATCATGGTGCAGAAATCGGCGTAGTGAGGATCGGACTCGAAGCGCTCGGCCTTCTCGGTGGCCAGAGGCGACCAGTCGACGCCGTCGGCGCCGTAAACTTCCTTGGCAATGAGCTCCACGCGCTGACGCAGAGGCATTTCCAGAGGATAGAGGTACTTCAGCTCAACGGGATCGTTGCAGGCATCGACAACGGCTTCGGCCAGCTCGATGGCGCCTTCGCCGCCGTAACGCCAGTGATCGGAAGCGGCGCAGCGGACGTTGTTCTTCTTGCACAGCTCTTTGATCAGGTTGATCTCGGCGTCGGTATCGGTGTAGAACTTGTTGATGCAGACGACGGGGCTTATGCCGCTCTTCTTAACGGTATTGACGTGGTGGAACAGGTTCTCGCAGCCCTTCTCGAGCAGCTCGAGGTTCTCGGTCTTGTACTCCTCGGGCAGAGGCTTGCCGGCAACGACAGCCGGGCCGCCGCCGTGCATCTTGAGAGCGCGGACGGTGCAGACCAGGACGGATACGTTGGGCTTCAGTCCGCTCAGGCGGCACTTGACGTTCCAGAATTTCTCAAAGCCGATGTCGGCGGCGAAGCCGGACTCGGTGACGTGGTAATCAAACAGCTTGAGGGCGAGACGGTCGCCGATGATGGAGCTCTGTCCGATGGCGATGTTGGCGAAGGGGCCGGCATGGACCAGGCAGGGCTGATGCTCGACGGTGTAGCAGAGAGTGGGGTTGATGGTGTTGCGCATCCAGGCGGCCATGGCGCCGTCGACCTCGAGGTCGTGGGTGGTCACGGGGTTGCCCTTCTTGTCGTAGGCCACGATGATGTTGCCGATACGCTCGCGCAGGTCCTTCAGGTCGCGCGCGATGGCGAGAATGGCCATCAGCTCGCTGCCCACGGCGATGCCGAACTTGGAGTCCATCTCAAAGCCGTTGCTCTTGCCTTCGCCGAGGCCGATGCGGATGTTGCGCAGGCACTGCGCGCAGAAGTCGAGGACCCAGCCCATCTCGACTCTCTCGGGGTCGATGTCAAGCCTCTTCAGATTGCGCTTTGCCAGCTGCTCGTCGTCGTAGTTGCGCTCGTGCTGCATACGCGCGTTGAGAGCGACCATGGCGAGGTTGTGAGCGTTCATTATGTCGTTGATATCGCCGGTCAGGCCCAGGGAGAACTCGGTCATGGGCATGAGCAGAGCGTTGCCGCCGCCGGCCGCGGTGCCTTTGACGTTGAAGGTGGGGCCGCCGGAGGGCTGACGCAGGCAGCCGCCGACATTCTTGCCGAGCTTGCCGAGGCCTTCGATCAGGCCGAGAGAGGTGGTGGATTTGCCTTCGCCGAGGGGAGTGGGAGTGATCGCGGTCACCTCGATATATTTTCCGTCGGGCTTATCCTTAAGTCTCTTCATGATCTTGATGAAGTCGAGCTTGGGGGTCTTTCCGTAGGGAATGATCTCGTCGGGAAGAAGTCCCATCTTCTTGGTGAATTCCTCTACGCTGGGGAGAGTCTTTTCGGCTTCTTCCGCAATTTGCCAGTCTTTGTATACGGTCGGGTCAAGCATTGCTGAGTTCCTCCTTAAAATAAATGATTAGCATAATTTCGGTAAGACAGATTTTGTCTCGATAATTATACATTTCCGGGATTTTTTTGTCAACAAAGCCTGTCTTGTGACTACCTACAATATTTCGCTCCGTATAGGCCTTTTTATTGTAAATATATTCGTTCCCGCTTTCTTCGCCGCGCCGCGCGTGTCATTCCGCGCCCCCGGAGCATAGGATACTGCGGCACAAGCTGTCGCCGACCCGCCGGCGGAAACGCGGCGCGGGTCGGGAATTCCGCAACGGAGGTAACAATGGAAAACAACAATAACAACTGCACGGACCGCGTCTGTGACCATAAAAAGGGTCGGCTTCCCTCCTGCGCCCCGCTGGCGGCGGGCTATATCCCCTTTCAGCAGGACGACTCCCCGAAATACCGGCGCGAGGACGCTCTGGCCAAGGGCACTCTCTTCCCCGGCCTCGATCTGCCGTGGAAAAACGTATCCAACGCCGCGCCCGGAGACGTCGCCGGCACCCCCCTGGGCGAGCTGATGACCCTCGGCTTCGTCATACAGGAGCTCGGATTGTATCTTGACACTCACCGCACGGACAGGGAAGCCCTGGACATGTACAACGAATACGTAAAGCTTTATAATGCCGGCGCCGAAACCTACGTGCGGCGCTACGGTCCGCTCACTCAGACTCAGGTGACCGAGGCGGGATATACCTGGCTCAACGATCCCTGGCCCTGGGAATACGCAGAAAGGAGAGCCGACTGATGTTCATATACGAAAAAAAGCTTCAATACCCCGTAAGGATCGCCAACACCAATCCCCGTCTCGCCTCGATAATAATCAGTCAGTACGGAGGCCCGGACGGCGAGCTCGGCGCTTCCCTGCGCTATCTCAGCCAGCGTTTTTCCATGCCCTATCCCGAGCTGAAGGGCCTGCTTACCGATATCGGCACCGAAGAGCTGGGACACCTTGAAATGATAGGCGCCATAGTCCACCAGCTTACCCGCAGTCTCACCGAGGAGCAGATACGCACCGCCGGCTTTGACGCCTATTTCACCGACCACACCGCCGGAGTGTATCCGACGGCCGCCTCCGGCTTCCCGTGGAGCGCGGCGAGCATGCAGGTCAAGGGCGACGTGATCGCCGACCTGACCGAGGACCTTGCCGCCGAACAGAAAGCCCGCGTGACCTATGACAACATCCTTCGCCTCAGCGACGACCCGGACGTGAACAACGTCATCCGCTTCCTGCGCGAACGCGAGATAGTCCATTACCAGCGTTTCGGCGAGGGCCTGCGTCTTGCGCAGGAAAAGCTCGACCAGCGCAATATCTACGCCTTCAATCCCTCCTTCGACCGCTGAGCGCCCGCCCGGCGCAGGACAGCGCAAAAGGACAAAAACAGGCTGCCTCGGCAGCCTGTTTGAGCTTGTCGATAAATTTCTTCTGACTTTATCGGCAAAAGAGCGGCGCTGCGCTTTGCGCACAGCGCCGCCGCGGGGCGTCAGCTTTCGTAATCCTTCACGGCTTTTTTAAGCTCGTCTATTATGCCTATCTTCTGCGGACATGCCCCCTCGCACTGTCCGCAGGCCACGCAGCCGGAGGGCCGTCCGCCCATCATCAGCGCGAGCTGATACGCCATTTTCGCTCCCTTCGGGTCCCCGTAAACAAGCTCGGTATTGCGTGCGGCAAAGACCTGTGAGATCGAAATATTCATCGGGCAGTCCTTTTCGCAGTATCTGCAGGCGGTGCAGGGAACGCCCGGACGGGCCTTCAGCGCCTCCAGCGCTCTGTCGATGAGTCCCCGCTCCCTATCGTCCAAAGGACGGCAGGGCTTCATGAACTTTATGTTCTGCTCCATCTGCTCCGTCGACGACATGCCGCTGAGCACCGTGACCACGCCGTCCAAAGACGCGGCAAAGCGCAGCGCGGCCTCCACCGGATCGATCCCCCCGTCCCGGAAGATCTTCTGCACCTCCTGAGGAAGAACGGCGAGAGTGCCGCCCTTCACGGGCTCCATGACTATCACGGCCTTTCCGTGCTTCCTTGCCGTCTCCCAGCAGAGACGCGACTGTACCGCATTGTCCTCCCAGTCCGCGTAGTTTATCTGCAGCTG
>JAEEGI010010508.1_pt1 | contig 20100 bp, 20 predicted proteins | sample 8958751 | NCBI WGS metagenome assembly JAEEGI01 (sample SAMN16246545, study PRJNA631951) | gut metagenome | biome: gut microbiome; feature: rumen; material: KS-attached | host: Bos | place: Iran: Karaj | collected 2018-10 | reverse complement strand
GTTATGGAACAAGACAGACAGCCTGGTGTTTGACTTGCCGATGGTGGAAAGTCCCGCAGACTTGGAAGTAAACATCTCCGTCCGCTACACGAACCGCTATCCTTACCAGAACCTTCAAATCATCGCCTTCCTTGAGGAACTCGACACGACCAACATCATCAACAGCCTGCCCATCCGTCAGAACGACAGCCGCATCGACTCCCTTATCCAGCGCGAAGACTCTCTGAAAAAAGAGAAAGACCGCGCAGAGCATTTCTTGTCGGAACGTGTGGCAGCGCGCGACAGCCTTCTGCTCGTGAACCGCGACTCCGTATTGGCAGTGGAACGCGCTGACTCCCTTCGCCGCGACTCCATGAAGCGGGCGTTGAAAAAAGCGAAGAAGGAAAAGCAACATCTGAGCAAAGAACAACTGGATTCTCTCCGCAATGACTCACTTTCCAAAGACTCCGTCAGGATGGACTCCATTCAGAAAGAGAAGTTAATAGAACAATTACGCCAGCAACACACAGCCGACAGCATTGCCGCCGTGGAACAAAGTCTCACACACGCCATAGATTTCAGGCTTTTCAATGAGAAAGACAAGAAAAGTGGGGTTGGCATGATGTTTGTGGAGACTGGAGTGGACTGCGGCACCATCCATCTGAAAGCCAACACCCGATATAGGATCAAGGTTTCCCACAACATGAAGGACCAGGTGGTGAGGGGCATCTCCGACGTGGGTATCATCCTGCGTTGTTCTCAAAATGCCAAACCGCTGAACAAAAACACCCGCTGGTGGTAAAAACGAGAACGGACAAGAGGACCAACAAATGCAAAAAAAGAACAACTTACTGCCACACTTGGTGGCACTGACCGTGGTGATTATATGGGGCTCGACCTTTGTGTTCACCAAACTTCTGCTGCTGAATGGTCTCAGCGCCGCCCAGATATTTCTGCTCCGCTTTATCCTGGCTTATGCGATGTTGCTGGTTTGGTCCATCAGCAGGAAAGGTCACCGCTGGTTTTGCAAGAGTCTGAAAGACGAATTTAAAATGCTGCTGCTCGGCATTTCCGGCGGTTCCCTCTATTTCCTTGCAGAAAACTCCGCCATGAACTACACCACCGCCACGAACGACTCCCTCATCGTGTGTGCCTGCCCACTGTTCACCACGCTTATCGTGGCTTTATTTTACAAATCTGAACATATCAGTGGGCGTCAGCTCTTGGGCACATTGATTGCTCTCGTTGGTATGGCCGTGGTGGTGATGAACGGACAGTTTGTGCTCCAACTTTCGCCAAAGGGCGACTTGCTTGCCTTCACCGCCTGCATGTGCTGGGTGGTTTATTCATTGCTGATGATGAACGTGAGCAAACGTTATCCGTCAGTGTTCACCACCCGCAAAGTATTCTTCTATGGTCTTGTGACCATCATCCCCTACTTCATCGCCTATCCTGGAATGCCTTCCCTTTCAGTGCTGACTCAGCCCGACGTGCTGTTTAATCTTCTGTTTCTCAGCATCGTGGCAAGTACTCTCTGCTTTTTACTGTGGAACTGGGCTTTGTCGCGCATCGGTGTGGTGGAGACAACGAATTACGTTTACCTGAATCCACTTGCCACCATCGTCTTTGCCTGGTGGCTCATAGACGAGCCCGTGACCGCTTGGTTGCTTTTAGGAACCGCCCTCCTGCTTTGGGGTCTATATCTTGTGAACAAGAAAAACATATCCTGAAATTAAGCAGCCATTTTGAATATTGCTTATTCAAGAAAAGCCGGCAAAGTCAACATTCGCATGGATTCTTACTGAAAAAGAAGTCCAATTCAGTTTTTTTTTTGTAATTTTGCGGAAGAAACGCAATCTGAATAGAACACAAACACGAACTAAACCATGTCGTCGAACAACACCCCTGAAAACATTATCAAGAAAGAGCAGATATTAGTAAGAATCACAGGGCAGGACCGCCCAGGCCTTACTGCTTCCGTGATGGAGATATTGGCGCGCTACAATGCCCATATCCTCGACATCGGCCAGGCAGACATCCACAGCACCCTGTCGCTGGGCATTCTGATCCGGCTGAAAGAGTCCGACTCCGGCCAGGTGATGAAAGAGCTGCTCTTCAAGGCCACCGACCTTGGGGTGAATATCGGCTTCTCACCAGTGACAGACGATGAGTATGAAGCGTGGGTGAACCGTCAGGGTAAGAACCGCTATATCCTCACCCTGCTTGGCCGTCATCTTTCCGCCGCCCAAATAGAGGCAGCGACAAAAGTGATTGCCGAGCACGACCTGAACATCGACTCCATCCGCCGCTTGACAGGCCGTCAGTCAATACAAAATCCTCAGAGAAACCACACGCGCAAATGCATAGAATTTTCGTTGCGCGGCAATCCGAAAGACCGTGAGCAGATGCAAGCTGAGCTCATGCGCCTGTCGGCCGAGATGGGCATGGACTTCTCATTCCAGCACGACGACATGTACCGCCGTATGCGTCGATTGATTTGTTTCGATATGGATTCCACCTTGATTCAGACCGAGGTGATCGATGAGTTGGCGATGCGTGCCGGCGTGGGCGACCAAGTGAAAGCCATCACAGAGCGCGCCATGCGTGGAGAGATTGACTTCCGCGAGAGTTTCAAAGAACGTGTGTCGCTTTTGAAAGGTCTTGACGTGGGTGTGATGCGCGACATAGCCGAACATCTCCCCATCACCGAGGGTGTTGACCGCCTGATGTACGTATTGAAACGCTATGGCTACAAAATCGCCATCCTTTCCGGTGGTTTCACCTATTTCGGGAAGTATCTTCAGGACCGCTATGGCATTGACTATGTGTATGCCAACGAGCTGGAGATTGACGAGAATGGCAAACTGACCGGCAACTATGTGGGCGAGATTGTGGATGGCAAACGAAAAGCCGAATTGCTGAAACTCATCGCACAGGTGGAGAAAGTGGACATCAAGCAGACGATCGCCGTAGGCGACGGTGCCAACGACCTTCCAATGCTATCCCAGTCGGGTCTGGGCATCGCCTTTCATGCCAAGCCACGCGTGGTGGCCAACGCCCAGCAGTCGATCAACACCATCGGCATCGACGGCGTGCTGTATTTCCTTGGTTTCAAAGACTCTTATCTGGATGAGAAAGGCAACAGCTAAGGCGTGAGACATTCCATCAATATCAGCACTTCAAGCAAAGGTCATGCACGCGCCTTGATTGTGCTCGGCATCCCGATCATCATCGGTCAGCTGGGCACGATTGCCCAGTCGTTTGCAGACACCATCATGGTTGGACGTTACGGCACCTCAGAACTTGCCGCATCTGGATTTGTGAACAATGTGTTCAACCTTGTGATTTTCTTTCTGTTGGGATTCTCCTACAGCACCACGCCCATTGTGGGAGCGAATTTCGGGCGTAAGCAATACGACGACTGCAGCCGCACGCTGAAAGAAAGCCTATTCGCCAATCTGCTGACATGCCTTGCCGCCATGCTGTTCATGCTGTTGATTTTCTTCAACCTGCATCACCTTGGCCAGCCAGAAAACCTGCTCCCCCTCATCCGCCCATATTTCCTGATTATCCTGTCGTCGCTGCCGTTCATGTCGGCATTCAACAGTCTGAAGCAGTTCAGCGACGGTGTGGGCGACACGAAAACGCCGATGTATATCATGATTATCGGAAATATGGCGAACATCATCGGCAACTACTTACTGATTTACGGTTTTTCCGTTCCTTTCGCCGGCATCCATGTGGGGGCGATGGGTTTGAATGGAGCTGGAATCGCCACACTCGCCTCCCGCGTGCTCATGGCAATCGTGCTTTGGATCATCGTGAGGAAGAGCACCCGTTATTTCCTTTTCCATCCTGGTTTCAAGAAGAAGATGACCAAACGCGGCGTCATCCACCTGTCCAAATTAGGCCTTCCCATCAGCCTACAGCTGTCATTGGAATCCGCATCGTTCAACCTGACCGCCGTGATGATGGGCTGGCTTGGCGAGCAGGAATTAGCCTCCCACCAGGTGATCTGCACCATTGGCACGCTGTGTTTCATGTTCTACTACGGAGTTGGAGCAGCCGCAGCAGTCCGTATCAGCCATTTCCGCGGACGTGGGGAATTAGGCGAAATACGCCGCATCGCCTTCACGGCATACGCCCTTGCCATTGCGGCAGGTCTGATTCTCACTCCTCTGATAGCTTTCAACTTTAATGCTCTGTGTTTTGCTTTCACTTCAAGTCAAGATGTGGTGATGATTTGCATGACGTTGCTACTCCCATTTTGCATCTACCAGCTTGGCGACTGCACCCAGATACTCTTTGCCAACTCCCTCCGCGCGATTGAAGACGTAAAGCCCTTGATGTGGTATGCGTTCATTGCCTACATCATTGTTTCCGTACCGTCCAGCTATCTGTTCGGATTTACGCTGGGGCTCGGCGCGCTCGGCATCTGGTTTGGTTTTCCGTTGGGTCTCTCCACCGCAGGCATTCTGTTCCTGACCCGTTTTCTCCGTAAAACACGAGGATATGCGAAAGCCACATAAGTGAGGACAAGTCAACATAACAGTTCACCACCTTCCTTCCTCATCAACTCTAATCCTAAGTTAAAACATCCATTTGGGATAAAAACTCAGAAAATCACACCTATCTTCCGAAATAAATGCTAACTTTGCCGCATAAACTGCAAAGCATCAAAAAATGACTCACCTCCAGCGCATCCTCCACAGATTAGTCAGTCTCGGTCTTTCCGCCCTGCTGCTGATGGTATGCTCATGCGAATCGTGTGGCGACAGACCTAATACAGCCAAGAAGAAGCAGAAGAAAGTGCGGCGGGTGGAGTATCGCAGGTCAGTCACGTCTGATTCCGACACGCTTCTGACCGATACCGTGGACACAGTTGCCATCGACAGTCTGCTGACTGACAGTGTGGAGACTGAAGCAGAAGACAGCGTTGAGCCCATAGACTCGGCGATGGCAGCTAAGCTTGCCGAAATGGAATTTGCAGTGAAACATTTTGTTGAGGTGAAAAAACTCATCCCCGACCTGATTGAGGAAATCCGCTACAACAGCGACCACAATTTTGTGGGGCGGCGGATTGCCGGATATGAAGAATCCGTGGCTCTGCTGACCAAAGAATGTGCTGAAGCGCTGAAAAAGGTGGCAGATGAGTTGCGCGAGGAAGGTTACCGTCTGAAAATTTATGATGCCTACCGCCCTGACGATGCCGTTCAGGATTTCCGCAAATGGGTGGGCAACATGAAGGACCAGAAGATGAAGGATGAGTTTTATCCCGACATTGAAAAGTCTGAGCTGTTCAAAGCCGGCTACATTTCATCACGCTCCAAACACTGCCACGGCAGCACAATTGACATGACGCTTTGCGACCAGAAAGGCAACGAGCTCGACATGGGCGGCCATTTCGACTTCTTCAGCGAGACCTCCCACTCTGACCATACGGAAAGCCTGACTGAAGAACAGCAGGAAAACAGGAAATTGCTGCGTGAAGCCATGGAGCGGAATGGCTTCAAGATAGCCAACACCGAATGGTGGCACTTTTCATTGATAGAGGAGCCTTATCCAAAGGAAAACTTCAATTTTCCCGTAAAGTCGCTGTCGAACATGCTCCCTAAACCTGAAGAAAAGCAATCTTCCAAGAGTTCTGGCAAAGACAAGAAATCTTCAAAAGAGAAAAAAGACAAGAAAAAAGGCAAGACCGAGAAAGAAAAGAAAAAGAAGAAGAAATAAGTCTATCATACATAGAGATTCTCACATAGAACTCTTGTTTCAATAAAAGGTGAAAAAAGATGGGGTTGCACAAAACTGCAACCCCTGTTTAGTTTAGTAGAATCCTGTCATGCCACTCATTATCATATAGTTTCTGTAATTTCCGACAGTGGTTTACGCGTTTTTTCCTTTACAGGACAATCAGGCGCGATATGTCCGATTGGGATGAGCGCCACAGGCACAAATTCCTCTGATTGAGGAAAAAGCTGTGCTAATTTTTCAGGAATGAAATTGCAAATCCAGCAGGTGCCAAGTCCACGCTCGGTGGCAGCAAGGCATAGATGCTCTACTGCGATTGCCACATCCACATCGCCAATATGTTTCCCATCGTATTTCCTCACCCATTCCTGAGAAGTGTTCTTATAGGCAATTACGAAGAGGGGTGCTGTCTGGAACCAGTCGCGCTCGTAGCACTGATAGAGCTTTTCCTGCGCCTCCGGACTTTTCACGATGACAAATTTCCAAGGTTGGAAGTTCACTCCTGAAGGAGCCATCCTCACACACTCAAGAATATACTGAAGGTCTTCTGCATTCACAGGCTCGTCCGTGAATTTACGGGCAGAAAAACGTTTTTTGCAAAGTTCTAAAAAATCAGCCATATTGATTCAAGAAATGTTGTTTGAAAAATAAGCAAGAAATCTCAATCAAGGTGGAACACTTCCTTGATGGGAATGGTTACAGGTGAATTATCAGGGTTGGTCTCCATGATGTCAGCCATATATGCCCACCACTTCTGGGTGATTTCATCTGCTCCCATGTCCTGCGAGCTCTGCTCTCCCTCAATTTCCTGATATCCAAAAAGGATGTTGGTGTCGCGGTCCCAATAGATGGAATAGTTTTTCACGCCAGCCTCTTTGATTTGTTTTTTCAGTTCAGGCCAGAGCGCCGCATGCCGTTTCTCATACTCTTCCTCAAAACCTGGTTTGAGGAACATTTTAAAAGCAAAGCGTTTCATATATTCAAAGGGTTGTTCTATAAGTGTGTTCTAAAAATTGTCCGCTTCCTTGCTGGCTCACGCACAGCAGGAAGCGGATAAAAAATTAAAGGTCTTCATAATCCACAGCGAATGTGTTGCCACGGTTGATATCGCCGGAGTCGAATCCACGTTTGAACCACTTCTTACGCTGTGCCGACGTGCCATGTGTGTATCCCTGTGGATTACTGTAGCCAGCCCTCTTCTGCAGGTAGTCGTCGCCGATGGCGATGGCTGTGGCAAGTGCTTCCTCAAGGTCACCATCTTCAAGCGAACCGAACATCTCGTTCTCATCATGTCCCCAGAGTCCGGCAAGGAAGTCGGCTTGGAGCTCAATCTGCACACTCACTTTGTTGGCTTCCGACTGGCTGAGCTGGTTCATCTTTGCGTGGGCCTTACTTAGTGTCCCGAGCATGTTCTGCACGTGGTGTCCCACCTCATGGGCAATGACGTATGCGCAGGCAAAGTCGCCCTCAGAGAAGTCTCCTGTAGGGCCCTTGATGGCACCCAGTTCGCTACGCATGGTCTCAAAGAACGAAAGGTCAAGATAGATTTTCTGGTCGCCGGAGCAATAGAATGGTCCCATAGCAGCCTGTCCCACTCCACATGCAGTCTGCGTTCTTCCAGAGTAGAGCACGAGGCTTGGTGACTTATAGGTTTTTCCCATCTTCTCGAACTCCTTGGTCCATACGTCTTCGGTACTTCCAAGAATCTGGAGAACGAAATCATAGACCTCCGATTCCTCTTCTGGTGAAGCTGTGGATGTCTTTGTGGTCTGGTTCTCAACCTGTCCACTGAAGATGTCGCCAAATCCGCCACCTTCGGCACAAGAGTTGAGCATACCACCGCCTCCGCCGCCTCCAAGCAGTCCACCGAGTCCTCCATTGCACATGACGAGGACGAGGAGCACCACAAGAATAACGGCAAAGATGGAACATCCGCCCTTGCCGCCGGCACATCCAGAGAGTTGTGACATTCCCCCCATTCCGCCGGGCAGACCGCTGCCGCTACCACCGCTGCTGCGTCCCGCACCTCCGATTTTTCCAAGAATATCACCTATGTCGATTCCACCACCGCCTCCACTGCTTCCGCGGCGGTCCTCAACATTTGTACTTTTACGTCTGCCATTTAGTCTCATAATGTTATTTAGTTTTGGTTTGATATCACAATGTCAGCAACAACAAATTTATCGTTACTTATCAAGGCAAAATTACATTTTTTTTCATTTGCTGCAAAGAAAAAGACGTATTTTTTATCTTTTGGTCATAAATTAGAGCATTTTGAAAGCCCGTTTGATTACCAATTCCACAGAAGCCGACGGGTCGTCCTTGAGCACCGCCTTGACCACTTTTGCCACAGGAGCAGGAGGATAACCCAGCGCCTTGAGCGCCTCGGTGGCATCGTCGTAAACCTGCTGGTTGATGGCAGGTGCAGCAACCTCATGACCATCGACGGCATCGGGCACAATACCCAACGACGGAACTTTATCCTTTAGTTCCACTATGATGCGCTGAGAGGTCTTTGTTCCAAGTCCTTTCACGGTTTTGAGCACTTTCTCATTTCCATTGATGATGACGTCACACAACTCTGCCGGTGTGAAGGCCGACAGAATGGTCCTCGCCGTGTTTCCTCCCACCCCGCTTACGCTGATGAGCTGGAGGAAAAGTTGGCGTTCATGGATTGTGGAAAAGCCAAAGAGCACCCATGCGTCTTCGCGGATAGCTTCATAGACATACAGCTTCACCTCTGGTTTTCCCTGAATGGCACTGAAGGTGTTGAGCGAAATATTGAGCATATATCCCACTCCGTGGCATTCCACCACTGCTGTGGCAGGAGTGAGGCTATCGAGTTTTCCTTTCAGATAATCAATCATTAGAGATAGACTTTAGACATTAGACTTTAGACTTAAGACATTAGACTTTAGACGTTAGATGCTGTGTATCAAGAAATCGTTGACACTTTTGTATCAGATGATTAGACATTAGAGGTCACTCCAGATTTCGTTCCATCCGGAGGTTGTCGGATGTGAATTCCACGACTGCAAGACGATGGGTGACGAAAATCACGGTGGAATCCTTATAGCGTTCCTTAATATTCATGAGCAAGGCATGTTCCGTCTCGATGTCGAGGGCTGAAGTGGCCTCATCGAGCAGCAGAACCTTTGACGGGCGCACAATGGCCCTGGCGATGGCAACCCTTTGCGCCTGCCCCTCTGAGAGTCCGCCTCCCTGCTCACCGCAGACAGTGTCGATTCCGTCGGGCAGTTCGAAGACGAAGTCCGCCATGGCAATATGGAGCGCTTCTTTCATTTGCGCAGTAGTGGCATTTGGATTTCCGAAAAGCAGGTTTTCGCGGATCGTTCCACTGAAAAGGGAATTTCCTTGCGGCACGTATGAGAAATTGCAACGGGTAGAGACATCCACATCGTAACTGCCGTTCTCATCATAGATGGTGACTTCGCCCTCCCCTTTCCTGATTAGGGCAAGCATCAATCTGATGAGCGTGGTTTTTCCAGCACCAGTCTCACCGAGGATAGCCGTGAAGGTACCGGGCTTGAAATCGTAGGAAAAGTCCTTGAGCACCTTTCTCCCTTTCTTGCTGTATTGATAGCCCACATGCTGGAAGCGAACGCCCACCTTCCCTTTGAGGTGGAACGGCTCCTTCTCCTCCTCCATCGGCAGAAGTTCAAGTTCGATGAGACGTTCAGCTGACGTGAGGCTGTTGACAAACGTAGGGAGCAGCCTTGCAAAATCAAGCAACGGTCGCTGTATCCGACTGATAAGCTGGGTGAAAGCCATGAGCACGCCAACGGTGATGATTTGGTCATTGAGTTGGAAGAGTCCCCACACAAGGGCAGCGAGATATCCTCCCGCAAACCCCACGTTCACCACCACCTTTGAGAGGATGGAGAAACGTGCCCTCTTCTTGATTTGCCATCTGAGGGTGGCCTGTCTTTTCTCCAGTTTACCGACCATGTTGTCGGACTGTTCCATGACCTTGACCACCATCTTGTTCTGCACACTTTCCTGAATAATGGACTGGAGGGCAGAGTTGCTGTCCTTGATTTTCCTGACGATTCTCCTCATCTTGCGGAAATAATACCTGCTGAGGAGCATAAGTACAGGTGCTGAAACAATAAGGATAATGGCCAATGCGGCATCCATCACATATAAATAAATAAAGGATGCCAGGAACTGAACTGCAATGATGACCGCCGATGGAACGACCTCGGTCATCAGCGACACGATATCGCCCACATCGCCAAAGAGCCTGTTGAGCACATCTCCGCTGTGCATCTTTCCCACCCCACTCCATTCGCCATGGAGAAGCCTGGCAAAGAAACTCTGCTGCATGATGTTCTGGGTTTTCACTCCAAGAACTGCCCTGACCCATGTTTTCACCACGTTGAGCAACATTTCGAAGAGAAGCACCAATCCGAAGACCACGGCCATGAGTGCGAGGTTCCCCTCATGATTGTGCGCTGCCACATCGGTGAGCCGTTTGAGGAGGTCAACCCCATAGAGTCCGAGCGCCACCTGAAGCAGTCCGATGACGACATTGACAATGGCTTGTGTGCGGCATTTTCTGTGGTGTTTCCACAGCCATGCCACCAGTGTCCGCGTTGGATATTTGGTCTTGTTGATTCTCATCTCATGATTATCCTCTGTGGTCTGCTCCCCACATCATTTTTTTCCTGAGGGTGGTGAAGAAATTCTGGTTTTTTGAAGTGACGACCTTCACATCGTAAGGTGCCCTCTTGATTTTGAGCAGGATGTTATCAGGATAGCTGTGGCTTCTTCCATCGATAGCCACAAGGAAACTTCCCGACCGACTCTGTACCCTGAGTTCGAGCTCCGAAGAATCGCAGAGCACGATTGGCCTCATATTCAAAGAATGGGGCGCCACCGGAGTGAGCGTGATGTTGTTGCCCTGCGGCACTACTATTGGTCCTCCCACACTGAGCGAATAGGCTGTGGAACCGGTAGGCGTACCGACGATAAGTCCGTCGGCCATGTAAGTGGTGAGGTATTCTCCGTCGATATTGGTGTGGATGCTGATCATAGATGAGATGTCGTGTTTGAGCACCGCAATCTCATTGAGCGCAAAAGGGAATGGACCGAGGTCCGCCTCTTCACAGGTGGCCTGCAACACGGCATGATTGACTATTTTGAAGTTGCCGTCGCACACATCCTCCAGAATGCTCTCGATATTTTCAGGCGAGAACGAAGCGAGGAATCCGAGACGTCCGGTGTTGAATCCAATGATGGGGATTTGCTTGTCGCCCACCTTGCTCGCCACATCGAGGAACGTTCCATCGCCTCCCATGCAGACCACAAAATCGGCCTGGAACTCGTTGCCTTCAATGATTTCGCATTCTGGCACGTTGATTTTCAGTCCGTCAACAAGGAAATCGTAGAACGGCTTCTGGATGGCGAGCCCTAACTGCTTCTGCTCGATGATGGCCAGGAATTTCTGCACCGCCACCGCCTTTTTCTCTTGATAAAGATTTCCAAAAAGTGCAAACTTCTGTTTATTTTCGGATAGTATCATAGATAGAATGTTATTTTTCCTCAAAATATTCGGTATTTTGTTTCAAATAGCAAAAAAAACCACTATTTTTGCATATACTTATGCAGATGCTTATTGCCACATTCTTGGCGAATAGACTGCAAATATAACAAAAAATCGTGATTGGAAGTCCGTTATGTGAAGAAAAACGGATTTCAAGGAAAGAAAAAAGAAAAATATTCACAATAAATGACGAAATTAAGCGTAAACATCAACAAAGTCGCCACCATCCGCAATGCCCGTGGCGGCAATAACCCGGACATCCTTCGGATTGCCCGCGACTGCGAATCGTTTGGCGCAGAAGGTATCACGGTCCACCCACGCCCCGATGAGCGCCACATCCGCTACAACGACGTGATTGCGCTGAAACCCATCCTGACGACTGAGTTCAACATAGAAGGCTATCCTCAGAAGAGTTTCATCGACCTGGTGAAGAGCGTCCGCCCCACACAGGTGACCCTCGTTCCCGATGCCCCTGACCAAATCACCTCAAACAGCGGTTGGGACACAAAAGCAAACTTTGAATTCCTTTCGGACATCGTGAGCGACTTCACTGAGCTTGGCATCCGCACCAGCATCTTCATCGGCACCGACCCAGAGATGATTGAATATGCCGCCAAGACTGGCACCGACCGTGTTGAGCTGTACACAGAGCCTTACGCCAGTGCTTACGGAAAAGACCCAGAAGCAGCGGTGGCACCATTTGTGGAGGCTGCCAAGATTGCACGCAAGAACGGGTTGGGCGTGAATGCCGGCCATGACCTGAGTTTAGAGAATCTGGCTTTCATCCATCAGCACATCCCTTGGATTGACGAAGTGAGCATCGGTCATGCACTGATTTGTGACTCCCTCTACTTTGGGCTGAAGGACACAATCCAGAAATACAAGGATTGTCTGAAATAAGTAATGGTGTGTCCTAAAAATTCTGTATTGAGGTTATTTACAAGTCCGTAAGAATACATTTCGGCCGCTTTTTGTTTTTATTCGGTGCAAAGTGTCAAGTCTCATCAGTCATGATGCCCGCATCACTCCTTCTTTAACTTACACTTTTCACTCGACTAAAATTCAAAAATCGACTCGACATAATTTATAGAACCCACTTAATAAACAAAACACATAGTTCAAACACCTATTAAACCTTATGAGCATACTTGAATTATTGGAGAAAGGCGGATGGATCATGATTGTGCTTGGCATCCTGTCCATCATCGCCATCTATATTTTCATTGAGCGTTTCATCGCCATCCGTGCAGCAGAGAAAAACGACCCTCTGTTCATGGACCGTATCCGCGACTACATCAAGAGTGGCGAGGTGAAGGCCGCCATCAATTTCTGCCGTGTGACCAACACTCCTGGCGCACGGATCATCGAGCGAGGCATCAGCCGCATGGGTCAGCCCGCTCCTGAAATCCAGACTGCGATTGAGAACACCGGCAACCTGGAGGTGGCAGCCTTGGAAAAGCGCCTTCACGTGCTTGCCACCATCTCCGGCGGCGCACCGATGATTGGATTCCTCGGCACAGTGATTGGTATGGTGCAGGCATTCTGGCAAATGTCGGAAGCTGGCGGGAACCTCGACATCTCCATGCTCTCCGGCGGCATCTACCAGGCCATGATCACCACGGTGGGTGGTCTGATTGTTGGCATCGTCGCCCTGTTCGGCTACAACTACCTCGTTGCCAAGGTGGACGGCGTGGTGAATGAGTTGGAACGCAAATCCCTCTCTTTCATGGACATCATGAATGAGGACAACTAAACCAAGACCGACACAGACATGGCATTACACAGAAGAACCAAAGTCACGCCCGCTTTCAACATGTCGTCGATGACCGACATCATCTTCCTGCTGCTGATTTTCTTTATGATCACCAGCACGTTGGTGTCGCCAAACGCCTTGAAGGTAAACCTGCCCGAAAGCAAGAAGCAGACAACGACCCAGGGAGTGGCATACGTGACGATAGACAGCCTTCAGCACATCTATGCCTCTGCCGACGGCAAGGAGGAAGTGGAAGTGACGCTCGATGAGCTTGGCGATGTTCTGACTGGCAATCAAAGTGAAATGGGCGACAGCACCAACCTATTCGTGTCGCTGTATGCCGACCAGAGCGTCCCTTACAAAGCCATCGTCGATGTGCTGAACGTGGCAAACGACAATCACTTCAAGATGGTGCTCGCCACCCGTCCTCCAAAGTCTGCTCCTGGAGTCACTGACGAACCTGCAGCCCAATCCGACAATACAATTTCCCCAGAAAACACTTCTGACCAAGTTCCAACAGAATGATGGAATCCACTGAATCAAACAAAAAACGGAAACTCATCTCCGCCGTCATCGCACTCGGCCTCCACGCCCTGTTGCTGGTGGTGCTTTCATATCTGACGATGAAAGCCGTGGAGCCGTCGTTGCGCGACGACGGCATTCCTGTGTTGCTTGCTGAGACAGAACCGGAAGAAGAGAAAGAGGAAAAAGAAGAACAGAAAGAGCCGGAAGTGAAGACTGAGCAACAGATCCGCCCCGACGTGAAGGGGCCTGACGAGGGTCTGGGCACACCGACCAAGCCAGGCAACCAGCAAGATGCCACCGGTGCAAACATGAAGACTCCGCCCAAGGCCGTTCCCACCAAATCTGCTGAGCCAGAAACCTCTAAGACCGACAACCAGCATTCCGCCCCAAAAGGCGAAAAGAGCAAACCTGCAGAACAAAAAGCCGTGAACCATGCTCCTAAGAAAGCTGAGTCCACAAAGACTGCACCGGCTGTGAAGAAAGCCGAGGAGAACCTGACAAACAAGACGAATGCCCGGACCTCCATCACCCAAAATAAGGAACGGACGATAGCAAAGAACGACAACACTGCAGCCAAGAAAGCTGCAGAGGAAGCCGCAGCCAAGAAAAAAGCGGAGGCTGATGCACGCGCACGCGCCGAAGCTGACCGCAAAGCCAAGGAGGCCGCAGCCGCTGAAGCCCGCAGGAAAGCCGATGCCGCCGCAGCTGCCGCCAAGAAGAAAGCCGATGAGGCAGCCCGCCGTGAGGCCGAAGCCAAGGCAAAAGCCAAGCGAGAGGCCGAAGAGGCGGAAGCCCGCCGTCAGGCTGAGGCCAAAGCCAAGGCTGAGGCAGAAGCCCGTGCGAGAGCTGAAGCTTTGGCCAAGCGCAAGTCGGACGCATCTGCCCGCGCCAACAACCGCATGGGCGGCTTCGGCAAGAACGGCAATGCCAACAACAGTGGCAACACATCTGGCTCTGGCAACCAAGGGTCGCCAAACGGCAACAACACAAGCGGAAAAGTGAACGGTCCTGGAGGAATTTCTTCGAGCGCGAGCGTAGGATCACGCACAGTGATGAGTTTGCCAAAGCCCGCCTACAGCGACCAGACGAGCGAAGGCACTGTGGTGGTGAGCATTGTGGTGAACAGCCAGGGAAATGTGGTCAGCGCCTCCGTGACGAGCAGCAACACTTCAGCCAACCTTCGTAATTCCGCCTTGGCCGCAGCCCGGAAAGCCCGCTTCAGCGCCAGCGACAACAATGCAGAGAAAGGTACCATCACCTACCGTTTCAAGCAGCGTTAGAAAAGTAAGAATATTCTGATTTTTAACCCATAACACTATAGACAGCCATGATTTACGTTTTTTTAGCAAGTGGATTTGAAGATATTGAAGCCTTAGGGTTTGTGGATGTGTGCCGACGAGCCTCCCTTCCCTTGACCACAGTGAGCATCACCGGCAACAAAGTGGTGACCAGCGCACATGGTGTTGGCATCGTGGCAGATTCCTTATTTGAAGATCATAATTACGAAGATGCCGAGCTGCTCTATCTGCCTGGAGGCATGCCTGGAGCAACAAACCTCGACAGCCATGAGGGCCTTCGCGGACTGATACTCCAGCATCATGCAGACGGAAAGCCTCTCGCAGCCATCTGTGCCGCCCCACTCGTTTATGGCAACCTGGGACTGCTGGAAGGTGTCAAAGCCACTTGCTATCCTGGTTTTGAGGACTATCTCACCGGTGCCGACACCTGTGGTGACCTCGTGGTTTGCGACGGACAGTTCTTCTTGGGCAAAGGTCCTGGAGCTGTGCTGAAACTAAGTTATGAGATTGTGGCACGCCTGTGCGGAGAGGACATCGCCCGTCAGATTTGTGAGGGAATGCTTTATCCCGACGCCATCAAGGCGGGTGTGTGAAAAACATCCGAAGTCATTTGACGGAACGACTGTCATTCCAAACTTGAGAGGAGGAATCCGTGGGAAGGAAGAAGAAAACATACAAATGGTACAGCAAGAAGAAGCTCAATGAGGTAATTTTCGGCTTCGACACTCCTGCAGGGAAAGCATACGATGTCATCCTGTTGGTGGTGATATTCATCAGTGTGGCGGTTGCCATCTGGGAGAGCACTCCCCGTCCGAGTGCGACGACCAAGACGGTGCTGACCATCGTGGAATATGCGGTGACCATCCTGTTTACGATAGAATATGCGGTCCGGATTTATTGCTCTCCCAAACCCAAGCAATATATATTCAGTTTTTTCGGAATCGTGGATTTGCTGTCCACCCTTCCACTCTACCTCACGTTTATCCTCCCTGGAGCACATCACCTGGTGCTGATCCGTGCGTTCAGGCTGATTCGTGTGTTCCGCATTTTCAGGCTGTTCACCTATATCAACGAGGGCATTATCTTCGTGCAGTCGCTGCGCAAGAGCCTGGCCAAGATTCTGGTTTATCTGCTGTTCGTCCTGATTCTGGTGACCATCATCGGAACCGTTGAATATGTGATTGAGAACGGTGAGCCCGGCAGCGGTTTCACCGACCTTCCTTCAAGCATCTATTGGGCCATCGTGACGATGACCACGGTGGGTTATGGAGACATCACCCCAGTGACGACGGTTGGCAGGATGCTCTCTGCCCTGGTGATGGTGCTGGGCTACACCATCATCGCCGTGCCTACAGGCATCGTTTCTGCCACCTATATCGACGAGACTCGCAAGCGCGTGAAGAAGGGAGAGTGCCCACGCTGTCACGGCAAGGTTCAGGAAGGCTACAAATATTGCCCTCACTGCGCAGAGAAACTTTAACCCACATCAGTCATCAGAGCGACACAGCAGCAAAAATGAAATCCGGAAGGCCGATGGCTTTCCGGATTTCATTTTTTCGTTGTTTCTCTACTGAGAGAAGAGAATCAGAGGTTGTCCTTTTCCTTTTCTTTGAAGTACTTGTAGGTAGCCACCTTGAGCTCAGCGCATGCATCCTCGTCGCACACGATCATGGCGTGGCGGTGGAGCTGAATGGCGCTGATGGTCCACACATGACTGATAGGCTGCTCGATGGCATGCTTGAGGGCACGTGCCTTATTGTGGCCACTGCAGAGAATCAGCACTTCCTGTGCGTCAAGCACGGTTCCCACACCGACTGTGAGCGCCTGCTTCGGCACCTTGTCGAAGTCGTTGTCGAAGAAACGCTTGTTGGCATGGATAGTGTCGGTGGCCAAAGTCTTGATCCTGGTTTTTGAACCGAGGGAAGAGAACGGCTCGTTAAAAGCAATATGTCCATCAGGCCCGATACCTCCCATGAAGAGGTCGATACCTCCTGCAGCCTCAATGGCTTTCTCATAGTCATCGCATTCTTTCACCAGATCCTTGGCGTTACCGTTGAGGATATGCACATTTTCCGGCTGGATGTCAATATGATTGAAAAAGTTGTTCCACATAAAGCTGTGGTAGCTCTCGGGATGGCTTTCGGGGAGTCCCACATACTCATCCATATTGAAAGTGACAACATTCTTAAAGCTGACTTTTCCCGCTTTATTCATTTTGATCAGGTGCTCATAGAGGCCGAGTGGTGAGCTTCCCGTGGGGCATCCCAGCACGAAAGGCTTCTCCTTCGTAGGCTCCGCATCATTGATTCTCTTTGCAACATACTCAGCAGCCCAAACGGACATTTTCTGGTAGTCGGGTTCAATTACAACTCGCATAATTTTGTAAAGGGTTAATAAAATAACAATTTTTCCGGATGCAAAATTAGAAAAAAATATTGAAAAACAATGCAATCGGTCAAAATATTCTGCATCACAGATTTCAGTTTTTTCTGTCCTGACAAAAATCATCTAGTTTTTCTTCCTTCATAAATAAAAAATGTGTAATTTTGTATAATCAAAAGAATCAGAGGTTTCCACCCTCATCAGGATGGAAGCATCACTCACATAACCTTTCATCATCATGCTACCCGACATCAAAGAATACCTTGTGGTTGGCCGTTCGGACGCCACCACGCGCACCGGCTCCCCCTTCTGCAAACTGAAGCTGAAGAATCTTGACGAAGAGTTGACGTTGGCGGTGTGGGACGTGGCTCCCACCGATGAGCCCCGTTTTGGTCAGTTGGTCAGTTTCAGCTTTATCCAGGACAACGGTGGAAACAAGTCTGCCCGCAAGCTCGACATGCACGTGGGTGCTTTTCCTCAAGAGGGGCATCCGTTCTACGACCTGCTGCCACGTCCTGTGAAGAGGGAGGAATGGGATGCCACGATTTCCAAGCTGGTGAGCTACTGCCATGACGAGCGGCTCACTTCCCTAATAAAGGAGTATGCAGATACGCTCTATAAGCCATATTCCGTGAAACCAGCCGCCACAAACATCCATCATGCCTTCCAAGGTGGCCTGCTCAACCACACTCATCAGATGTTGCACATGCTGGCTGGGCTGTATCCATGCCTGCCCTACCCGATAAAGATTGAGCGTTGCATTCTCGGCATCCTTTTCCACGACTACGGCAAGGTGTATGAATACGACCGCGACGGCAATCCTCAGCCAATGAAATATCTTTTGGGGCACATATACATCTCCGCCAACCGTCTGCAGAAAACATTGGAAGAGAAAGGAATTGACAACGACGAAATCAACATGATTGTGCATGTGGTGCTCTCCCACCACGGTGAGTTGGAATACGGCTCCCCAGTGAAGCCTTGCACTCAGGAGGCGGTGATCGTGAACCTGCTGGACAATCTCTCTGCCAAGACCGACACGATTGAGAACACTGGCGACGGCGAGAAAAGCTTTGCTCTCGGCACCAACGTGGTGAAAGGCTGAGGAACCATTAGAGTTGTAAGAAAAAACGTAATCATTAGAACCACCCTCATAAGTCTTCAATGAAAGTGGTGCTTGCCAACTCCTTAAAATGGTATTAAACTTCCAATCACAGCAGAACCGTCAGATATGCAAATCAGGAAAAGAAGGAAATGAAAGCACTCCGTAAATTTTCCCACTTTTCTTGTGTGTTCGCAAAAAAAACACTAACTTTGCAGTCGCATCTGCGCTTGTGGCGGAATTGGCAGACGCGCTAGACTTAGGATCTAGTTCCTTCCGGAGTGCAGGTTCGATTCCTGTCAGGCGCACAACCTATGTTGCAAAAAAAAGGAAGCTTCAGTGTTGAGGCTTCCTTTTTTTGCATATTTCCACTTATTGCAATGACTTGAGAATCCGTTCTTTCTCTTTTCTCAAATATTCATTGAGTGTACGTGCTATTTCGGGATAGAAGTCGTTGAGGGTGAGATATTGGCTGCGACTGGCGATGTAGTTGTGTAATGCGGTTACCAGTTCTGGCATCCAGAGGAAATCGAATACGACCGGGTCAAGCATTTCCTGTTGAACATGTTGATTGTCAAAACCGTTCTCCATCATGTAGATGATGACGGATGCGCGCACGATACTTTCATTCACTACCGTCTGCCATGAGTTGTAAGCCTGACGTGTCATGGAATAAGCTGTGAGTTTCAGCATACCTTGTCCCGTTCGTTGCTGCGATATTGATGACCATCGTCATCACAGCGTCATGACTGATACCGTGTTTTGCACGCAGAGCCTGATAATAGCCTACAGTTGGGTGCTTCTCATGTGGGGCAAACCATTCTTCTGTGTCTTTTGTATAGAGTCCACCCATGTCCATACGATACTCCTGAAATCCTGCTGTACGTGAGAGAATCGACATGAGTTCCACTGTTTCAGATACTTCGGGCTTTATTTGAGCCATGCTGGTCATTGTTATGACAGCTAACAGTATGCTAATTATAAGCTGCTTCATTTTGTGAAATTAAAACTTTAGTAGTTGCAATGTACTTTTGATTCCTGTCTTTAGGGTTTTCAGGATTTGTCATCTGCAAGAGTCCAAGTTCTATAAGTGGTACAATGTGGCTTTGTCTGTTTTTGGATTGATTAGAGATACCGAGCATTTCCATTATTTCACTTGAAGAGCGTGGAACAGTGCAAAAATCAATAATTCTTTGCTGGTTATCGGATATTTGACGGTTACTTTGATGGTTACTTTGATGGTTACTTTGATGGTTATCTCCTGCTATTTCCTTCTTGGTTTTTCTGAAACAAATGGTTATGGTTTTCGGCCCTTCATGATATGTAGGAACAGGCACACCTTTCTCAATACAAATGTCACACATGCGTTTTACTCCAGAGCCCCAGCTTTCAAGGAATGTCGTCTGATATAATACGTGAGCGATTGTTTGGTTGTGAGGAAATGACTCGTGCGGAAGCATAATATTTTCTGATGTAATGCCAATTGGAAAACGACCAGGATTTACTATTTCTATTCTATCACTATAAACGGCAAGGCTGACTGATGCACTGGGATCATCATAACTGCGATGGCAAAGGGCATTCGTAAGTGCTTCTCTCAATGCAGGCAAAGGAATTTCAAGTTCTTCCTTCCTTTGGAGTCCGATAATCACTCCGCTGAGGTTGAGGTGACGGAAACAGAATGCAATCCCAGCATCAAGCAATTCAAAAAAATTTCCCGACTCTCTTTTATTGTCAATAAATATAT